>Ga0136634_10001175_pt1 | contig 10205 bp, 13 predicted proteins | sample AntDrymUQ8332106_2_FD_104654 | JGI IMG/M metagenome (GOLD analysis project Ga0136634, IMG submission 104654) | Polar desert sand microbial communities from Dry Valleys, Antarctica - metaG UQ833 (21.06) | ecosystem: Environmental > Terrestrial > Soil > Desert | place: Antarctica: Dry Valley... | reverse complement strand
CGAGCGGTCGACCAGGGAGCTGGTCTGCGCCGGGCCGTGCAGCGTGCGCCGGTTCGGGGGTTCGGTCCCCAGCGCCAGCGCGGGCAGGACGTCGGTACCGATGTCCAGCGCAAGCACCTGCATTACCCCGATGGCCAGCGGCAGGTTGCCGGTGCTCAGCGCCCATGCGGCGAAGGGCGCGAGCTCGGCGACGTTGTCCGTCAGGTAGTACGTCAGGAACCGTCGGATGTTCGCTGTCGTGGCCCGCCCCAGCTCGACCGCGCTGACGATCGTGGCGAAGTGGTCGTCCAGCAGCACCAGGTCGGACGCCTCCCGGGCGACGTCGCTTCCGGACGCCCCCATCGCAACCCCGACGTCCGCCGCGCGCAGCGCGGGCGCGTCGTTGACGCCGTCCCCGGTCATGGCCACCACCTGACCGGCTCGATGCAGGGCCACCGCGATCCGCAGCTTGTCCTCGCTGACCCGGGCCACGACCGTCCCGCCCGGTCCGAGGAGCAGCGCCGCCAGAGCCCAGAGCCCCGCCGTCCGAGGGCAGCTCGTCACCGACAAGCACCCTGCCCTGCAGGGACAGCAGGCCCACCTTCCGCGCGATCGCGGCCGCGGTCGACGGGTGGTCACCGGTCACCATCACCAGACGGATGCTGCCCGCTCGCAGCCGGCGATCGCGCCGTCGACGTCGTCGCGGGGAGGGTCCTCCAGCGCGATCAGCCCGCGCAGCTCCAGGCACTCCTCCATCACAGCGGTCGGGGCGGTCGCCCAGTCGCCCTCGAAACGGTCGCCGTCGAGGCGACGGCTGGCGACGGCGACCACCCGCAGCCCGTCCCGCGCGAATGCCTCGACCCGCTCCGCGGCGGCTGCGGCCGCAGTCCGGTCGGCGACGACACCCAGGACCGCCTCCGGCGCGCCCAGCACATGCAGGACCGCCGAGCCCTCGCCGTCTGCCACGACCACGACCACGAAGCCAATGGGTACCGCAGTAGCAACCTGCATCGCGAGAGCGGCCATCGGGTGCCCCCGCGGCAACGACGCAGGTCGTCCGGCCACGCGAATGACGAGCGTCGTCAGCGGAAAGATCAACACCCCACCGAGAATGAGCGTGGCAACAGCGGCGAGAGGGGACACCCAGGTGGCCATCGCTGCAGATGCCAGCCATACCACCCCCGAGATCAGCTGCCCAAAGAACCCACCCGCATAGACACCGCGTACATCGCGCTGAGCCTCGGCTATCGACATGAGACTTCCCCAGATGCTGCGATCTCAGGCTTCAACAGGCCGCTCGCACCCGAGACTAGTTCTCCTGCCCGCTATTCAGGTTGCCCCTGTTCGGTGGACACGTCGACCGAACGGGGTAAACCTCACCGGGGTGATTGAGCCGGTTCTCAGGACGTCCAGGCGGTGTGCACGCCAATGACTGGTCCTCACCCGGTCGACAAGTAGCAGCAGCGGCGCCACACACGGCCAGGTGGAGTGGATTCGGCGAACGGCTCGTTGTCTCACCTTTCATCCGCTGCAGCGGGGGCGGGCACACCGCCGCTCGTGCAGGTCACCCTCGATGTTTGGACGAGGCGCGGTCGTCGTGCCCGTCCGCGGCATGCTCCAGGTCAGCGACGACGATCACCCGGTGTCCGTCGCGCACCAGGTGCCCGATCCCGCGGTGGTCAACGCCGGCTAACCGAAGGTGGATGGGATGGCGCGTCTCGAAGTTGCGCCACCACGTCTTGTGCTTGGCCATGCCCACGTTGATGCGCACGGTCCGCCCCTGCACGCGGTACAGCACCACGAGCCGGTGCCGCCGGCCCGTGCGGCGGCCCACGTACTCGACGACGGCGAGGCGGCGTCCAATGCGTATGCCTGCTCGGCTAGTCAGCAGCACGACGAGAGCCCGGTTGACAGCACCGTTGCTTGCCCCAACGGTGTTGCCTGTGGCGAACACTTGTGGCTGGGCCGGTGTCATGGCTCAAGCGTGATGCATGGCCTCTTGCCAAGACAGAGGCGAACGTCCCGCCTACTCCAACCGTCGTCGTGTTGCGGATACCGACCGGCAAGCCGTTTACCTCGGCCTCTGACCATAGCCCTTGACCTGATCAGGCCTGAACAGCCCCGGCGAGTCCGGAGACTCAGCGGTGTGAGAGCTGATCTCAGATGGGCTCGCTGACCGCCCGGTCCGGCAGGTGGTTGCGGGAACGGGGGTGGCAAGCCGCCCTACCGCTGGCATCTGACGCCAGACGAGCCAGTGCGGTTCGCTCGCACTTCGGTCCTGACCAGGTCGTGCGAGCGTGGCCCCTGCCCCATTCCGCCGCGAGCCGACCGCGCGGATGGGATGGGACAGCGGCATGGTCGATGCGTCTTCGCTAGACCCGACAGCGCATGGGCAGAGGTCCCGTTCAGGATCGCCGGTAGGCGGCTCGGTTGCTGTTCTCGGTGTGATCACGGCAGGAGGTCCAGGTACTTCCTGCGAGCCGGCATGGCATGGATGACGACCTCTTCGCCACCCTCGAAGACCAGGACCACCGTCTCCAGCAGGCGGGCTCTGGTGTCGAAACCCAAGCGCAACTCCCGGGCGGGCGAGCTGTTGTTGTCGAGGGGCTCGACCCACAGCGACCAGGCCGCCGCCTGGATTGCATCCTCCGATGTGACGCCGTGCTTGAGCGCGCTCGGGTGGATCCTCACGCAGCGAAGTGAGCCAGCGCAGCCCGGATCGCCTCCGACCTGCTCATGTCGCTCTTGGCTGCCGCTGCGTCGAGGGCCTTGAGCTCCTCGGCGGTCAGCCGGACCGCTACAACCTGCATCGGTTCGGCCCCACGACCAGGACGCCCGCGACCCCGACGCTTCAACTCCTCGACGTGGTACCCGGCTTCGGCCTCGTCGGCCCACTTGTGGATCTGTTCCTCGCTCACCATGGGCATATCGTATAACGAAAACTGGGTCGGTTCCAGAGGTGGGGAACCAGACTGATCCGGTGGCGCCAGGCGCTCTCCGTCCGAAATCACCCGCACATCGGCCGGGGCGAGCCTTGCGCACACGGCATAGCTGCGGAGATCAGGCTGCATCCGGCGCCGCCTGCTGCGGACGCGGCGACGAGGAGTGGCCGGGATCTAGCATCGTGCGGTCCGGGTGCCTGGCCGCGTTGGCGGCGGGCGGGGTCTGGGCCCGGCGCGTGGTCGCCGCGTGAGGTGACTCCATGTCCGCTGCGACCACTCTTCTGCCGTTCCAGCCGGGCGGCGAACCCGTTGTCCAGTGCCTCGAAACCGATCCCGGCCTTGGCGGCCTGCAGCTTGGCCCACTCGTGCCCGTTGATGCACAGCTTGGCGTTGTACGGGAAGTACGAGCAAACTTCAGGAAGAACGGGCCGAAGTCGCCGTCCACGCCGTAGACGTAGAACTGGTTGACCACCCCGCTCGATCGCACGATCCACGGGTAGGTGGCCCCGGTCACCGGGTTACGCCGCTTCTCGGTCCGGAACACCACGTTCTTCTCCTGCGCCCGGCCGATGAACAACACCCCCTCGCTGCGCCCAGCCTCCCGCCACCACCCGGGCTGGCGGTACAGGGTGTGACGCTGCTCGGGCACCAGCACGTCGACGTCGGCGACCAGAGGGTCGGGCCACGGCACGCCGTCGTACGAGTTCGCCGAGATCAGCAGCGACCAACCCGGCGCGGCGGGCGTACTGACGGGGCTGTAGACCCTGATTCTCAGGCCTGCCGCCTCCGAACTTTCAGGCGATTCATGGAGCGCCATGACGTTGTTCCTAGGCGTGCTTGGCGTGGTGGACCGCCTCGCGGGCGTGTGGCACCGATCGCGTCGCACGCGGGCTAGGCTCGACCAATGGGCGTGCTCCGGTGAGTGCTAGCCAGGATGCAGCATCACGTAGAAGGGCCAAGACATCTCTGGTCGACTTCGTGGTCGACGAGCTACTCGAGCGCATTGTCCGGGGTGAGCTGAAGGCCGGCAAGACGATCCCCCCGGAAGCACAGATCGCCGAGCAACTGAGCGTCAGTCGCCTGACTGCGCGTGAAGCCATCAACGTTCTTCGGGCTCAGAACATCGTGTCCGTACGGCGAGGCACTGGAACTTTCGTCAATGCTCCCGGGCGGTGGACCGGCCTCGCGGCCAGTCTCCGTGCTGCGGCGTATGGCATCGGGGAGGACGAGACCTCCCTTCGACTTCTAGAGGTTCGGCGCATGGTAGAGACAGGCTCGGCGGAGCTTGCGGCAGTCCATCGAAGTCAAGCGGACGTCGAGCGGATGGGCGAGGAAATCGCCTGCATGGAGGAAGCGCACCGGCGGGCTGACGGTGGCGCGCTCACGGTGCACGATCTGGCCTTTCATGAAGCCATCTTCACGGCGTCAAGGAACCCGTTCGTCCCGGCCATCATGGGGCAGCTCGGCGACCTGCTTTACAGCATGCGAAGACGCACCTCCGAGCACCCCGAGGTCCAGCGCCACGCGATCGAGCATCACAAGATTATCCGAGACGCCATCTCCGCCCAGGACGCCTACGGCGCGAAGACGGCGATGGAGCGGCACATCGATCAGACGTTCGAAGACTACGTTCGTCTGATCCGGTCGAACGCGAACGGCCGCGACCAGGAGATCGCTCCGGCTTGACGCGGACTTGATGCCATGGTTCTCTTGGCCCCCACAGACATCAGATGTCAGATGTCTGTGGGGGCCGCCACAGGCTGGCTCTAGGTCAATGGTGACCGCCTGCGTTTCTGGGCGGCACGCCACTCCACCGAACCGGAGCGCAGCTGATGAACGAGACGCCCTTTCCCGCCGAGCGCACGGTTGTCGTCACGGGGGCCGGCTCCGAGCGTGGAATCGGCCGTGCAACAGCGAACCTGATGGCGCGCGGCGGTTGGTGTGTCGCTCTCCTTGACATCGACGCAGGAGCGGCCGAGAAGGCAGCGCGGTTCGTCGCTGAGGCGAGCGGGAGCGCGACGGTCGGCGTAGGGGCCGACGTGTCCGAACAAGACTCGGTCGATGCGGCCATCACCGAGGTGGAGGAGTGCCTGCCGCCCATTGTCGGTCTGGTGAACCTTGCAGGCATCAGCTCTCCGACCGAGTTCATGGATGAGACGGTCACTTCGTGGGACCGGGTCTTCGCGGTGAATGCGCGGGGTCCGTTCGTAGTCTCGCAGCGCGTGCTTGCAGGCATGTTCGAGCGCCGTGTCGGGCGCATCGTGAACGCCTCCTCCATCTCTGCCCAGCGCGGAGGAGGCACATACTCGAAGGTTGCGTATAGCGCCTCGAAAGCGGCCGTGATCGGCTTTACCCGTGCCCTTGCTCGCGAGGTCGGGGGGTTCGGCGTCACTGTGAACGCGGTGGCGCCCGGCCCCATCGACACCGACATCATGGGAGGGACGCTCACCGATGAACGCAAGGCCGACATGGCCGGAGGCACCCTGCTCGGCCGTGTCGGGACGCGCGACGATGTTGCAGCCCTGATCGGCTTCCTTCTCAGTGAGCAGGCCGGCTGGATCACGGCAGCCACTTATGACATCAACGGCGGGTTGCAGATCTCATGACGACAGCGGCGTGGGCGTCTGAACGAGGTGTGGCCTCGGAAGGTTCGCTCCTGAGCGCCTTTCCGGACGAGTTCGCCGTCACGGCGGGCAAGGTTGCCGGGGTGCGGCGATCCTCCCGGCGGACGCTGGCGGTGCTCGACCACGGTCCGAGGGGCACCCAGTCGGTGGCGGACCTTCCGGTGCTCAGACGTTGGGAGCAGGAGAATCTGGCTTGGGCACTGCGCCTGAAGCTTGACGCCTTCTATGCACAGGCGAACAGCCGCAACCTGTTGGCCACCGACGTCGTGGCCGCTGAGCTGTGGCCCACTTCGAGTTGCGGCCGCCGCAGCAGACGCAGATCCAGCGCCAGTCGCGAAGAGGTGAAAGGCGGCGGCCTAACGAGCCGCTGTCTTGAGCCTGGACGGCGCAATGAGTGCTCGCAGCGACTGATAGGAGACCGATGTGTCCCTGACCAGACCTGACGCGGCTGGAACGCCGGCCTTGGGAGCAGATGCCGGCCTCGGGCCGGTCCCCCTCCCCGCGGGCCGGCAGCCTTCGTTCGGGCGCAAGGCCCGCCGGGTCGGCTGGCAGGCGGTGCCACCGTTGACCTTCGTCGTCATCGTGGCGATCTGGGCGGCGATCATCCCGATCTTCGACATCCCGCCGTATCTCCTGCCGTCGCCGGTGGGCGTCTTCGGTCGCATCATCGAGGACGCAGCCCTGCTGTGGGACAACGCGCAGGTCACCCTCACGGAGATCATTGTCGGGTTCGCCATCACGGTCGTACTGGGGATCCCGCTCGGCCTGCTGATCGCGCTGTCGCGGTGGGCCAAGCAGGCCCTCTACCCCCCGATCATGCTGCTGCAGCTGGTGCCGAAGATCGCGGTGGCGCCGCTCTTCCTGGTCTGGCTCGGCTTCGGCATTGAGTCGAAGATCCTCCTTACGGTTCTGATGACCTTCTTCCCGTTGTTGCTCGCCAGCATCAGCGGCTTCCAGATCCTGGACGAGCGCCTGCTGTACCTGACCAAGTCCATGGGTGCGAGCACCTTGCAGACCTTCCGGTATCTGCGCTTTCCGGCAGCTTTGCCCGTGATCTTCGCTGGCATCAAGACCTCGGCCACGATTGCGGCCACCGCGGCGATCGTTGCTGAGTTCGTGGGTGCGAACGTAGGCCTCGGATACGTCTTGCTTCGTGGTACGAGCACCCTGGACACCGAGCTGATCTTTGCGGTGCTCGTAGTGCTCACTGTCATTGGCATCGTCATCAACTACGCCGTCGAGCTCGCGGAGTGGCTCATGACTCCGTGGCAGCGCGCCAAGTCCAACTAAGCATCCCGGCGATCCCGCCCCTCTATTCCACAGTCCCAGAGAGGAAACACACCATGTTCCAAACTTCGCGCAACGTCGCGCGAATCGGCGCAGCCGCGGCTGCCGCCCTCGCCCTTGCCGCGTGCGGTGGAGGCGCTGCCGAGTCCGACGAGGAGGGAGGCGACGCTGGTTCAGCAGAAGACCTAACGCCTGTCACCTTCCAGCTCAACTGGACCGCTGGTGGAGCTAACGCCGGCTTTGCGGCCGCTGTGACCGAGGGCCTGTATGCCGAGCGGGGTCTAGACGTCGAGCTGGTCGAGGGCAACGGCTCTGGAAACACGGCGCAACTCGTGTCTAGCGGGCAGTCCGACCTCGCTTACGCCGACGCTGTCGCGGTGGCCCAGCTGATCGCGCAGGGGGCGCCGATGAAGGTGCTGTCGACCATCTACCAGGCCAACCCCAACGAGGTGGAGGCGCTGAAGGAGACCGGTGTGGGCTCGGTGGCAGACCTCAAGGGGTTGAGGGTAGGCGTGCCATCCGGCTCATCTCAGACGACGATGCTGCCGCTCTTCCTCGACGCCAACGGATTGACCGAGTCGGATGTCGAGCTCGTGAACATGCCAGCCACCTCGATGGTACCTGCGCTGTTGACGGGGGAGGTGGACGCGATTCTAGGTTCGGTCGACTCGTATCGAATCCAGCTGGAGGCGCAGGGCGCGGAACTGGACACCTTCACCTTTGCTGAGAACGGCGTCCCCACGGTGAGCACGTCGATCCTGGCCAGCGAAGACTTCGTTAGCGAGAACCCGGATCTGGTCAAGGACTTCATCGCGGCAAGCCTCGAAGGGTGGGACATCGCGTTGGACGACCCGGAGACCGCCGTGGCAGCGGTCAAGGAGGTGTTCCCGGCAGCCGACGAAAGTCTTGTCCAGGAGGAGCTGGCCAACATCACGCCGCTGTTCTGCGCCGGGGAAGCCAAAGTGGTCGGCAGGGCCGAGGACTCGCAGTGGGTACTTACGCAGGACCTGCTCAGCGAGGTGGAGCTGCTGCCTGCAGGAACGGACCCAACAACCTACTACACCAACGAGTTCCTCCCCGAGGACTCCGAGCTCCGAGCCTGTGACTGACTCAGCCGGGGGCGGGGAGCACCAAGAGAGCCCGGCCAGGGTGGGGTACCGCTTCTCGGATTCCACGTGGGCATGCGGTTTCGGAGTCCCGGTCGGACCATCACGGACGCCGATATCATTGGGTTCGCCGGTCTGACCGGAGATTTCTCCGAGCTGCACACGAGCGACGTCTACGCCGAGGCGAGCCAGTTCGGACGGCGTGTAGCTCACGGAATGCTCGGGCTCGCGTACGCGCACGGCTTGATGTGGGCGCGGACCGGTGAGCTGCGGGAGACGGCGGTGGCCTTCTTGGGTATCGGTGATTGGCGTTTTCTGGCTCCCCTGTTCGTCGGCGACACCATCTTCGTCGACTATCAGATCACCGAGATCCGTGACAGCAGATCGCGAGCGGAGCAGGCGATCGCAACCTTCGACGTCCAGCTCCTCAACCAGCAAGGGTCTGTACTTCAGAGGGGGATCAAGGCACTTCTCGTGTCCAAGGTGCCCCTGGCCGCTCTGGGCGCCGGGACCGCAGAACCATCAACGGAAGGATAGGTGCAATGAGCGGTACCCCAGCTACGAAGCCGCAGCACGCCGGGTCGGCCATCGAGATCTCCGGGGTCAGCAAGACTTTCGGCGACGACTCGCCAAACCCCTTTCACGCGTTGCGCACCCTCGACATGTCTATCGAGGCCGGGGAGTTCGTTTCCATCGTCGGTCCGTCCGGCTGCGGCAAGAGCACACTCATGCTAATGGTCGCCGGGCTCCTGCCGATCTCCACCGGTGACATCACTGTCGCTGGCAAGAGGGTGACGAAGCCGCTGACCGATGTTGGCATCGCCTTTCAGGACCATTTGCTACTCGACTTCCGCACGGCGCAACAGAACGTCATGCTGCAGGCTGAGGTCCGCCGGCTGTCGAAGAAGGACATCGGGCGCCGCGCCGACGAGCTCTTCGACCAGCTACGGCTGTCGCACGCCAAGGGCAAGTACCCTCGGCAGCTCTCGGGCGGTATGCGCCAACGGATCTCCCTGATCCGAACGCTCGTGCATGACCCGTCGGTGATTCTCATGGATGAGCCCTTTGGGGCCCTCGACGCGCTCACCCGCCTGCAGGTCCGTACCGATCTTGAGCGGCTCTGGTTGGCGCGGCGCCCGACAGTGGTTTTCATCACCCATAGTGTCGAGGAGGCCGTGGGCCTGTCAGACCGCATCTTCGTGATGAGCCCTAGCCCGGGCGAGGTCGTCGAGGAAATTCGAGTGGAGCTCTCGCGGCCGCGGCCCATCGTGCTGGGTGACGCCCCGGAGTTCGCAGCGTACGTAGACCGGATCTACGCCCACTTCGAGCGCATGGGCGTGCTGCACGGAATTCAGGTGCCGACGGCGACAGGCACCGCGTGAGCGTCCGTGCGCTGGAGGGCCGCAACGCTGTGGTTACTGGGGGCGCTCAAGGTATCGGAGCTGGCATCGTCCGCCGCCTGGCTCGCGAAGGTGCCCGAGTCTTGATCGCCGACGTGCAGGACGACGTCTCCAATGCATTGGCCGAGGAGATCCGGCGAGTAGGGGGCACCGCGGAGGCCGCCCACGTCGACGTCGCCGACCGGGCCAGCGTCGAGGAGATCCCGGCGCATCTCGCGCGCGCTTTCGCAGGAATGCTTGACCTCCTCGTCTGTAACGCGGGCGTCCAGACGTTCCAGCACGCCGCGCTCGTCACCGACGCCGAGTGGCAGCGTGTCCTCGACGTCAACGCCAAGGGCACCTTTCTGGCCATGCAGATGGCCTCCGGCGCGATGGCGGAATCCCGCTCCATGAACCGCACGATTGTGTCGGTCGCGTCCATCCAGGCCCGGCTCGGATCGCCCTTCTACCCGCACTACAGCGCATCCAAAGCCGCGGTGCTCAGTCTGACCCGGTCCTTCGCGTTGACCCTGGCCCCCTCAGGTGTCAGGGTCAACGCTGTCGCTCCGGGCGTCATCGACACTCCTCTGTGGGCCCAGGCCGACGCTGCGCTCTCAGGCCTCCGCGGCGTGCCTGCTGGCACCGCTCGTGCGGATCGCATCGCCTCGGTCCCCCTGGGCCGAGCTGGCACCCCGGATGATGTGGCTGCGGCGGTCTCCTTCCTCGCCTCGAGCGACTCCTCGTACATCACAGGGGAGTGCCTCCACGTGTGCGGGGGGGACGTGATGCTGTGAGCTCGTCACCGCTGGTCGCCCTTGACATCACCGACCACAGCGCGGAGATCGCCCTGATGAACGCGCCCCTCAACCTCGTCACGTCCCGTGTGCT
>Ga0136634_10001174_pt1 | contig 10206 bp, 4 predicted proteins | sample AntDrymUQ8332106_2_FD_104654 | JGI IMG/M metagenome (GOLD analysis project Ga0136634, IMG submission 104654) | Polar desert sand microbial communities from Dry Valleys, Antarctica - metaG UQ833 (21.06) | ecosystem: Environmental > Terrestrial > Soil > Desert | place: Antarctica: Dry Valley... | reverse complement strand
CGATCTATTAGGAGGTGGCCGCCATTGTCGGTATTGCTCGCCGCCAGAACCGCAAATTCGTCGCCGCCCAGCCTTGCGGCAATGTCCGAGTCCCGAAAACTAAGCTGAAGGATCTCTGCGGTCTCAATAATTGCCGACGAGCCGCAGTCGTGGCCGAGTGTGTCGTTTATCTTTTTCAGGCCGTCGAGGTCCGCAAAGATACACCAGAGAGTAATGCCCATACGCTTATTTCGCGCGAGCTTTAACTCTTGCTCGGCCAGTAGAAAAAAGCCGCGGCGATTTCGCAAGCCTGTCAGGTCATCGGTCAGAGTCATTTCCTGAAGCTTAATTTCGGCCTCTTTTCTATCCCTATCCAGCCGAAAGAGAAGGAAAGAATTCCACCAGACCAATATAGATAAAAGCACAATTTGCACCACGACCATCAGGGCAACGCCCAGCTCGTTGTCGAAGAACCCCTGCCGGTGGCCCTGTAGCCGGAGCCAGCCTAACAGGATCGGAAATCCTATCACGGCGGGCAGCATGCGGCGGATCATCACTCCGCTAAATCCTTTGTCGAGGATCGTCAGAGTAACGCCGCGTCCCGGGCGTGCAAACAGTATTCCGACACCCAGCAAAAGAAAGAGGATCGCGGTATTGAGGGCCATGGGAATAAAGTTGCCCAGGCCGTAAAACGCCTTGGTGCCGTACGCATAACCGACGATCGGAAGTAAGGAGGCAAAAAGAGAGATCAAAACAAATGGCTCGGCAAAATGGTAGTTGCGCCTCCATTTCTTATCCAGAAACAATAGGGCACAGCCGAGCAGGAGAAAGTTCAGGGCCGTATTCGGGGCCATCCGGTTAGGCTGGCCGGTTGGGTCACCCGCCAGCTTGCCAGTAAAGAGCAACTGGTCAAGTCCGCCGCCCGAGCCGAGCACTACCTCGGTCAATTTAATCGCCCCGATTAAAATAATAATTCCGGCGCAGATTTTCGTCGCGATAAAAGTTTTATGTCGGGCGTCTTCCGAGTAGGACAGCCAAAGGGATACGCTAAGGAAAATAAAGCCTCCCGCTGTGACAGGATTCATCGCCACCAGGGACGGGAAAATACGTTTTAGAACTTCGATGTCAAAGGTCCAGCCTATCAGTACAGAAATGCTCGTAAGGATCGCGACGGCACAGGCCAACTGGCCAATTCGCGTGGTTCGGCGCAATGCAGCCAATTTAGTGTCAAGAGTTTTCATAAGCGTGGCGAGATAGACAGCTTGTCGTGGGTTCATCAGACATAAAACCCGATTACGCAATAATTGTCGGTGCGATTATGCATTACGCAAGATCGAACTGAAAAATATACCGGTGGAGAAACATGGCCGATTGTTCCAGGCGGGTCCAATGTCTGGTATTTGTCCTGTGCATTGTGGATACCTGCGGGGAGTTTTGACCACTTGCTTATCACCCGGAACGATCCCGCCTCTCGCATCGTCCGAATTATAGAGCGATAACGGGCCATATTTGCTTAGTTTATTGCGTTTGTATGTATGGCACAGGCATTGCTCTAGAAATCAGCAGCAGTGTAGAAAGTAATATCTCTCTGCCTCAAATTACCTCAAAGGAGTTCTCTCATAAAATGACAATCAAAAGCTTGCTGCGTCTTGCAGCTACATCAACCCTTCTCTTCGTTTGTGCAGGCATCGCTGCGGCCCAGGGCCCGGTTGCTGACGCCGACACCACAACCTCTGAGCTTACTATGAACGCAACGGTTCAGACATCGGTTCAGTTAAACATCTCGACCGGTTCGGGCGGTTCGACCGTTAGCGGATCGGATGCAACCGGCCTCTACAGCGTAGAGTTTGGCAACATCAATGGCCTCGGAACGGGTACGCCCAGTGCCGGCGTTACGAAAGCAATTGACGCATCGGGTACGCTTTACACGACGCCGATCAATCTGACACCGGTTTTCTCGGGATTCGTTGGCGGAGCGACAGCTGTGATCGAAGTTGCTCAGGACCCTGCAGGCGATACGGATATGGCTCGAGAAGGTGGAGCCGCTAATTCCACTGCAACTGTCAGCACGGGTGCTTCGACTTTTGCTGTTGGCGGAATTGCCAGCGGCGTGCCCACTCAGCGTTTTGTCGGAATGTATGCGGCACGCTCGGAAGTTGCAGGTGCTAAGCAGGCTACTTTGATCTATACGGTTACGGTCGCATTAGACTAATCAAGTTCCAGCCATCCGCAAAGCATTCCCACGTTAGCGGACGACAGAAGCGTTACCCCACGACGCCAATGGATGAAACCAGCCTAGTGACTCAGCGTCGGGCTGGTTTCTTTCCTATCATATTCAACCCAAGAAAAATTAGAATGAGCAAATCCAAATCCGTCATTTTAAACCTGCTTATCGCTGTCCTGGTCGGATCTTCAGCAAACGCAGTATCGGCGCAGAATTCATCCGCCGCTCTCACACCCGCATCAATCGACACAACCGTAAAGGCCGGTTCGAGCTACACCCAAACATTTACTTTGACCAACGGCGGCAGCGTCCCGATGCGTTTTAAGGGCTCAGTCGCCGATGTTGGCTACGACGAGCAGAACCGCCGCGTGGACGGCCGTGCCGGGACCATGGAGCGCTCGGCTTCGCTGTGGATACAATTCACGCCGGCAGAGGTCATCGTACCTGCTTTTGGCTCCGCCGTAGTCAAGGCAATCATCACGGTGCCGTCAAGTGCAACGGGCAGTTTCTACACAGTGCCCATTTTCGAAGGCGTTCCGATCGCAAAGACACAGTTAGTCGCCGCCAGCACCTCTTCGGCATCGATCGGCGTTCGTTTTCGCGGCCTGATACTGCTCACGACCGAAAAAGGCTCCGAATATACGGTCGAGATAATGGATGCGAAACTCTCGCCGACGGTTTCGTCGGGCGAAGTAGAGCTAAACCTCGACCTCCGAAATCGCGGCACCGCCTACGCCAAGACACGCACCGCGTATGCGATCCTGAATTCGTCCGGCAAGCTGATCGCCCACGGCGGCATTCCCGAAAAGCGTCTGCTTCCCGGCCAGCGCAACACCGTCAAAGGCAAATGGGCGGGAACCTTGCCGTCCGGCAGCTACACCTGCGTCGTCACAGTCAGCTATAACCGCGTCGGCCTTGAGCCAACATCACTCGTTCAGGAAATTCCATTCACAATTAAATAGCCAACCAAGTATCATGACTTTTTCTACAAGGCCAAAGACATCCGTCAGAAAGAGATGTCTAAAAAGTGCCGCGTTACTGGCATTGATATCTATCACGTTTGTTTTCGCGTGCACTTTTTTGACTGTACGTCATTCGTTCTCGGCCGCCGAAGAGCTTTCCAATAAGTCGGTTGCCAACCGGCGTGCGAATGCTGCTCCAACGCCGCCGCCCGCGACAATACCTTCGCAGATCACAGTCAACCGTTTCAAATATTCCCTCGACGAGACCCGCGATATGCCCATCGCGTCCGGTGTCGATTCGTTTATCGTCGTGTCACCCGACATCGTGGATATTAAGCTTAAGAATCGATACACGCTGACTATCACAGGGAAAACGAAAGGCGAGACAATTCTAATAATCTCATTTGGTGCGAGACGGCAGACCTTTATCATCGAGGTCGCCGGAAGGCCGCCAATCTCCGAACGCGCGAAAGCCCTCGCCGCAGATCAAGCTGAAAAGGTCCCGGAAAAGACGACTGGATTTCTCGGGACAGGATATACGCAGGGTTTTGGACAAAGCCCGTCGATCCTTCGCAACACTATCGACATCAGGCGAAAGATATCAGAGGACCGCACCCTGCGTGCTGGCGGCGAGACATTTAAGGCCATTGGTGGGGGCAATGCAAACCAGGCATTTGTCAGCGGCCAGGATTTCAGCTTTAACCGCATCGTCGCCGGCGTCGATACGCCGAAGCGTTCGATCGACATTCTGGACAGTCAGGTAAATCTATCGACCTCGAGCCTAAATAATTACACGATGCGCGGGTTTCACCTGTCGGATGTCCCAAAAGCAAGCGTAAACGGAGCACTGGAAAAGAAAGGCTTCGAAGTTTTTGCCGGATTTTCGCGTCCGTCATTTTCGCTGTTTGACGGCAGCGGCGGCAAACTTGCGGGCGTCATCGTTCCGGTAGCTTCGGGCGAAACCTGGCAGGTAAGAGGCGGCGGGATCGCCGTTTCACCGGACAACAATTTCCACCGCAGCGCCGACGGCGGCGTCATCGGCGAAGTATTGGCGGCTTTTGCCCCGACGCGAAACATTTCGGCCGACGGCGAGATCGCGTTTTCACGCGGCGACGTGTCGGGCCGCGCTCGTGTCGATCTAAAATTCGACCGGTTCGGTGGAACTGCCGAGGTCACGCGGTCGGCCACAAGTTCGCCGCTAAACAGCATCGGCGCTCAGCCCGGTGGAGGCTCGTCCGAAAGTTTCTCTGCCTATTGGCGGCCAACCAGGCGACTCAGCGGTTCGATCGGCTACAACCACACAGGCATCAGGCGCCTTACCAATTTGCAGCTTTCCGATTTTGACCGCAAAGCAATGTATGCGACCGCCAACTGGCGCGTCAACAGCTCGCTCGGCTTCAATTTCCGTTACCTCGATCAAAAGATCGACACTTCGCTCGCCGCTTCGGCCTCGACACTTAAAATCGCAACGCGGACATTTACGTTCGGCAATAACATCCGTCTGGGCCGCAATTGGTCTAATAACTTTGACGCACGCCTGATCTACAGCCGCGAGACGCAGTCGGCGGCGGGGCTGGATGCGGGATTCAATTTCAGCGAGCAGATACGCTTCAACTCGCGCGGAAACAGCGTCACGGGTTTCATCAATTACAACAAGCGCTCGCCGTCGCTGGTCAATCTTATCCTGCGCAATCCGTCGTTGCTCCCGGAGCAGCTACAGCCGATCTTTCTGCTCGATCCGGTGCTGTTTATCCAATCCTACCGCGACCGACTCAATTCATTGCTCTACGGCATCGAACTGCCCCAAACCGCAAATTTTGACGCAGGCGTACGCTTCCAGACGTCCGTCTCGCGATTTACGATCTCCGGCGAGACGCGATACACCAAGAGCGAATATATGTCGTCCCGGCAAAACAATATCAACGCGTCGCTGGCCGTCAACGTCCGGCTCGATAATGCAAACTCGCTTCAATTCACCGGATGGAAAGGTTTTGGCTCAAATTCGCAATCCTCTTTTACAATTTCATACCGTCATACTTTTGGTGCGGACGGCGGCGGCTTTAGATTCGGCGATTTGATCGGACTAAACCGGGGCAAGGTCGAGGGCCGCGTTTACAACGACCTCAATGGCAACGGCGAGGACGATGATGAACCCGGCATTGCCGGAATAACCATCGGGCTTGGCCACGGCCGCACCGCACGTACCAACGCCGAGGGGCGGTATAATATTTCGGCCGGTGAGGGGAATTACGATCTTACGCTGGTATCTGACAGCCTCGGTCTCCGCTTTCGCGGCAGCACGGCGACCGAACGCCACATCCGTATCAGACCTGGCAAAACTGAAACAGCGAGCTTTGGCCTCATGGATTCGGGGTTTGTCAGCGGTAAGGTATTTAACGAGACGACATTTACCGGAACGCTTCCAAAATTGAAAGGCATTAAGATCACCATCCGCTCAGCGGACAACAGCACCGGCGGCGTCTTGCAGGAACGCATCACCGACGGCAATGGCGCTTACGAATTTACAAATCTCCGCCCCGGCAAATATACCCTCACTATCGACCCTTATACGCTCCCGCTGGTTGTCCACATTCCTGCTCAAACTCTCTGGTATATCGTCGTCTCGCCACTGCAGGGAACTTACTTCGACATTCCGGTCGCTCCTCAAAGAGTGCCCGGAACTTGAAAGCCGCCATTTCACGACGGGTCGGGTTGAACAACTTGCCTTCCTCGATTCCCTCAAATACGATGTATGACAAGGCTATCTATTTAGTAAACCGCTCCCCGCGGATGAATTTTTCAAACTCCTAACGGAGAAACAGTAGAGTGCCCCTTCGGGATCGATCGGGTTCTCCCTCTAACGAGGTCTGGGGCATTTATCCCCACTCTTATCACTACCCAGTCCTTTATTCGCACGATAGGTTTGTAACGAGCGCTCCGTCCCTAACTGACAATAGGCTCGTTCCCACTGTATTGAAAGCAGTTAACGTTGATTCGCCTTTGCGCGGCGTTCACCCTTTTAACGACACGTGTCTTTCCTTATCCAAGGGGGACTTCCAAAGCGGCGGCAGCCCTAACGCGGCAAATATGAGTAATTATCCGGTCACAGATTTTACAGAGATCCCACAAAAGACGAAGGTGCACATACTTACGCCAAAATCGCTGATCACAGGGTCGGGCCTGCTTTTGTTGCTGATTACGTTTGAATTATTCGAAGACCATTTGGATCTACTTTTTAGTGACGGGGCCGCCTTGACGATCCGGCTCATACTCGTCATCGCTACTGCGGTAAGCTTTACCTATTTTGGCTTGAGAAAGCAGGAAGTATTGCACCGCCGCACCGGGGAAGAAATTGCCGTGCGGAAAAAAGCCGAGGATGCACTTCATGAACAGACCGCCCTGCTGGCCGACGCTCAGCTAATCGGACGGATGGGGAGTTGGAGAGTGGATCTTCTCAGTGGCCGTGTGATATGGTCCGACGCCGCCTGCGATCTGTTTGGGATCACACCTGCGGAAGTCGCCGGAACATTTGAGCATTTTTACAGCTTTATCCTTGAGGAAGATCGGTCGGTCTATGATGATGCAGCTGCCAAAGGTTCTATTTCCGAAACCCTGTTTGAAGTTGAATATCGAATTCGCCGCGCCGACGGAGTAGTACGCTGGATGTATTCGCGTGGCAATTTCCAATTTGACACCGAAGGGACTGCCATTAGCCGCATCGGTATAGTGATGGATATCACCGAGCGGAAAGCAGCCAGCGACCAAGTAGCCCAAAAATCGGCGCTCCTTCGAATTGCCGGCAAGGTTGCTCGTCTCGGTGGCTGGTCGATTGAATTACCCGACCGAACGCTTACGTGGTCGGATGAAAACTGCCTCATTCACGACGTACCGCCGGGTCACACTCCGACGTTGGAGGAGGGAATAGGCTACTACCTTCCTGAAGATCGGGCAAAAGTACTCGGGTTTGTTGCGGCATGTGAAAACGACGGCACTCCCTACGATTTCGAGTTTCAAAAGATCACTGCCAGCGGTCGGAAGATATGGGTCCGCTCAACTGGCGAAGCGGTGCGCGATGCTGCGGGCAATATTAAAAGACTGCAAGGCGCGATCCAGGACATTACCGAACGAAAACGTGCCGATATCGACCTCCTGCGGCAAAAAACGAAGTTGGCTGTGCTTTTTGATCTGATGCCGGCGATGGTCTGGTTCAAAGATACGGAGAACCGGATCATTCGTGTCAACGAGCTGGTTGCAGTCAGTATCGGGAAGACTGTTGAGGAGATAAACGGGCGGCCATCCGCCGAGATCTATCCTGAAACAGCAGATAAGTTTTTTGAGGACGATCTGGAAGTTATCCGTTCGGGAAAACCGAAGTTGGGTATTGTCGAGCCTTTGCTTGCGAAAGATGGCAAACAACTATGGGTCGAAACTGACAAAGTTCCATATCGCGACGAAAGTGGAAAGATCATCGGCATCGTGGTCGTTGCCCGGGATATAACAGACAAGAGGGCGAGTGAAATAGAACTCCTGAAGAGTCGTGAACGCTTGGCGCTCGCGCAGGAGGTAGCGAAAATCGGAAGTTTCGAGCTTGAACTAGGGGCAAACCGGGCAATCGTGTCATCCGGATTCGAGATGATTTACGGAATTCGAGAGAGTTCCCGGGAAAGTAATTATGCCGACTGGTCAACTCAGGTGTACGTCGAGGATCTCCCGCAGGTTGCCGAAGACATGGAAACGGCGTTGCTGACGGGGGAGCTAAACTCAGAATTCAGAATAACGCATACTGATGGCAGCATTCGCTGGATGTGGGGCAAGGGCAAGGTCTTTCACGATGAACAGGGTGGTGCCATCCGCATGATCGGCGTGAATATAGACATTACCGAAAGCAAACTTGCTGCCGATGCACTGAGAGTTTCCGAAGAACGCTATCGCGACCTGATCGAAAACGCGCACGATATCATTTTTACCCAGGATCTTGAGGGAAACTATACATCTGTCAACAATGCGTGCGAGCGGATCACCGGCTACACACGCGAGGAAACCCTTGGAAGGAATCTCATGCAGACGGTCGCACCGGAGCATCTGGAAAGGGTCCTTGAAATGACCGCCAAAAAACTAGCGGGCGAACCGATCCCTGCATTCGGGATGGAGATCATAGCCAAGGATGGGCATAAGGTCGCGATCGACGTCAATAGTCGGATTATTTTTGAGAACGGCGTACCGGTCGGTGTACAGGGCATTGCCCGCGACGTTACGGACCGCGCCCAGCTTGAGGACCAGCTCCGGCAGGCGCAAAAAATGGAGGCGGTTGGCCAGATGGCCGGCGGCATTGCGCATGACTTTAACAATATGCTCACTGCCATTAACGGCTTCAGCGACCTGACGTTAAGAAAGATGAAGGCTGACGACCCCTTGCGTGCCCATATCGAAGAGATCAAAAAGGCGGGTGTTCGTTCAGCAGACCTGACCAATCAGCTACTAGCTTTCAGCCGGCGACAGATCTTACAGCCGGCGATTCTAAACCTCAATCAGGTGATCATGGACACGGGCAATATGCTCGAGCGGCTGATCGGCGAAGATGTCGAGCTTGTTACCGTGCTCGACGGTAAAACCGGTCGGGTAAAGATCGATCCGGGCCAGTTAACGCAGATCATAACCAACTTGGCCCTGAACGCACGAGACGCGATGCCGCAGGGTGGCAAGCTTACGTTCGAAACAAAGAATATGTTCCTGGATGCGGAATATGCCCGCCAGCACATTAATGCCCTGCCAGGAGCGTATGTCAAGCTTGCGGTCAGCGACAACGGGACCGGGATGGATGATGAGACGCAGGCGCACATATTCGAGCCGTTCTTTACGACAAAGGAAATAGGAAAAGGTACCGGGCTCGGGCTGGCATCCGTTTACGGGATAGTCAGACAGAGCGGCGGCAGCATCATGGTCTATAGCGAAGTCGGCGTTGGGACAACCTTTAAGATCTACCTGCCGCGCGTGATCGATGAGTGCGAAACAGTTGAGATCGAGGACGGTACGAGTGAATTATCGACTGGAACCGAAACAATACTGCTGGTCGAAGACGAGGACATTGTCCGCTCTCTGACACGGCAGGTGCTCGAGACCTGCGGTTATAACGTCCTCGAAGCTCCTAATGGCCGCGAGGCTCTCGCCATCTGCCTAGCCCATGAAAAGCCCATCGACCTATTGCTTACGGACGTGGTGATGCCCGAAATGGGCGGACGCGAATTGGCCGAGCTGGTCGTGGCAAAGTTTCCGCAAATGGAGGTCCTCTTTGCATCAGGCTACACGGACGACGCCGTAGTGCGTCACGGCGTGATCGACGCGACCACCAATTTCATTCAAAAGCCGTTTACCACCAGTGATCTGGCCCAAAAGGTGCGTGACCTGCTGGATACGAGGGGAAGCGAATAAAGAATACGAGCTCGCCGTAAAGATACCGTGTCGTATCGTCTGTTATGAATTCCCAAAATTCGCGGTTAAGAACGTTGTTTTTCGGCAAGTTCAGGCGCATCATTCGCGAGAGCAAACTGCGTCCATTGACCGTTAACAAAAGTTATCTGGTCGCTTTCGTTAATGCGGTAGATGGTATCCGGAATGCTCATTTGGTGGTGCCTGGACGCGCCACCGAGTTTTTTACTTGGATAACTCGGTTCGATCGAGAATGCGGCCGATCGTCTTGCGGTCGATGTTTAATATGCGGGCGGCGGCCTGTTTGTTGCCGTGCGTATGCGCTAGGACACGCGATACATATTGCTCTTCAACTTCGGAAAGCGAAGGCCATTTTTCCGACGAGCTTACATTGTCGCCACCGTGATTTCCGCCGTCTCCAAAATCATTCACTGTGCTTGCCGCTCCTACAAATTCGCGGATGCGAATCGGCAAATATTCAGGGTAGACCACGCCGTCGCACAGCGAGACTGCATGAAGCACCGCATTTTCCAGCTCGCGAATATTGCCGGGCCAGTCATATGAGTTCATCGTCGCGCTCGCCGTCTCGGAAAACCTCACCGCACCTGCATTTTT
>Ga0136634_10001173_pt1 | contig 10221 bp, 6 predicted proteins | sample AntDrymUQ8332106_2_FD_104654 | JGI IMG/M metagenome (GOLD analysis project Ga0136634, IMG submission 104654) | Polar desert sand microbial communities from Dry Valleys, Antarctica - metaG UQ833 (21.06) | ecosystem: Environmental > Terrestrial > Soil > Desert | place: Antarctica: Dry Valley... | reverse complement strand
TTTTGCTTCTATTGAACTGGATGAAATTTTAAATGAAATGAAATGATGGAAAAGCTTTTTCCCCTATTAATCATCGGTACTTTATTATTAACAACAGGTTGTAATAATAAAATAAAAAGCAGGCATGTAAATGTATCTGCAGATTCATCCATAGTTAATACAAATCATCTTGATCATTTATACCTTCCCGTTAGTTTCCCTACCAAGGTAAAGGCTTCGGGTATTTATATATATGCTGAAGCACCAGACTACCACTTAGTAGATGATAGCGATGAGGGATATACGTGCGTAGATGACGTTTCCAGGGCAGCACTGGTATACCTGCGGCACAAAAATTTTTCTTCAGATACAGCTTTACAGAATAAGGTATATAATCTCTTACAGTTTATCCTGGAGATGCAATCGGAGAATGGATATTTTTATAACTTTTTATTCCTCGATAATTCAATAAATAAAACGGGACAAACAAGTATAAATATTCCGGGCTGGTGGTCATGGAGAGCCTTGCAAACACTCACGGAAGCAATGCCTTTTATAAAAAGCAAGAATGATTCTTTGGCCGGGAAAATGGATCATGCAATAAATAGAATGATAAAGAATATTAAATCAGATCTTATTCCTTTGCCATTAAATACAAAAAATGTACAAAGTATTAAAGTTCCGCAATGGCTTCCTGCCGGTAGTGCTACAGACCAGGCGGCGATACTGATTTTGGCATTAATTAATTATGATAAAGTGCAGGAAGATACTGATATTAAAAATTTTATCCGTAAGCTGGCAGATGGAATTGTTATGATGCAGCATAATGATCCTAAACGTTTATTTTCCTGTTTTTTAAGCTGGGAAAATGTATGGCATGCATACGGATCTGACCAGGCTTTTGCATTAATTAAGGCAGGTGTGTTTTTAAAGGATACATCCTATGTAAATAAAGCCTTAATGGAAGTAGATACTTTTTATCCATGGTTATTAAATAAAGGAATGCTTTCGTCCTTTACCTTAGAAAAAAAGGAGAATGAGCTGGTTATTGCTGATGAAAAAAAATTCGACCAGATTGCCTATGGTATCCGCCCAATGATCTTTGCAGCTACAGAAGCTTTTGAAATAACAGGTGAGCAAAAGTATGTGGATATTGCAGCCCGGCTTACTGCCTGGTTTTTTGGTGTTAATGATGCAAAAGAAATGATGTATGATAAAAACTCCGGGCGTTGCTTTGATGGAATAGTATCGGAAACTAAAGTGAATAGAAATTCTGGGGCAGAGTCAACCATTGAAGCATTGCTGGCCATACAAAAGATTGAAAAATATCCATTGATACTGGCGGCAGTAAATAAATATCAAAAACAATAGATCAAATATAAAAGGGAAGCACCTACGGAGCAAAAATTTTAAAATGATGTTGTCGATAATTCAGGGATCAACCTGTTTGTAACAATTAATAAAATAAGGTTGTAATAATATTTTATGATCGTAGAATAACCTGTTTGTAACAATTAATAAGATAAAGGGTATTAATGATTATAAATGATCCGTAGGATCTACCTGTTTGTAGCATGATAAAATGAAAGATTGCAAATGATTTTTTATGATCGTAGGAATAACCTGTTTGTAACAATTAATAAAATAAAGGGTATTAATGATTATAAATGATCCGGAGGATCAACCTGTCTGTAACATGATAAAATGAAAGATTGCAGATGATTTTTTATGATCCGTAGGATCTACCTGTTTGTAACAATATTAATAATTATATTATGGCAGAAGTCACATTAGATCATATTTCCAAAGTGTATGATGAAAATATAAAAAACACATCAAAGTCCAAAACCATTGATGATATTTCATTTACGGTGCATGACAAAGAATTTATGGTATTGGTTGGGCCTTCAGGCTGCGGTAAATCTACCTTGTTGAGAATGATTGCCGGCCTGGAAGAAATAACTGATGGTGTACTCACAATTGATGGAACGAGGGTAAACGAAAAAGATCCCCGCGACAGGGACCTGGCAATGGTTTTTCAGAACTATGCATTGTACCCCCATATGACTGTTTATGAAAACATGGCTTTCGGATTGCGGTTGAAGCGATTTTCAAAAAGTGAAATTAAAAAGAGAGTATTGCAGACAGCACAGTTGCTGGAACTGGAAGAAGAATTATATCGTAAACCCAAATCATTGTCTGGCGGGCAGCGGCAAAGAGTTGCCATTGGAAGGGCCATTATCCGGCGGCCAAAAGTTTTTCTGTTTGATGAACCGCTTTCTAATCTGGATGCTAAACTGAGAAGCCAGATGAGAATAGAATTACAAAAGCTTCACCGTGAAATCAATGCCACAATGATTTATGTTACACACGACCAGGTGGAAGCGATGACTTTGGGAAGCCGTATTGCCGTATTAAATAAAGGAAAACTTATGCAGCTCGATACTCCAATCCATTTATACAACCATCCCCGTAACAGGTTTGTTGCCGGTTTTATTGGATCGCCAGCAATGAATTTTATAAAAGGCACTTTGGAGAATGAAAACATGGTCTTTAAAAGTGATGAAGGAACATGCCGGATCATTTTTAATGATCTACCGCCTGATCTGAAAAATTATTCCGGTAAAGCAATTGAAATTGGTATCCGTCCTGAACACACGCTCATTTTGGAAGACGATGATCCCGGTAACTTAAGTGATAGAAAAGCCGATTGCAAACTGGAAATTACAGCTTATGAAAATATGGGGAACGAGCAACTGGTATATTTTAAATTGCAGGAAAAACCATTAATTATTAGGCGTGAACCTAAAGAAGACGTGGAGTTTGGAAACTTTAAATCAATTTATTTCTTAAGAGATAAAATAATCTTTATTGATCCCGGGACTGGAGATGTAATTAACAACTGACCTTTTTAAATAATGCTTTGATATTTTCTTATTTAAATATTATTAATAATTTTTTTTATAAATTATAAGTTTAGTTAGATTAATATCAATACATTTATGTAACTTCTTTAGGGTTTACCAATACTAACATACTTATCTGTTTACAATGCTAAAACGAAAATTACCTTCTGTTGGATGCTTCATATTTATAATGTTATTTGGGCTCACCGTATCTGCACAGCAAAGAGTTATAACGGGAAAAATTACTGACAAAGAGGGCAGGGCTAAACCTGGTGTATCCGTAATTGCAAAGGGCTCAAGTGCAGGCACACAAAGCGGTGCAGATGGATCTTACAGTTTATCTGTTGGCCCGGGAGTTACAACTTTAATTTATTCTTCTGTTGGATTTGAGCGGCAGGAAGTTTCCATTGACGGCAAAACTTCATTAGATGTTACATTGGAATCTACTGCACAGGATATGAATGCGGTTGTAGTTGTGGGATACCAGCCAACCCGTCGTGCCGACCTTTCCGGCGCGTTATCCGTAATAAATGTAGAAGCCATCTCAAAATTACCGGTTCTCAGTGTAGACCAGGCTCTCCAGGGAAAAGCAGCTGGTGTGAGAATAACACAATCTACAGGTCAGCCGGGTGAAGGAGTGGTCGTAAGAATTAGAGGTGTGGGAACGATAAATGATAATAATCCCCTTTTTATAATTGATGGTATACCTACCAAAGATGGTATCAATTTTTTATCTGCAAATGATATTCAAACCATTGTTGTTTTAAAAGATGCCTCATCTGCAGCAATATATGGAGCGCGAGCTGCTAATGGTGTAGTAGTGATTACTACAAAGAGTGGCAAACGCGGTAAGCCACAATTTAATTATTCAGGTTACGGTGGTTTTCAGATGCACGGGAATCTTCCGAAGATGGCCAACGCTGCACAATATGTTGAAATATTTAATGAATCAGTTGATAATGACAATGAAGGAGTAACAAATCCTGCATTGTTGAGGAAAAAAATTCCTGCGGATATTGTAGTAAATGATGTTAACTGGCTTGATGAAATTTTCAGGAAAGGTCAGATGCAGAGCCACCAAATATCTGTGAACGGCGGAAATGAAAAAACACTGTATTATATTTCCGGTAATTATTTTAAACAGGATGGTATCATTTTAAATTCCTGGTATGAGAGATATACTTTATTATCAAAATTAAATCTTGAACTTACTGACCGGCTAACCATTGGCAACAACATAAATCTTTCCTATTCTAAAAAAAATATAGTAGGCAGCTCCGGTGATGGTTTTGCCGGTAATGGTGGTAGTGTTGTACGTTATGCATTGTTTCGTACACCTCTTATTCCGGTTTATGATAGTGGTGACGTATATTCCGATCTTCCTTTTTATAATGGCTTTTTTGGAGATGGTTATAACCCCGTTGCGCTGGCAAATAAAGCAGACAATAAAGAATTACAGTACCGGGTATTTACAAATCTTTTCGGGGAATATAAGATCACTAAAAATATAAGGTTTAAAACAGATGTTGGGCTTGATTTTATTATAACAAACAACAAGCGCTTTGATGAAAATTATGGCACAAACCTGCGCGTTAATAATCCCAGTACGTTGTCTGTAAATTCTTCTACAAATCTGAATTTTATCTGGAACAACACTTTACGTTACAACAAGATCTTTAACAGTATTCATAATTTAAATGTACTTGTAGGAACAGAGGCCATTACAAACAAAAATAATATTCATGGAGGCAGTGATAGCCGGTTTGCTGAACAGATAGGAAGTATCCGTTACCTGGGCAATGGCCTTAGTTTAACAAAAACTGTTTTTGAAGGTCGACAGGAATGGGCCTTATTTTCTCTTTTTGCTAATGCCAATTACACCTACAATAACAGGTATTTATTTTCTGTAAATGTACGGCGCGATGGTTCTTCCAGATTTTCAGAGGAAAATAAATATGGTAATTTTTATTCCGGTTCTATAGGTTGGAATGCACATAATGAATCATGGGTGAAAGATAAATTGCCTATGTTTTCAAAACTGAAGTTAAGGGCCAGTTACGGGCAATTGGGCAACCAGGATATTGGAAATTATCCATGGGCATCTGTGATTGGAAGTGGTTATAATTATGCATTTGGCGAGCCGGGAGTTACCAATTTAGGTTCCACAATTTCAAGCCGGGGCAATGAAAAAGTAAAATGGGAATCTTCTACCCAGGCAGATGCCGGCATTGATATTGGTATCTGGCGCGACAGGCTTTCTTTAGCTGTAGATTATTTTGTAAAAACAACCTCTGATATGCTTATCCGGGTTCCGCTGCCATTGATTGGCGGGAATGCTTCAACTCCTTTTGTGAATGCAGGAAAAGTAGAGAATAAAGGCCTGGAAGTAGAGCTTAATTATAAAAATAATGATAATCCGCTCAGGTATGATGTCAATCTGAATTTTGCAACTATTTCTAATAAAGTTTTATCATTAAGTGACAATGGGCAGCCAATAACAGGAGGCAGAATAGATAATGGAGTTGATGCAACACTAACTTCAGTGGGACATCCGATTGGTTCCTTTTATTTATTGGAAGCAGAAGGGATTTTTCAGAATGCAGGAGACATTTTGAATCATGCTTACCAGAGTCAGAATATAAAGCCGGGAGATGTTAAATTTAAAGACCAGAATGTAGATGGGTTAATTGATGAAAAAGACAGGACTTACCTGGGTAGTGCAATACCAAAATTCACTTATGGTGCAACCGCAAATGCAGAGTATAAGAACTTTGATTTATCTGTTTTCTTCCAGGGGGGATATGGTAATAAAATTTATTTACAGGTTAACCAGGACATAGAAGGTTTTTACCGCCAGTTCAACGTTACAAAACGTGTGTACGATGAGCGATGGAGAGGCGACGGAACAAGCAATGAAATGCCAAGAGTTTCGTGGAAAGGCTCAACCAATAATAAAACACCATCAAGCCGTTTTCTGGAAGATGCTTCATATGTGCGTTTAAAGAATTTGCAGATCGGTTATACATTACCTGATAAATTAAGCAGCCGTTTGCGGATTAAAAATTTACGTGTATATGTTACAGGTCAGAATTTGTGGACCAGCACTAAGTTTACCGGTCTTGATCCGGAGATGCATACAAGTGATAATACCAGGGCAGAACAATATAATGGAGATGTGGCGGCAGGAATTGACTGGGGCACCTATCCAAGTTCTAAAAGTTTTATACTGGGATTGAACCTGAATTTTTAACGGGCATATAACACAGGGTTTTATTTAAATACAAATTGTAGAATATGAAAAAAAGTTTTGTCCAATGGGGATTGATTATTTTACTGTTTTTTATATTTTCAGGATGTAAAAAATTTATCACTAAGGATATTGAAGGACAATATCCCGAGTCAGAATTCTTTCAAACACAGCAGCAGGCTTTACAGGCTTTAACCGCGGCTTATAAGCCATTGTCATTTGCCCATTCAAATAATAACCGATTATGGGTTTTTGGCGACGTAGCTTCAGATGATTCTGAAAATCCTATTGATCAGCCCGATATCAGTTCAATTGATGAGCTGAATATTACGCCTATTAATGGAAACTTAAGTATACAATGGTCTTTATTGTACGAGGGTATTACCCGGTGTAATATTGTTCTAAATAAAGTGCCTGCGATTGAAATGGATCCGCTTCTGAAATCCCGGGTATTAGCAGAAGCAAAATTTTTGCGTAGCTGGTATTATTTTCAGCTGATAAACATTTTTGGAGACGTACCAATTGTACTGGAACCCCTGAGCTCTGAACAACTGCAAATAGCCCAGTCTCCTGTAAAAGATATTTTTGAAACAGTTATAGAATTAGATCTCATTGACGCAGCAACCCAATTGCCCGACAAATACACGGGTTCTGATGTAGGGAGGGCTACAAAAGGGGCTGCAATTGCATTGCTGGCAAAAGCATATTTATTTCAGCAAAAATGGGATCAGGCATCAACTACAGCTGCTATCATTGTGAATAGTAATCAATACGAGCTGATGCCGGTTTATAGCCAGAATTTCAACGCAAATTTTAAAAACAATACCGAATCTGTTTTTGAGGTGCAACATTTATCTGCGCAGGTTCCAAATATTGGAAATGAATTAAATCAATTATTTGCCCCACAGGTGGAAGGAGGTTATTTCTTTAATGAACCAACCCAAAATTTTGTAAACGAATTTGAAAAAACAATTGATACTGTGTATGATCCCAGGCTGGATTATACAGTTGGCCGTGACACTTTACCGTGGATAAATGGAAATTTATTTAAAAAAGAATGGGCACCTGCAACGGGATTTCTTACAAAAAAACACCAGCAACCACTTTCTGAAGTTTCCATTCCACTTAAATCTGATGCAGATATCAATTATGTGGCTATCCGTTATGCAGATGTATTATTATGGTATGCAGAAGCATTGAACGAACAGGGTCGCATCGCAGATGCACTGATTCAATTAAACAAAGTAAGAAAAAGAGCAAGGGAAAATTACCTGTATGATATTTCATTGCCAGGGTTTGGAATTGTGCCAGCCGGTTTATTGCCTGATGTAACTTCCAATAATCCAGCTGATGTGCGCCGGGCAATACAACATGAAAGAAGGGTAGAACTGGGTTTTGAATTTCACAGGTATTTTGATTTAATTCGCTGGGGAGCTGCATATGCTGAAGCAGCAATGAGTGAAAGGCCTAACTTTGATTATGAAACACACAAAAAATTTCCTATTCCTCAAATTGAACGTGATAGAAATAAAGCTTTACACCCATAAATACAATCAATTTTTTTTAAACAATTAAATATTAAAATTTATTATGACAAAATCAATTCTCCGGTTTAAATTTCTTAATTACTTCATGGTATGGGCATTATTCCTCGGAGTTATCGCCTCATCATGCAGCAAAGACGATTCTACTCCGGCACCTCCACCAGCTAACAAAGCCGCGTTACAAACTTCTGTATCTGCTGCACAGCTTCTACACGACAATACTGTTGAGGGTACAAAACCCGGCCAGTATGAAGTAGGTTTTAAAATTGCATTAAAAGCAGCATTGGATGCATCAAAAATAGTGTTGGCTGACCAGGCTGCAACACAGGCTGCAGTAAACAATTCAACTGCACAGTTAAATGCAGCAATGGCTGCATACCAAAGCCATCTTATTAAAGAAATAGCAGAGGTAAATCTCATTGGTTTCTGGAAAATGAATGGCAATGCAGGTGATTCGTCTGGTAAAGGCAATCATGGTGTTGCATCTGCTGGCCATGTTTATTATGGGGCAGGTACACCTACTTTAACTGCAGATCGTTTCGGTCGTGCAGACAAGGCTTACTTTTTTGATAAAGGGGCAAATATAAATGTGCCTTATTCAAACAGCCTGAATCCACAGGAAATGACCATTCTTTTATGGGCCAAAAAATCAACTACAGGAAGAACAGTAAATCCGGATACATACACCATGGTGGCAATGAACCGCTGGAATGGTTATAAATACCAGTTACAAGGCGGGAACCTTACTTTCTTCACAGTTAGGGTAGTAAAAGCTGTTGGCGATACAACTATTTATGATCGTGACAATGCCGGTGTTGCCTTAAGTAATGACGTATGGTATCATTCAGCAGTTACATACAAGACTGGTGTTATGAGATTTTATGTTGATGGTGACCTGGTAAAAGAATGGACTGATACACCTGGTGTGCCTCTTTCACTTACTGACCCTATTGATTTTGTAATAGGCCAGGATCTCCCAACCAACAAATATCTTACTGTAGATGGAAACTTCCAGGTTGCATGGGGAGGTTTCTGGACTGGAGAAATGGATGATGTTATGTTTTACAACATCGCATTGGATGGACCACAGGTTAAATCAATTTATAATAACCAAAAGACACTTTAATATTTAGACCAAATTGATTGATATTTACCCCGGCAATTATTTTGCCGGGGTTTTTTCTTATCATTTAAATAATTATGGATATTCAATTAAACATTGGAATTATTGGCGCAGGGGGATTTGCAGCCTTTGCTTCTAAATCATTTTTGCAGATACCGGGAATAAATATTATAGCCGTTACAGATATCAATAGATCTGCAGCGGAAAAAATGGCCAAAGAATTAGATGCAGAATTATATACAGATTTAAATTCTTTTTTTCAAAATGACAAGATTGATCTTGTGTACATAGCCACACCTCCCTTTCTGCATTTTGAACAATCAAAAAAAGCATTATTGGCAGGTAAGCATGTGATCTGTGAAAAACCTGCCGCCTTAAAAACCATTGAAGTTGAAGAATTACAGGAGCTTGCCCGCACAATGAATTTGTTATATGTGGTAAATTTAATGCAACGCTATAATCCTTTATATAATATTGTTACCACAATTGTTAAAGAAAAAATGCTGGGTAATTTTCTTCATGGTTTTTTTGAAAATTATGCGAGTGATGAAACATTGGGCATTGATCATTGGTTTTGGGATAAATCAAAAAGCGGCGGCATATTTATAGAACATGGCGTTCATTTTTTTGATATGTTTTCAGGATGGCTTGGGAAAGGTGAGGTATTAAATTCTGTACAACTGCAGCGCAAAGGAACAAAAGACCTGTTAGATCGTGTACACGCTACCGTTATATACCCTGCCGGGATTGTAAATTTTTATCATGGGTTTGATCAGCCGTCAATTCTGGACCGGCAGGAGATCAGGTTACAATTTGAAAAAGGGGAAATCACCCTGTATGAATGGGTTCCCGTAAAAATGAAACTTCATGGATTATTTGAAACAAGCCAGGTTAAAAAACTATATGAATTACTCAATGATTTTTCCATTTTTCACCATACAGAAACCACTAAAAAAATTGTAAAAGGAAGATTTGCTGAAATACGCTTTGATGAGCATATTACAATAGAATATGGAAACATATCAGACAAGCAAAACCGGTATAAAGAGATCTTAATTGCTATGCTGGAGGATCAGTGTAAATGGATCAGGGATCGGACACATACCAGGGTAATAGATGATAATAATGCATTAGAGTCGTTAAGAATTGCAGAAAAAGCAACCCTGATTGCGCAGGTCTTTTAATAAAAACATATAATCATAACCTCATCAGTTTATTGATTTGCCTTGCCTTGCAATATCCTGTAATGGGGGTTATAAAAAACAAAAACCCCGTTAATAAAGGCAATAAATTAAACTACTAATATTGATAATAATATATTCAGTAAATTGAATAATAGAAATTATGAAAATAAAAGCACCTGTTCTTATTTGTTTATTTGCTGTTGGGTTGCTTTCCTGTAAAAAGAAAGACGATAATAAT
>Ga0136634_10001172_pt1 | contig 10234 bp, 10 predicted proteins | sample AntDrymUQ8332106_2_FD_104654 | JGI IMG/M metagenome (GOLD analysis project Ga0136634, IMG submission 104654) | Polar desert sand microbial communities from Dry Valleys, Antarctica - metaG UQ833 (21.06) | ecosystem: Environmental > Terrestrial > Soil > Desert | place: Antarctica: Dry Valley... | reverse complement strand
TGCCGTGCCGAAGCGCAACCGTTTTCATCAAACGTGCTGGGAAGAAGTTGAAGTTTCATCAATTCAATCGAAAAATTTCAAACTTATTTTTGCCGCAAAAAAGCACAAAACTCACAAAAATAACTTGGCTTTCTTTTAAATTTTTTGCGTTTTCTGTGCATTTTTGCGGCTGTTCTGTTTATCTTGCACAAGTTTGAGCGCGTCCGCCGTCAATTTCGTAAGTCGCGCCAGTTATCCAAGCAGCTTTTTCCGAAGCTAGAAAATAAATCAACTCGGCAATTTCCGTTGGGTCGCCGACTCGTCCAATCGGATGCGTCGTTTTTGAATGTTCGAGAAAATCTTTATATTTCTCGTCTTCCATTCCGCCGCGTTTGTGCAAATTTGTTACGACAACGCCCGGATTTACCGCATTGACGCGAATGCCCTGCGGTGCGAGTTCAAGCGCGGAACAGCGTGTCAATTGGTCAACTGCCGCCTTTGAAACGCAATACGCCAAGACATTTGGAAAAGCACGAGTTCCTGCAACGCTGGAAACATTGACGATATTACCTTTCGTTTTTGCCAGATGCGGAACGCTTCTTTGCATCATAAAAAATACCGAACGAAGATTTATGCTCATCATTTTATCCCAATCGTCGAGTCTTGTATTTTCAATCGAACCATTTGAGATGATGCCCGCCGCATTTACCAACACATCAATCTGACCGAAATTTTCAGTCATATAGCTGAAAAATCTTTCAACCTGTGTAGTTTCGCGGATGTCGGCGAGATGAATTTTTATCGTTCCGTCTTTTTCCAACGCTTCATCGCGCAGTGCGTTTAGTTCTATTTCATTGCGCCCGACGGCGACGACTTTTGCGCCGTTTTCCGCAAACAGCAAAGCCGTTGCGCGTCCGATTCCGCTACTTGCGCCCGTGATAATAACTACTTTTTCCCGCATATTTTTATGGAGTTTAGCATAACTATTTTTCAAACAAAAAGACAGTCAAAAATGACTGTCTTTCAGAATTTTCTTAGATGTTTAAGTGAGCTAAAAAACTAACCGATTTGAAACATTTCGTATTAAAAAACTACACGCCGTTGGTTTGCGGTTTGTTTGTAAAAAACTTTTCGATAGCTTGTTTTGTTTCTTGGCGGCGGCGATGTTGAAAATCGCTAACCCATGTCGAAACGGTTGAAACCATTTCACGCGCCGACTCTTGTTTAGTTTTTGTGTTTATCTCAACAGGTATTTCCGCGATTTTTATTTCGCTCTTTTTAATTACTTTTATTTTAGCTTTTGCTGACATTATTCCAATCTTCCTTTTTATGTATGAATCCGATACTACTAAATGTTATGAAATCGAGTTTTTATTCCTCGTTTTTTTTCTGTGCAATTTTAATGCCACTTTTCAGACGTTTGAGTGAATCGTTTTTGCAAAGTGCCAAGTATTATATTTTTTTTTGCGCTTTGCTAATTTGGTCTAACGCTTTTTCACTTTTATTTGTTCCGACTTTTTTCGCTTTGTTTCAATGATTTCGGCACTTGCTGAAAGAACGCTGATAAATTCAAAACCTTGCAATAGGTTGGCATAAACATTGCCCTAAATTATTATTGATGAACTTAACCGACTTTTTAATAATTTATCTGGCTTGCGGCGCACCGTTTGGTGTTTATTACTTTTTGCAAAATCGCACGAAATTCGTTTCAAGCAAACTTTGGCTCAATACGTTTTTTAATTTTGCGTTTTGGATTCCGATTGCTTTTCGTCTTTTGCGCGAAAATAAATTTTTGAATAAGTCCGTTGCCGCCAAATTCGATACTGAACAAGGTTTAGATGCAACTCAAGAGAAAAAGCTCAATTTAATTCAAAAGCAACTTGAACAAATTTTGCAGAAAAGCAGTTTGAAAATTTCGATTTATGAGTTTCGTGAAACGATTGACCGATATATCGGATTAACATTTGCAAATAAAAGCCACAGCAGAAAAGGAAGTCTAGCAGATAAAGAATTTTTTCGCATCTCGGAAAATGAAAATGTCGAACTAGCCGCAATATGTCTTTATCGGCGCAACCAAAAACGACTTTCTTTTCATCATATCGGGGCGCGTCAAGATTTTTTACATTTTATAAATCATCTGTCTGAGTTTAGTTCAGACAAAAAAACAATTGGCAATCTTGCCGTTGAATTTGTTAAAATTTTAAATGATCTTGAAGCGCAACCTGCGCTTGAAAAAATGTTTATCCAATCTTCGCAAACCGATAAACATTTTGCCGTCAAGCAATTGGAGAAAGATTTATGGAATACAGAAATACACAAACCATTACCTATCAACCAAATTTCGACTCGACTTCAAACTATGACCGCGACGGCGAACTTACGCGGCAAAGACTAGACGCGCTACTCGCCCTCAACGCCGCCACCGCCCGCGAAAAATTCTTGTATCGTTCGGAACAGGAAAAAACGGAAGCTGCGCTGATGAAAAATCCGCTTTCAACTAAACAGACTTTTGCTTGGTTCGGAGTTCTTCTCGGAACATTTCCACCCGCCGCGATTTTCACGCGCTTTTTGATTGATTCGAGAGGTTTGAGCGACGGCGATTTGTGGATTCTCGGCGTAATCGCTATTGTCAATGTAATTTCCGCCGTCGTCGGTTATTTCTCCGGCAAACTTATCGGTAAAATTGTCGGCGAACTCGAAAAAACTTCGTGGCTGCCGATGATTTTTGCGCTTCCGTTTGTCGGCATTCTGTGGGGAATTTTAGCCGGCGGCGCGGGCGGAGTTATCATCTTTATCATCGGCGCATTTTTTGGTGCGCTTCTCGGCAGTGCAGTTGGAAGTATTGCGTTGCCCGCCTTTACGATTTTTCACCGCTTATTAAAAAAAGGCGATATGATTGACCGCAAACATTTCTTACCGTTAGCTTTCGGCATCACATTTATTATTTGCGGATTCATACTCGGCTTGTAATTTTCATCGAAACCAATTATTTTGCTTGTAACAAATTTCTAACAACTTTGTAACATTGGTTTCGATGAAAATAATAATTTCAATTGCCGCAATTTTTCTATGTTCCGCCTCCGCTTTTTCGCAAACCGTCCCGCTAGATAGCGATATTCAAATCTGGAATGATACGTCCGTTTCCTTTCCGCTTATCAAATCCAAAGATAAAAAAGGCAAAGAGTTTGACCGACTTTCGCTTTCAATAAACGGCATACTGCGCTTCGGGCGCAATGTTTCGCGCCCGGTTGACGAAAGAATCGGTGTCGGATTTAGTTACCGAATTAACCGATACTTCAGTCTTACGCCGGATGTTTTTTATCGCAGCGCACAACCTTTTAAAGGACGCAGAGATTACGAAAGCCGCTTTAGATTTGCCGTCGTCTTGGAAAATAAGTGGAAAACATTTTCGTTAGCCGACCGCAATCAGATTGAATATCGCCTGCGAAACTCGCGCCAAGACACAGTTCGTTATAGAAACAGATTGCGCTTCGATTATCCGCTTATCAAAGCAAAAAAGGAATTGTTCACACCGTTTGTTTCAGATGAGATTTTCTACGATTTTCAGGCAAGAGCATGGACAAGGAATCAGTTTTTCGTCGGCATCGGCAAAAAATTTAATAACAACTTTTCAACCGAAATTTATTATCTTCTTGCCAAAGACAGAAGTTCTCCAAAAACAATCAACGGCATCGGCGTTAGCTTAAAATTCAAAGTTGACTAAAAAAAGTTGTTAGTAGTAAATGGTTAATGGTTAATCGAAACTTTTTAGCGAACATCAAATAAACAATTAACCGTTTGCAAAAATGTTAGTTCTACTCCATCTTTTCGCGCTTTTTTTGTTGGTTTTGCTTGGATTCTATGTTTTCGTGGCAAATCCGCGCAGCCGCGCTCATCAAACTTTTGCGGCTTTTATTGCGTTTCTCGCGCTGTGGACAATAAAGGATTTAATTTTTTGGAACTTTCAGACTGAAAACATTTCATCGAATTGGTGGGCTTCGGCGAGTTTTATTATCGCGCTTTTGATGCAGTGCGCTTTAGTCGTTTTTGCTTGGGTTTTTCCCGAAAATTCGCGCACACCGCGCCGCCGCGCCGCCGTTCTTTTCGCGCCGAGTCTGATTTTAATTCCCGCCGCGCTCATTGGGCTTTTATGGCGCAAAGTCGGTTTTAACAACGGCGAATTTATCATTGACCTCGCGCCACTTGCTTATACTTTTGTCGTCTATGTCTATGTCGTTTTCGGTTACGGCGCGGTTGTTCTTTTTCAGAAATATCGAAAATATCGCGGAACGCAAAAAGGTCAGCAAGTCGGCGCGATTCTTTGGGCAGTAGCCATTACGGGCGTTTTGAAAACTTTGGCGAATATTGTTTTGCCGTTTTTCGGCAATTATGAACTTCTGCCGTTTAGTTCGATTTTCGTTCTGCCGGGCGTTTTGATTTACGCTTACGCGATTTCCAATTTCAAACTTTTTTCCTTGCAAACCGCACTCGACCAATTTCGTCTGTTTCCGATTGCCTACAAAATCGCTTTGAGTATTGCTTCCGTTGCGATAATCAGTTTCATCTTGTTTCAAATCCCGATTGTCTATTGGGCTTTTCAAGACGGAATGACGTTTGAGGCGTGGCGGAAATATCTGGTTTTCAGCGTCATTTCCGCGCTTGTGCCAAATCTTTTGTTAGTTCTTTTGATTGTGCGGATATTTTCGCGTCCGCTTCAACGAATCACTTTAGCGGCGGTGCAAGTTACCGAAGGCGAATATGGAACTGAAGTTGATTTGCGAAAAAGCAACGATGAAATCGGACTTTTGGCAGAATCATTTAACGAGATGAGCCGCAAAATGGCGGACGACATCGAACAGTTGCGCCGATTAAACGAACAACTCATCCGAACGGAAAAACTCGCTGCGATGGGAACGCTTGCCGCCGGTGTCGCGCACGAAGTAAATAATCCGCTTGCCTCGATTTCCTCCTTGATTCAAATGATGCAGTCAAACCAAAATCTGGACGAAGAAACAAAAGACAAACTAAAGCTAATTTCAACTCAAATCGGGCGCATCACCCAAGTTACACGCGATATGATGGATTTTGCGCGGGTTCGCCCGGCGGCGAAAAGTTTGGTTGATATAAATGCCGGTTTAGAAACTGCTCTGCGGCTGGCAAGTTTTGACAAATCATTTCAAAAACTCCAATTAAAAAAATCTTTCACGGAAAATCTGCCGCTGGTTTTAGCCGACACCGACCAACTGCAACAAGTTTTTCTCAACCTTTTCCTCAATGCGCGTGATGCAATGCCCACGGGCGGCGAGCTTTTTATCAAAACTTTTCCAAAAGATAGCGACATTCAAATCGAAATTGCCGACAACGGTAGCGGGATTGATGAAAAAAATATCAAACAAGTTTTCGACCCGTTTTTTACTACTAAGCCGACGGGCAAAGGAACCGGTTTAGGTCTGGCGGTTTGTTACGGAATTATCACGGCGCACGGCGGACAAATCGAGGTTTCGGAAAACAACGCTCGCGGAACGAAATTTGTAATTTTGCTTCCAACAGACGTATCGAGCTAAAATATCAGACATCGGTTATAATTTATCAATACTAATGCGTAACGAAACAATAAAATGCGTTGGCGTGGTCGTCAAACCGAATCATAGCGAAGCTTGGGAAACGGCTTGCAAACTTTCCGATTGGCTGGCTCAACGCGGCATTGACCTCATCGGCAAGCCGCACACTGAAACCAAAATCTGCAACTTTCAAACCGCCGAAGCCGAAGAATTTAAGACTAATGTTGATTTGATTATCGTGCTTGGCGGCGACGGCACGATGATTTCAACGGCGCGGTTGACGGGCAATCGTGAAGTTTTAGTTCTGGGCATCAATTACGGAAGTCTCGGCTATTTGACCGAATTTCGTATCGAAGAAATGTTTCCCGCATTGGAAATGATTCTTGAAGGCAATTATGAAATTGACCGCCGCGTAATGCTCGATGTCGAACATCTGCGAGGTGAGGAAACGCTTGCAACCGGGCGCGTTCTCAATGATGTCGTCATCAACAAAGCTGTTTTGGCGCGGATTATTGAAATCGAAGTCAATCTCGATAATCTGTTCGTCAATTCGTTTCGCGCCGACGGTTTGATTGTCGCCACGCCGACGGGTTCGACGGCATATAGTCTTTCGGCGGGCGGTCCAATTATTTATCCTTCGATGAATGCAGTAGTGCTTACGCCGATTTGCCCGTTCACGCTGACTAATCGCCCGATTGTCGTGCCTGATACGGCGGAAATAAACCTGCGTTTGAAAAACGAAAGCGACGGCGTAGTTTTGACTCTCGACGGACAAATCGGCTACGCCGTGCAAACCGACGATTGCATTTCGATACGCAAAAGCGCGACGACTTTTAATCTCGTCCAACCACCGAATCGTAATTACTTTGACGTTTTACGCAATAAACTAAAATGGGGCAGATAAAGACAAATTTTCGTTTGCGACACAGCTAATTTCTCAAATTGATTTCTGCAACTGCCGAAAATTTATTTTCGTTGTATTATGTGGAACACGGAGAAAAATAATGACATTTGGCTTAATGACAATTTTTTTGGCAATCGGCGGAATCGGATTTTTGTTTCTCTTAATTTCGCTGGTTGTCGGCGATATTTTCGAGGCAATCGGCTTTGATTTAGATTTCGGTTTGGACGCAAGCCACGATTTCGGCATCTTTGACAGCCGCGTTATCGGCGTTTTTCTGACAGCGTTCGGCGGTTTTGGCGCAATCGGCACGGCAATCGGCTATGGCGCGGCGGCGAGTTCTTTATTTGGTCTGCTCGGCGGCGTTATTTTCGGGGCGTTGATTTTTCTGTTCGGTTATTTTCTTTTCAGCCAACAATCTTCGAGTTCCGTCAGCACGGAAGATTTAATCGGGCGCACGGCGCAAGTCGTCGTCGGTATTCAGCCAAACCAATTAGGACAAATTTCCTGCCGCATCGGTGAAGAAAAAATCGAAAAACTCGCCCGCACAATTGACGGAACAGAAATAAAAGCGGGCGCGATTGTCCGCATCGAACAAGTCGCGGGCGATTCGGTGTTGGTCAGTGTGGAGGACGGCGAATTTTCGTTGTTTTCCGAAAAAGGTTGAATAATTTAGAAGCGCAAAGAAAAAATGGTAGTGTATTGAATTTTATGACGTTTGATTTTGGCGGTTATTTTACTTTTCGGAATAGCTATCAGCTTTCAGCTATTCCGAAGAAAAAAAATCATCTTTTTCTAACGCGGCATAAAATCTAAAACAGCACTAAATTTTTCAGATTACAAAAAATGAGGTAAATAAAATGTTTGAAATTCCAATTATCATCATCGCCGTCGTTTTATTGATAGTCGGCGGCGCGTTTGCGGCATTGATGCTTATCAGCCGCAATTACATCAAGGTTTCGCCCAATCAAGCGGCGGTTATTTCCGGGCGGCGGCGCAGATTGACCGATGGTTCGACAGTCGGTTATCGGCAAGTGCGCGGCGGCGCAACGCTGGTCGTGCCGTTTTTGGAAAAGGTCGAATATCTCGATTTAAATGTGATAACCGTGCCGCTTGCTACGTCCCGCGCTTACACTTCGCAAGGCGTTCCCGTTTCGGTCAAAGCCGTCGCCAATGTCAAAATCAAAGGCGATGATGAATCGCTTCGGGCGGCGGCGGAAAGATTTTTGGGAATGCCACAAGAGCAGTTTCACGGGTTGATTTTTCAAACTCTCGAAGGACATCTGCGGGCAATTTTGGGAACTTTGACCGTCGAAGAAATCAACAACGACCGTCAGAGTTTCGCGCAAAAACTAACGAGCGAAGCGGCGGGCGATTTGGAAAAAATGGGTATCGGACTCGACGCGCTGACGATTCAGGAAATCTCCGACGAAGAAGGTTATCTCGACGCGCTCGGTAAAAGACGCACGGCGGAAGTCAAACGCGACGCGGAAATCGGACAAGCGGAGGCAAACCGCGATTCAAAAATCAAAGCGTCGCTGGCGTTGCAAGAAGGCGAAAAAGTTCGGCTCAATACCGAAGCGTTAATCGCCCAATCAAACCGCGAAACCGAAATTCAAAAAGCGCAGGTGCAAGCCGAAATCGAAAAAGAACGCGCCAAATCTATGCAAGCCGGACCGCTTGCCGATGCCATCGCCAAACAAGAAGTCGTCGCCGAAGAAGTCCGCATCGAAAAAATTCGCACGCAAGAACAAATCGCCGTCCAAGAACAAGAAGTTTTGCGGATGGAAAAAGAACTCGAAGCCACGATTGTCAAACAAGCCGAAGCCCAACGCCGTGCGGCGGTCCTGCTCGCGCAAGGTCAACAAGAAGCGGCGATTTTAGCCGCCGAAGGACGCAAACAAGCGCAAATCGCCGAAGCCGAAGCCGAATCACAAACTCTGCAAAAAGAAGGTCAAGGTCGGGCAACGGCAATCGAAGCCGAAGGACGCGCCGAAGCCGAAAAAATTCGCGCTCTTGGTTTAGCCGAAGCCGAAAAACTTCAGGCAAACGGTTTGGCGCAGGCAAAGTCAATCGAAGCGCAAGGACTCGCCGAAGCCGCCGCAATAAAGGAAAAAGCCGCCGCGTGGCGCGAATTTAACGAATCGGCGCGTTTGCAAACAATTCTCGAAAAACTTCCTTCGATTATCGAAGCGAGTGCGCCCGTTTTCAGAGCCGTCGCCGAACCTTTGGGGAAAATTGATAAAATCGTGATGATTGACAACGGCGGAAACGAAAACGGAAACGGCTCAAGCGGAATCAATCGTTTCGCCAACACCGCGCCGACGATAATTTTCTCGCTTCTCCAACAACTGCAAGCAATGGGCTTGAATCTGCCCGACATTATGGCGCAACTCGGCGTTAATCAAAAAGACGGCAAACTCGTGCTTGCGCCCGAAACTGAAGAAAAAATTGTCGCGCCAACCGATACGAAAGACGAGAAGAATGAAGCGTAAAGTTTCGACGGAATTATAAAATTGTTTTCTACCGATTTGCTCAAATAATTGAAGCCTGGACATAATTAAAATGCCATGTTTTCACCGCGTTAGCGGTGGCTTGAATTTAGCCGTGTCTTTTAAGGCACGGAAAATGGACGAAATTCAACTCGTCGCGTTAGCGACGATTGAACTTTTTTCAACCGTCGCTGATGCGACGAGCGTTGTGTGTTTCGCCTGTTCCGTGCCTTAAAAGACACGGCTAAATTCATAGCATCGCTACGCGATGAATTATGTCCAGCCTTCAAATAATTGAATCCTGAGCGTAATTGAAAAAACACTTCGGAATAGATAATAGCTGATAGATGAAAGATGATAGATAAAAAGAATCCGAATCTATCAGCTATCATCTATTATCTAAAATCTATTCCGAATGGTTAGAGGTTGATTAAATACAAACGCGCATTGCGTTAAGATTTCAAATTCTGCTTTGATGCTTTCTCTTGCGGCGTGTTAAATTGTAATGCACGCTTTAACCGAATGAAAGAAAACATACAAACGACACGCCTCGCTAACGGCTTAACAATTTTGACCGAAAAGATGCCTGATGTCCGTAGCGCAACCATCGGATTTTGGATTAGAAAAGGCTCACGTCACGAACCAACTGACCTAAACGGAATTTCACATTTTATCGAACACACGGTTTTCAAAGGCACGAAGATGCGCTCCGCGCTCGACATCGCCGTCGAATCTGACAAACTCGGCGGACATTTTGACGCTTTTACTTCGCACGAGAGCGTCGGTTTTATGATGAAAGTCGTTGACCGGCAAACGCGACGCGCCTTTGATTTGCTCGCCGATATGCTCGTCAATCCGATTTTTGATGAAAAAGAACTGCGGCGCGAACAGCGCGTTATTATCGAAGAGATGAAAATGGTGGAAGACTCGCCCGAAGATTTTTTGGGCGAGATTTTTCAGCGCGAGTTTTTTCCAAATCATCCGCTTGGATTGCCGATTGAAGGCACACGAAAAACCGTTCGCAGTTTTAATCACGACGTTACACGCAACTTTCACGCGCAGGTTTTTCAGCCGAAAAATTTGGTTATCGCGGCGGCTGGAAATGTCGAACACGCGGAAATTGTCGAATTAACTGAAAAAAGTTTCTGTCCTTCGTCCTTTGTTCTTTGTCCTTCGGCGGAAAATGAAAACTTTGACACGCCTGTTTTGAGCAATCCGATTATCTTAAAGAAAAAGCGCGAACTCGAACAAGCGCATTTGATTTTGGCAACGCCGTGGATTGAATCAAAGAGCGAAAAACG
>Ga0136634_10001171_pt1 | contig 10240 bp, 11 predicted proteins | sample AntDrymUQ8332106_2_FD_104654 | JGI IMG/M metagenome (GOLD analysis project Ga0136634, IMG submission 104654) | Polar desert sand microbial communities from Dry Valleys, Antarctica - metaG UQ833 (21.06) | ecosystem: Environmental > Terrestrial > Soil > Desert | place: Antarctica: Dry Valley... | reverse complement strand
TCCCCCGAGACCGAGCCGACACACCCGATCGACCCCATCGACTCCATCGACGCCATCGACTCCGGCGGCTCCGTGGACTCCCGTGCCGCTGCGCCGCCGAAGCGCCGGCGGCGACGGGCGACGTCACCGGTGACCTCGCCGTCGTCGGCTCCGCACCCGGGAGGGGCGGTTTGACCTCGCTGCCGCAGCATCCGTACCCTGGGGAGCGACGCGCCGTCGGTGCGTCCCCCGTTGTGCGCGCGTCCGTGCGCGGGCCCTCAGGGGCCGCACGGCAGCAGCGCCCTCCGACCGACAGCAGAAGGTGAGTCCAAGGTGTACGCGATCGTCCGCGCCGGTGGCCGACAGGAGAAGGTGTCCGTCGGCGACGTGCTGACCGTGGACCGCGTGTCCGGTGAGGCCGGCAGCACCTACGAGCTCACCCCGGTCCTGCTGGTGGACGGCGACAACGTCACCAGTGACGCCGAGTCCCTCGCCAAGGTCACGGTCACCGCCGAGGTGCTCGCCGCGACCAAGGGCCCCAAGATCGTCATCCTGAAGTACAAGAACAAGACCGGGTACCGCAAGCGTCAGGGTCACCGTCAGAAGCTGACCCGTGTGAAGGTCACCGGCATCGACGTCTGAGTCCCTTCACCGGATCTCGGCGCCCACCTGCTCCTCACCCCCCTCTGCTCCTCACCCCCTCTGCTCCTCACCCACTCTCACCATCCAGCAAGAACGGCGGAAGCACTCATGGCACACAAGAAGGGCGCCAGCTCCACGCGGAACGGGCGCGACTCCAACGCCCAGCGCCTGGGCGTCAAGCGCTTCGGCGGTGAGGTGGTCAACGCCGGCGAGATCATCGTCCGCCAGCGTGGGACGCACTTCCACCCCGGTGCCAACGTCGGACGGGGCGGCGACGACACGCTCTTCGCCCTCGCCGCCGGTGCGGTCGAGTTCGGTACCAAGCGGGGCCGCAAGACCGTGAGCATCGACGCGGGCGGATAGCTCGTCAACACGTCGCGCGTGACGTCAGGGGTGAGCCGGACGGCTCACCCCTTCGTCGTCCGGGCTCCCCTTCGTGCCGCCGAGGCACAGGCCGAGACACAGCCGGCGGCGCGAGCGCCCCGGGCGCAGGATCCTCTCGAAAGGAGCAGCCGGTGACGACCTTTGTGGACCGCGTGGTCCTGCACGTCGCCGCCGGGTCCGGTGGGCACGGGTGTGCGTCCGTGCACAGCGAGAAGTTCAAGCCACTCGGCGGTCCCGACGGGGCCGACGGCGGACGGGGCGGAGACGTCGTCCTTCAGGTCGACCCTTCCACCACGACGCTGCTCGAGTACCACCACAGCCCCCATCGCCGGGCCGGCAACGGCAAGCCGGGCCAGGGGAAGATGCGGCACGGCTCCCACGGCGCGGACATCGTCCTGAAGGTGCCGAGCGGGACCACGGTCAAGAGCCCGTCCGGTGACGTGCTGGCCGACCTGGTGGGCCCCGGCGTCCGACTGGTGCTGGCCGCGGGAGGCCGCGGTGGGCTTGGTAATGCCGCGCTCGCGTCACAGCGGCGCAAGGCGCCCGGATTCGCGCTGCTCGGCGAACCGGGGCAGACGCTCGACGTCGTCCTGGAGCTGAAGTCGGTCGCCGACGTCGCCCTCGTCGGCTTCCCCAGCGCCGGCAAGTCCAGCCTCGTGGCCGTGCTCTCGGCGGCGCGGCCGAAGATTGCCGACTACCCCTTCACGACGCTGGTGCCCAACCTCGGGGTCGTCCAGGCCGGTGACGTCAGGTTCACCGTGGCCGACGTGCCGGGCCTGATTCCGGGCGCGAGCCAGGGCAAGGGCCTCGGCCTCGAGTTCCTGCGTCACGTGGAGCGGTGTGCCGCCCTGGTCCACGTGCTGGACTGCGCCACCCTGGAGCCGGGCCGCGACCCGATCAGCGACCTCGAGCTGATCGAGGCCGAGCTGGCTGCCTACCCGGTCGACCCCGACTCCACCGGAGTCGCGGTGCCACTGACCGCGCGGCCGCGCGTCGTGGCGCTCAACAAGACGGACGTCCCCGACGGCCGCGAGCTCGCCGACCTCGTCCGGCCGGAGCTCGAGCGGCGGGGGTACGAGGTTCTCGAGGTGTCGGCCGTCTCCCGCGCCGGCGTCCGCGAGCTGTCCTTCGCCATGGCGCGGCTGGTCCAGGTGGCCCGGGACGCCGCAGCTTCGGTCATCGTCACCCCGACCATCCTGCGCCCGACAGCGGTGGACGACGCCGGCTTCAACGTGACCCGCGAGCCGGACCCGGACGAGCCCGGCGAGGAGCTGTTCCGGATCCTCGGCACGAAGCCGGAGCGCTGGGTGCGGCAGACCGACTTCTCGAACGACGAGGCCGTCGGCTACCTCGGCGACCGGCTAGCCCGCCTCGGCGTCGAGGAGCAGCTGTTCCGCTCGGGCGCCGTGGCAAGGTCCACGGTCGTCATAGGGCCCGGCGACGACGCCGTCGTCTTCGACTGGGAGCCGACCCTGGTGGGCGGTGCGGAGCTGATGGCCGGCCCGCGCGGCACCGACCTACGCCTCGAGGAGTCCCTACGTGCCAGCCGCGGCGAGAAGCGGCAGCGGCACGCCCAGCGGCACGCCGCCCGCGCTGCCACCCAGGCGGAGCTGGCCGCGGAACGCCGCTCAGGCCAGTGGATCTCACCGACCTCCCCAGTGCCGGACGCGACCTCCTCGGAGCTGGACCCGTCCGACCCAGACCAGCAGACTCGCGCCTGATGGCGCACACCCCGCTGCGTGGCGCCGGCGAGGTGGGGCAGGCCCGCAGGATCGTCGTCAAGGTCGGTTCCAGCTCGATCACCAGCGCCGCCGGCGGTCTCGACAAGACCCGGCTGGGCCCGCTGGTGGACGCTCTGGCCGCCCGGCGGCACGACGGGACGGACGTCGTCCTCGTCTCCTCCGGTGCCATCGCCGCCGGCCTGTCGCCGCTCGGCCTGTCGCGGCGGCCGCGTGACCTGGCGACGCAGCAGGCTGCGGCAAGCGTCGGTCAAGGGCAGCTGCTGGCCGCCTACACCACCGCCTTCGCCCGCCACGCGGTCGTCGTCGGGCAGGTGCTGCTCACCGAGGACGACGTCGTGAGGCGGACGCACTACCGCAACGCCCAGCGCACCCTCTACCGCCTGCTGGGTCTCGGTGTGCTGCCCGTCGTCAACGAGAACGACACCGTCGCCACGCAGGAGATCCGGTTCGGCGACAACGACCGGCTGGCGGCCCTGGTCGCGCACCTCGTGCACGCCGACGTCCTCGTCCTCCTCTCGGACGTCGACGCGCTGTACGACCGCCCGCCCACCCAGGCCTCAGCGGTGCGGGTCGCGCGGGTCGAGCACGCCTCGGATCTCTCGGACGTGGTGCTGGGGAGCCCCGGCGCGGCTGCGGTCGGGACCGGTGGGATGGTGACCAAGGTGCAGGCGGCGCGCATCGCGACGTCGTCCGGCATCCCGACCGTGCTCACCAGCGCGAGCCAGGTGGGGGCCGTGCTGGCGGGCGCCGACGTCGGCACGTTCTTCGCCGCGGCCTCCCACCGGACCCCGACGAAGCTGCTCTGGCTCGCGCATGCCGCCGACCCCCGGGGCCGGTTGGTGCTCGACGCGGGAGCCGTCCGGGCGGTCACGCAGCGTGGCGCCTCGCTCCTGCCGGCCGGCGTCCGGTCGGTCGAGGGCACCTTCGAGGCAGGTGAACCTGTCGACCTGTGCGACGAAAACGGCAACACTCTGGCGCGTGGGCTGGTGAACTACTCATCGGCGGAGCTCCCGGAACTGATCGGGCGCACCACGCCGGACCTGGCAACCAGCCTGGGTCCTGCGTTCTCCCGGGAGATCATGCACCGGGACAGCTTCGTCCTCCTGCAGCCGTAGGCGGACGTCCCCCGGGCGGAAGCGACCACGTGACGATGCGTGGCCCGACAGGCGGGAGCACAATGTCAGCAGGGGGAGATGTGGACGTCGCGCGGGGCACCAGGTGGGTGCTTCACGTCGTCCGGGACCGCGCTGCTGGCGTGTCGTCGCAGGGCCGAGGTCGTGGAGGCAGTGTGGAGACGGAGACGGAGACGGACCCGGGGCTCGAGTCGGAGCTGCGGCTCGTGCCGTCCCACGACGCGGAGCCCAGGATCGTGGATGCGCCTCAGGAGATCCCGCTGTGGCACGTCCGGGTCACGCTGGCCGGCTCGCGGGTCGACACCGGCGTGCTCCGCCCGGCCCTCGAGCGGATGTGCTCGGACGGTCCGTTCCTCGGTTCCGCCCGTTACGCGAACGACCATGTCGTGCTCACCTACTGGGACGAGGCCGAGGACGTCGACGACGCCGCCGCCCTCGCGCTGAGAGTGTGGAACGACCACCGTCGGGCCTTCGACCTGCCCGCCTGGACCGTCGTTGGGCTCGAGGTCTTCGGCCGCGACGTCCAACGGTCCCGCCGCGACGCCCTCCCCGGCTCTGTGCCGGTCGGCGACGTCCGACCGCTGTAGGCGGGTGCTGACCGCTGGAGGCGGGTGCTGACCTGTGACTGGGTGTGCCCCGAACGCCCCGGCCCAGCGGCCGACCCATCGCCGGCCCGGTCGCCGTACCCTGGCCCCGTGAACGCGCAGGCTGTGATGGAGCAGGACACCGAGGTCCGGGACGCCGTGCTGGAGGTCTGCCGGCGGGCCCGAACGGCCAGCCGGGTGCTGGCGACAGCCACCCGGGGACGCAAGGACGAGGCCCTGCAGGCTGTGCGGGCCGCACTGCTGGCCGCCGGTGCCCGGGTCGCCGCGGCCAACGGCCAGGACCTCGACCAGGGGCGACGCGACGGGCTGCCCGAGGGTCTGCTCGACCGGCTGCGGCTCGACGAGCGCCGGCTCACGGCGGTGGCGGCCGCCGTCGACGACGTCGCGGCCCTGCCCGACCCGGTGGGCGAGGTGGTCCGCGGCCGGAGACTGCCCAACGGGCTACGGCTCAACCAGCACCGGGTGCCCATGGGCGTCGTGGCGATGGTGTACGAGGCACGGCCCAACGTGACGGTCGACGCGGCCGCCCTCGCGCTGAAGAGCGGCAACGCCGTCGTGCTGCGCGGCGGTTCGTCGGCGCTGCGTACCAACGCGGTGCTGGTCGAGGTCGTCCGCGAGGCCCTGGCGTCGGTCGGCCTGCCCGCCGATCTGGTCCAGACGGTGGACGGCCACGGACGCGAGGGGGTACGGCACCTGATGCGGGCCCGTGGGCTGGTGGATGTGCTGATCCCGCGTGGCGGTGCCGGCCTCATCCGGACGGTGGTCGAGGAGTCCACGGTGCCGGTCATCGAGACGGGGGTGGGCAACTGCCATGTCTTCATCGACGCCAGCGCCGACCCGCAGATGGGGCTCGACATCGCGATGAACTCCAAGACGCACCGCGTCGGCGTGTGCAACGCCGCCGAGACCGTCCTCGTGCACGCGGCCGCGGCCCCGGGGCTGCTGCCCGACCTGCTGACCCGGATGCACGAGGCCGGGGTGGTGCTGCACGGTGACGAGCGGACCCGGGGGGCAGCACCGGACGGGGTTCCGGTCCTGGTGGCGACGGACGACGACTGGGCGCGCGAGTACCTCGCGCTCGAGCTCGCGGTCGCGGTCGTGGACGACCTGGACGCGGCCCTCACCCACATCGCCCGCTGGTCGAGCGGCCACACCGAGGCCATCGTGACGGCCGACCTCGCGTCGGCCGGCCGGTTCACCAGCGAGGTCGACTCGGCTGCGGTGATGGTGAACGCCTCCACCCGCTTCACCGACGGCGGCCAGCTGGGCCTGGGTGCCGAGATCGGGATCTCCACGCAGAAGCTGCACGCCCGGGGGCCGATGGGGCTCACCGAGCTGACGACGACGCGCTGGGTGGTGCACGGCGACGGCCACGTGCGCCCCTGAACCGCGTGCCGTCGGGAGGCGGTCGAGCCGGTACGTGACAGACTGGCGCGCCAACCGGCAGCAGCCGACCCACCGGACGAACAGGGGACAACCGTGATGAGCTGGGTGCTGTTCAACCCGGACGCCGAGAGCGCCGAGATCGCGACCGAGCTGCCGATGGAGCCGATCTGGTTCGGAGTCGTGGCGCTGATCGTGTTCCTGACCCTCCTGGCCGTGACCTTCGCCTTCCGCAGCGCCCACACCCGGCACTGACCGGGCGGTGCTCGGCGAGGCACGTGAGGAGCCCGTGCGGCTAGGGGTGATGGGCGGCACGTTCGACCCCATCCACCACGGGCACCTCGTCGCGGCGAGCGAGGTCCAGTCCCGATTCGGGCTGGACGAGGTGGTGTTCGTGCCCACCGGCAACCCATGGCAGAAGTCCCGGGACGAGGTCTCACCGGCCGAGCACCGGTACCTGATGACCGTGATCGCCACGGCGTCCAACCCACGCTTCACGGTCAGCCGGGTCGACATCGACCGGCAGGGGCCCACCTACACGATCGACACCCTGCGTGACCTGCAGGCGGCGCGCCCGCAGGCGGAGCTGTTCTTCATCACCGGCGCCGACGCCCTCGCCCAGATCCTCTCCTGGAAGGACGTGCACCAGCTGTGGCCGCTGGCGCACTTCGTGGGCGTGACGCGTCCAGGGCACGAGCTCAGCGGCACCGGCCTGCCGGCCGGCGGGGCCAGCCTGCTCGAGGTGCCGGCGATGGCCATCTCCTCCTCGGCGTGCCGCGAGCGGGTGGTCGCGGGTGAGCCGGTCTGGTACCTCGTGCCGGACGGCGTCGTCCAGTACATCGGAAAGCACCGTCTGTACCCGAAGGGCGCGCGTGAGAGCCTGGTGTCTCCCCCAACACCCCTGAGGAGACCCACGTCGTGACAGCGACCGAACGTGCCGTCGAGCTTGCCCAGGCAGCCGCGGAGGCAGCGGCCGACCTGCTGGCCGAGGAGAACATCGCCCTCGACGTCAGCGAGCAGCTCGTCATCACGGACGTGTTCCTGGTCGCATCCGCGGACAACGAACGGCAGGTGCGCTCCATCGTCGAGGCCGTCGAGGACCGGCTCAAGGCGATGGGCGCCCAGCCCGTCCGGCGCGAGGGCCTCGCGGAGGGACGCTGGGTGCTGCTCGACTTCGGTGAGATCGTCGTCCACGTCCAGCACACCCAGGACCGGGAGTTCTACTCGCTCGAGCGGCTCTGGAAAGACTGCCCGGTCGTCGAGCTACCGGCGTCCGTCCGCGCTCCGCGGTGACGGCCTACCGCGTCGTCCTGCTCAGGCACGGGCGGACGGCGTCCAACGCCGCGGGCATCTGGCAGGGCCAGCTCGACGTCCCCCTGGACGACGTCGGCGTCGGCGAGGCGGGTCGTGCGGCCCAGCTGCTGGCAAGCCTGCCACCCGCCCGGATCGTCGCCTCCGACCTGTCCCGAGCGGCGGCCACGGCCGCGGCGGTCGGTCTCGCGAGCGGCGTCGAGGTGGAGACCGACGCCGCGTTCCGCGAGCTGTTCGCGGGGGAGTGGCAGGGGCGTTCGGCTGCGGAGATCCAGCAGCTCTGGCCGCAGGACCACGCCGCGTGGCGCTCCGGGGGTGAGGTGCGCCTCGGCGGGGGCGAGTCCCGCTCGGAGGCCGCGGTGCGCGTCGCCGACGCACTGGACAGGCACGCGGCCACCACTGCCGGCGGGGTGCTGCTGGTGGTCGGGCACGGCGGGTCGATGCGCAGCGGCATCCTGCGGCTGCTGGGTGTGCCGGACGGCCAGGGCGGGTGGCTCGGCCGGCTGCGCAACGCGCACTGGGCGGTCCTGGTCACGGTGGAGGGCCGCTGGGTGCTGGAGAGCTGGAACGCCTCGGCACCCGAGCCGGTCGAGGACGCCGTCCGTGGGCAGGACCGCGGGGTCGACTGACGCCGTCGCCGGCGCTGGGGCGATTGGTCCGGCCGTCGGTCGCTGCCCTATGCTCTTGCAGTCCTCACCAAGGACGGCGGGGCTGTGGCGCAGCTGGTAGCGCACCTCCATGGCATGGAGGGGGTCAGGGGTTCGAGTCCCCTCAGCTCCACCGAATGCAGCATGCTTACCGCCGGTGCGGCTCGTCGCCGACCCTCGGCTGCAGCGCCACAACGGCATCCTTCGGGGTCGTGGCGCCCGGCCGGAGGGCGAGGCATCGTCGGGGGCGGACGCCGTCGTGCCGTCGCACCTCCACCACGACCACGCCGACGAGCACCTCGTGCGGGGACCCTCCGGCGTCGACACGTGCGTGAGTCTGTGCGAACAGCCTCTCTCTTCGTTACCGGTGGGCTACGCTGGGTGACTCGTGTCGCAGACATGGCCTGTCCGGTCCTCGCGCAGGCTTCCATGAAGCATGCGGGGGCGAACTCGTGGTCAACGAAGTCAATCTGTCTGCGGTCCTGAGCGACTTCGCCTCGACCCTGGCGACGGACTTCCCGATCCACGCGATCCTGGACACGCTGGTCGAACGCATCGTCGGTGTCCTGCCGGTCACCGCTGCCGGGGTCACGCTGATGTCCGCCGGGGCCGCACCGCACTACGTCGCCGCGTCGGACGAGGCCGCCCTCCGGTACGAGAAGCTGCAGAGCGAGCTGGGCGAAGGGCCGAGCACTTTGGCGTTCGAGCTGGGAGAGGCGATCTCGACGCCGGACCTGCGAAAGGAGGTCCGGTTCCCCCGCTTCACGGCGGCGGCGGTCGCGGCCGGCCTGGGCGCCGTGTTCACCTTCCCGCTCCGCCATGGTGACGGGCGCCTTGGTGCGCTCGACCTCTACCGTTCGACGACGGGACCCCTCCGAGCTCACGACATGAACGCCGCGCAGACGCTCGCCGACGTCACGACGGCCTACCTGCTCAACGCCCGGGCGCGGGAGGAAGCGCGTTCGACGGCGGACCGTTTCCGCCATCTGGCGCTGCACGACGACCTCACGGGCCTGCCCAACCGGATGCTCGTGCACGAGCGGATCGAGCATGCGGCGCAGCGGGCCCGTCGGTCGCACGCGAACGCGGCGATCCTGTTCGTCGACCTTGATCGTTTCAAGCAGGTCAACGATGTGTACGGGCACGCCGCGGGCGACGAGTTGCTCGTTTCCGTCGCACGACGACTGAGCGCCCTGGTCCGCCCGGGGGACACCCTCGCCCGGGTGTCGGGGGACGAGTTCGTCTTCCTGTGCGAGGACCTCAGCAGCGCGGACGACGTCGAGGTGCTTGCCCACCGGCTTCATGGCGCATTCTCGGCGCCGTTCGACCTGACCACTGCGGAGGTCCCGGTGTCGGCGAGCATCGGCATGGCCTTCGCTGGCCCGGGTGAGGAGATCTCGAAGCGCCTCGTGGCCGAGGCGGACTTCGCCATGTACCAGGCGAAGCGCCGCAGGTCCGGTGCACGCCGGATCCTCGACCTGCGGGAGGACGTCAAGCTGGGGGATGTCGGCACATTGGAGCGCGACCTGCGGACCGCGCTGGCGAACGAGAACCTGCAGGTCGCCTACCAGCCGATCGTGGACAGCCGCGACGGCGCCGTCGTCGGCGTGGAGGCTCTGCTGCGCTGGACGCACCCGCAGCGGGGGCCGGTCGCGCCGATGTCCATGGTGGAGGTGGCCGAGCAGAGCAGCCTGATCCGGGACATCGGTGCATGGGTGCTGAGTCGCAGCTGCCGTGACCGCAGCCGGTGGATGCAGGCGCACCCGGGCGCCCGGCTCGATGTCGCGGTGAACGTGTCGGCGCGGCAGCTGATGGGTGCCGACTTCACCGCCACGGTCGCCAAGGCGCTCGTCGCGACGGGAATGGAGCCGTCGGCCCTGGTCCTGGAGGTCACCGAGAGCATCTTCATCGAGGACACCGACCGCGCCATGGCGGTCCTGGACGAGCTCAAGAGCCTGGGGGTCCGGCTGGCGCTGGACGACTTCGGGACGGGGTACTCCTCGCTCGGCTATCTGCGCCGGCTGCCCATCGACATCGTCAAGATCGACCGGAGCTTCATCGCCGACATCGGGCATGCAGCGCAGGGCGGTGCCATCGTCGCGGCCGTCACCGCCCTCGCCCACACCCTCGGCCTGACCGTCGTGGCCGAGGGGGTGGAGAGCAGGCGCCAGCGGGACGACGTCCGGGCGATCGGCTGCGAGCTCGCGCAGGGCTACTTCTACGCACGGCCGATGTCGGCCGACGCCATCGGGGTGCACCTCGACGCCGCCGGGGGCGGCCCGGTGCACCTGCCGGCGCCGCCGAGCGCGACTGCCGGGTGATGTGGGACACGCGCCTGGGACGACGGTCTTCCTCGCGCGCCCGCCGGTGCGCCAGTACCGATACGAACCCGCACGACCAGGCGCACGGTCACC
>Ga0136634_10001170_pt1 | contig 10240 bp, 13 predicted proteins | sample AntDrymUQ8332106_2_FD_104654 | JGI IMG/M metagenome (GOLD analysis project Ga0136634, IMG submission 104654) | Polar desert sand microbial communities from Dry Valleys, Antarctica - metaG UQ833 (21.06) | ecosystem: Environmental > Terrestrial > Soil > Desert | place: Antarctica: Dry Valley... | reverse complement strand
GTGGTGGCCGGTCATCTTGAGCGTGCCTGGCGGGGTGCCGTCGCCGAACAATCTCTTGCCCCGCCCGAGGACTAGAGGGGAAATCATCAGCGTCAGTTCGTCGAGCAGCCCGGCCTCGAGCAATTGCGGATAAAGTGTGCTGCTGCCCTGGATGACGAGGTCGGGACCGTCGCCCTGCTTGATTGCCCGAAGGTCTTCGATCGCGCCGACCCGCTCGCTATTCTCCCATGCGAGCGGCTGATCGCCATGGGTGATGACATATTTGGTGCGCGCGTTGAACGGGTTGCGGATCCCCGCCATTTCGTCGCCCGCATAGGGCCAGTAAGCGGCGAAAATGTCATAGGTGCGGCGGCCGAGCAGGAGGTCGAACGGGCGGCCGAACAATTCGCCGATCTTCTGGTCGATCGCATCATCGCCGACCGGGGGAAGCCAGCCACTGAAGGCGAAGCCATTGGTCGGGTCCTCGCTCGGCCCGCCCGGCCCCTGCATCACCCCGTCGAGCGAGACGAAAGTTGCGCCGACGATCCTACGCATCGACCTTTTCTCCGCGGCGGGCGGCTTCGATGGTCGCGACGTCGATCTTTTTCATCGTCATCATCGCATCGAACACGCGCTTGGCGACTGCTGGGTCGGGGTCGCTATTGCCGTCGAGCAGGGCGCGCGGGGTGATCTGCCACGAAAATCCCCACCGATCCTTACACCAGCCGCACGCGCTCTCCTGACCGCCATCCTCAACGATGGCGTTCCAGTAAAGGTCGGTCTCTGCCTGATCCTCTGTCACGACCATGAAGCTGACGGCTTCATTGGGCTTGAAATTGGGACCGCCATTGAGGCCGACGAAGGGCCGGCCGAGCACGGTGAATTCGACCGTCAGTTCATCGCCTTGGCTACCGTCGGGATAATCGCCGGGCGCGGTCATCGCCTCACCGACGTGGCTGTCGGGAAAGGTCGCGAAATAGAATTCGGCCGCCTTGCGCGCCTCGCCTTTGTCGAACCACAGGCAGGTGGTGAGTTTGTCGGACATTCTCTCTTTCCTTATTTGCGCGGGCCGACCAGGCCGAAGCTGGCCCCTTGGGGATCGACCGCGTTGAGGGCATATTCGCCGCCGGGGATTTCGATCGGTTGCTGGACGATCGTCCCGCCGCTTGCCGTGACTGCAGTGGCGGCGCGGTCGATGTCATCGACCCCGACATAATAGGTCCACACCGCGTGCGGCATGCCTGGCATCAGCGGCATCACAGCGCCGATGCCGACGCCATTGTGCTGGACGAAGCGGTAGGCGCCCATCTCGCCCATATCCATTTCGCCTTCCTGGCTCCAGCCGAAGTGACGTTGGTAGAAGGCGATGGCGGCGTCAGGGTCGCCCGTTGAAAGCTCGTTCCAGCGGACGTGATGCGGCTTCATCGGATCGAAAACGTCGCTCACCGCGTCGGGCTGGCTCTCGAGCGGGAGGGGATCCATTATATAGAATGGAGCGCCCTGCGGATCGGTGACCATCGCCAGCCGACCGACGCCGGGTTGGTCCCACGGCGCCATCATCTGCTTGCCGCCATCAGCCGTGATCGCGGCGGCGGCGGCGTCGACATCGGCGGCGTGGAGATAGCCGATCCACGCCGGTCGCGCCCCGCCCGACCGCATATCATCGGTCAGGGTCAGCACCCCGCCGGCATTGCCGCCGTCGGATCGCTTGATCATGCGATAATCGACGCCGGGTGCGACGGTGTCGGCGTCGATGCTCCACCCGACGACGGCGTCGTAAAAACGCTTCGCCGCCGCCGGATCGGGGGTCATCAATTCATACCATATGAAGGCGCCGGACGGGTTAGGCATCCGCTGCTTCCCTGGACTTGGCGGTGTCGACGATCGGCTCGAAGCCGCCCCAGAACATGCGCTGGCCGGCGAACGGCATCTCGCCCTCGGGCTTCATGGTCTCGTCGGCCATGATTTTCTGCCACGCCTGGTCGCGGGTTTCCTTGTCGGGCCATTCGATGAAGGAGAAGACGATCTTTTCGCCGTCTTCGGCCTTCACCGCACGAAAGAAATCGGTGACCTCGCCCTTGGGCACATCGTCGGACATCGCCTCAAGCACGCGGGTCGCGCCATGTTGGCGGAAGACCTTGGCCATCTTCGTGGCAAGCTCGCGATAAGCGTCAGCCTTGCCCTCTGGGACTGGCACGACAAAGCCGTCGGTATAGTCGCCGCGCCCGCTGCCTTCCTCGACAATCGCGTCGAACCCGCCGACGATCATGCGCTTGCCGTCGAACGGCATGTTGGCGCCCATCTCCTTCATCCGCGGATCACTGCGGAACTTCTCGTTGGCAGCGTCGCGGGCCGCCTTGTCGGAATATTCGAACCAGGAGAAGACAACCTTCTCGTCTGGCTTTGCATTCACCGCCATGCGGAAGTCGGTGACCTTGCCTTCCTGGATGTCGCTGTCCCACGCCTCGACGTGACGCTTGACCCCAAACTCCTGGAAGATCGGTGCGAAGTCGCTTGCCTGCTTGCGATAAGCTTCCTTGTTAGCCTCCGGAACGGGTACGATGAATCCTTCAAAATAGGTCATATTCTCTCTCCTTGCAGTTCGGCTTGTGCCGCTTCCATTTGTTCGATCCATGACGCGATTTGCGGCGGCGAGGATCCGGTGAAGCCAGCCATCTGGTCGGCCAGCGCCTTCTGGAACGCCGGCCGCGCCTCACCCCGTGAGACGTAAGCGGCGAGGTTGGGATAGCTGTCGAGCATGTCGGTGCCGCCCAGGATACGAAGCACCGCGACCATCAGCAGGTCGCCGGCGGTAAAGTCGCCGTCAAGCCAGTCCTTGTCGCCAAGCCGGTCGGACAATTCGCCGAGCCGCTCGTCGATCCGCGCTTTAACCGACGGTAAGCGAGCCCTCGACCACTGCTTGTCGGCCTCAAACAGGGTGGCGATGGCGTAATCGGTGATCGGTGGCTCGACGGTGTTGAGTGCGGCAAAAGCCCATTCCACGGCTCGTGCCCGGCCGGCCGGATCGACGGGCATCAGGCCCGGATGCTGGCCGGCAACGTGAAGGACGATGGCGCCGGATTCGAACAAGGTGAGGCCGCCGTCCTGATAGGTCGGGACCTGACCGAACGGCTGGATGGCGCGGTGCGGCGGGGCCTTCTGGCTACCCTGCTCGAGATAGCGCACTTCATAACGCTGGCCGACTTCCTCCAGAGCCCAGCGGACGCGCAGGTCGCGGACTTGGCCCCTGGCGAAGTCGGGCACCCAATCATAGGCGGTGATGGTCGGTTTGGTCATGACGCTCGCTCCTTGCCGTGCCAAATTCAGGCGCTTGCGACTTCGATCGCTGCCGCGTCGGTCTCGCCCGCCGCCGGATCCATCCAGAACAATTCGTAATGATGGCCGTCGGGGTCGGCGACGCTACGGCCGTACATAAAGCTATAATCCTGCTTGGGGGCAGGGTCGGCGGTGCCTCCGGCGGCGACCGCGGCATCGACGCTGCGATCGACATGTTCGCGATCGGACCGCGACAATGCGATCAAGGCGGTGCTGGAAGATTTGGCGTCACCGATCGGGAGCGGGGTGAACTGGCGATATTTGTCATGGGTAAGCAGCATGAAGAAGATGCTTTCCGAAAAAACCATGCAAGCGCCGGTGTCGTCGCTGAATTTTGGTTCATTGGTCGCGCCGAGCGACTCCAGGAAACGCTTCGACGCTGCTAGATTGCTCACCGGCAAATTCAGAAAGATTGTCTGGGACATGGCGCTTTCTCCCTCCGCCGCGACTCGATTCGGCTTGCTTTTTATATGCCCAAGTCATATTTCACAACCATGCCGTTAGAAAAAGTAACCGATAAGGGGTCAGGCGAGGCCAAACGACGATATGACGATGCTTGCGGAACCGCCCACGCGCTCGAATTGATTGGCGATCGCTGGACCTTGCTGGTGCTTCGCGAACTGATGCTTGGGGGTCGTCGCTTCTCCGATCTGCGCGGCGACCTGCCCGGGATCAGCGCCAACGTGCTGACCCAGCGCTTGGCCGAAATGGAGGAGCGCGGGCTGGTCGCGCGCAAGCGCTTGCCGCCGCCGGCCTCGGTCCAGATCTACGTCGCGACGCCCTGGGGGCTGGAGGCCGAGCCGATCGTCCAGGCGCTGGGCCGCTGGGCGGCGCGTTCGCCGGCGCATGACCCGACCTTGCCCTTGTCGGGCGTGTCGCTGATGCTATCGTTCGGGACGATGTTCGAACCCGCCAAGGCGAAGAAGCTCGACGCCCGGATCGGCTTCCGGCTCGGTCCCGATTCCTATCTGGCGCGAATCCGCAAGGGGCGGTTCAAGGTGGCCCGCGGGGAAGCAGGCGCAGGCGACGCTTTGTTCACCGCCTCCCCGACCGCGATGGCGGCGGTGGTTTATGGCGGCATGTCGATCGACACCGTTCAGGTCGAGGGAGACCGCCAAATTGCCCAGCGGTTCGTCAAAATGTTTCCGCTTCCGGACAAAGTCGACACGGTCGGTTCTTGAGGCGCGCGCATCAAGGCCTTAAGGCCGGGGCATGACCGATATTCCCAACGTGACACTCGACAGCCGCGAGGATACGATCCTGGCCACCCCCGACAAGATGGTGAAGGCGCGTGACGCGTTCGGGATCGACAGCGACATGGAGATTCCGGCGTTCAGCGAGGCCGATGAGCGGGTACCCGACCTCGACCCGGCCTATGTCTTCGATCCCGATACGACGATGGCGATCTGCGCCGGCTTCGCGCGCAACCGGCGGGTGATGATCCAGGGCTATCACGGCACCGGCAAGTCGACCCATATCGAGCAGGTCGCGGCGCGGCTGAACTGGCCGACGGTCCGGATCAACCTCGATGCGCATATCAGCCGCATCGACCTCGTCGGGCGCGATGCGATCGTGTTGAAGGACGGCCAGCAGGTCACCGAATTCCGCGAAGGCTTGCTGCCATGGGCGCTGCAGCATCCGGTGGCGTTGGTGTTTGACGAATATGATGCCGGGCGCCCCGACGTGATGTTCGTCATCCAGCGGGTGCTCGAGACCGAGGGCAAATTGACCCTGCTCGACCAAAATCGGGTGATCCGGCCCAACCCGTGGTTCCGGCTGTTCGCGACCACCAATACGGTCGGGCTGGGCGATACCACCGGGCTCTATCATGGCACGCAGGCGATCAACCAGGGCCAGATGGACCGCTGGAACATCGTCGCGACGTTGAACTATCTGCCGGCCGCGACCGAGGCGCAGATTGTCCTCGCCAAGTCGGGCGAATATGACAATGAGGGCGGCAAGGCGCAGGTCGTGTCGATGGTCAAGGTCGCCGATTTGTCACGCCAGGGCTTCATTAATGGCGACATCTCAACCGTGATGAGCCCGCGCACGGTGATCAGCTGGGCCCAGAACGCGCTGATCTTTGGCGATGTTGGTTATGCCTTCCGCGTGTCGTTCCTAAACAAATGCGACGAGAGCGAGCGGCCGGTGATCGCCGAATATTACCAGCGTGTGTTCGGGACCGACTTGCCGGAGAGCCTCGCCAGCCACGTCTAGGCCTGACGGCGGCCGAAGCCCTGCGGCGATGCGCTGGGAGCGGCGGGCGCACCGCGCTCCTTCTCCAGCTCGCGCATGCGTTCGGCGATTCGTTCGTCAAACGACAGATGGGCATCGGAATCGGCGATTCGCGCAATCTTGGCGCGATTGGCGCCGGCGCCTGACAGGAATGACCACAGCCGCATGAAATTGATCGCCACGCCAAGCACGGCCACCAGGCCCATGATCAAGAAAGTATTGCCGCCCATTGTTCGTCCCCAGGTGCACGGTGCAACCTAGGCCGGACAAGCTTAGCAATTGGTTACAGCCGCGCCGTTGACCTTGACCTGGGGCGGCGGCACATCGATCGGACATCATGGCCGCCACCAATCTCGACCGTTTCCGCACCGCGCTCGCTTCCGCATCGCGCGCGATCGCTCGCGATGCGGAGGCGGATGTGGTGTTCGCCGCCGAAAGTGCGGGTGCACCTGGCAAGATCGCGCGGGTGGTGTCGCCCGGGCCGGGGCTCGAGCCGCGACTGGTCGCCGAGGCGCGCGGCGCGGCCGATTCGGCGGCGCTTCGGCTGCGCCATCATGACGCGGCGGTCAATGCCGCGCTAACCCCGGCCGATGCCGAGGCGCGCGCCGTGTTCGACGCGCTCGAGACGGCGCGGGTCGAGGCGCTCGGATCGCGCACGATGGTCGGGGTGCGGGCCAATCTCGAGCGGTTCGTCGAGGCGAGGACCCGGAGTGATGCGATCGGTCGCGCGCGGACTGCCGAAGAAGTGCCGCTGGCGACCGCGGTCGGACTGATCGCGCGGCAGCGGTTGACCGGGGCCGAGCCGCCGGCCAGCGCGGCGCCGGGGCTGGCGCTAGTGCGCGCGTGGATCGAGGAAAAAGCCGGGTCCGAGCTCGACGCGCTGGCGCTGACCATCGACGATCAGCGCGCCTTTGCCGAAATGGCGCGGCGATTGCTTGAGGATCTCGAGCTCGAAGCGGCGGCCGACCCGGCGGAGCAGGAGCCCGAGGAGACCGGCGAGGACGATGCCGGCGACGATGACGGCCCCGACGACAGCGATGATCAGGACAAGGATGGCGGCGGTGAGCGCGGCGAGCTCGAAATGCGCTCCGAGCAGACCGAGCAGGACGAGGGCGGTGAGGACCAGGCCGAGCGCGACGGCGAGCTCGACGATGGCGAGGCGTCGAGCGGCGACGATGGTGAGCAAGCGCGGGGCAATGCGGCGCGGCGCAACTGGCTCGACGAGCCGGCTGGGGACTATGCGCCCTACACCACGCGCTATGACGAGATCGTCGCCGCAAGCGAGTTGTGCGACGAGGAGGAACTGGCGCGGCTGAGGGCCTATCTCGACCAGCAGATGGCGAGCCTGTCTGGGGTGGTGACTAGACTCGCCAACCGGTTGCAGCGGCGGTTGATGGCGCAGCAGGCGCGGAGCTGGGATTTCGACCAGGAAGAAGGGCTGCTCGACGCCGCGCGGCTGGCGCGGGTGGTGGTCAGTCCAAGTCACAGCCTGTCGTACAAGATCGAACGCGAGACCGAGTTTCGCGACACCGTGGTCAGCCTGCTGATCGACAACAGTGGCTCGATGCGCGGCCGGCCGATTTCGATCGCGGCGATGTGCGCCGATATTCTCGCGCGGACGCTGGAGCGCTGCGGGGTGACGAGCGAAATACTGGGCTTTACCACGCGGGCGTGGAAGGGCGGGCAAAGCCGCGAGGCGTGGCTGGCCGAAGGGCGTCCGGGCACCCCCGGGCGACTCAACGACCTCCGCCACATCGTCTACAAGCGCGCCGACGAGCCCTATCGCCATGCGCGCAAGAATCTTGGGCTGATGATGCGCGAGGGACTGTTGAAGGAGAATATCGACGGCGAGTCGCTGCTTTGGGCGCATCGACGATTGCTTGCCCGGCCCGAGGAGCGGCGCATCCTGATGGTGATCAGCGATGGAGCACCAGTCGACGATTCGACCGCCTCGGCCAACGGCGGGACGTATCTCGAGCGGCATTTGCGGCAGGTTATCGGGTGGATCGAGACGCGGTCGAGCGTCGAATTGTCAGCGATCGGGATCGGTCACGATGTGACGCGCTATTACAGCCGGGCGGTGACGATCATGGATGCCGAGCAGTTGGGCGGGGCGCTGATCGAACAACTCGCGACGTTATTCGAACGAAGATGATTTGGGTTCGAACTGCGTTGGATGCGGATGTGGCAAAAAAATGGGCCCGGAGCGATTACGCGCTCCGGGCCCCCCTCGATACGCGACGCGAGGGTGCAGATTGGCCGAAGCCAACGTCGGTGACGGGGAAAAGGGGGATAAACCCCGTCGCTGCAATGACTTATGCCCGATCCGCAGCGACCACAGGCTGAACGGCGCTTGCAGCATATGTTCAGCAAATCGAGTTTTTTCAGCGGGCTGATGATTGCCGGGCTGGTGGTCGGGGCGCGTTGGCATCTCGCGGCACTGGCCGATCGCGAGGCACGGCCCGCTACGCATGCCGAAGTACGATTCGAGCCCGTCATGCTCGACGCCGAGGCGGCGGCGCCGCTGCGAATCGCGGGCGCGTGGCGGCTGACGTCGCGCGAATCGCGGCTCGGCGGGGTGTCGGCGCTGGCGGTGGATCGCGGCGGATTGCTCGCGCTGACCGATTCGGGGGTTATTATTCGCTTTTCCAAGCCTTCGCCGGGGCGACAGCTCGCCGCGTTTCAGGACCTGCCCGATGGACCAGGTGCGGCGCGGTTCAAGGCCGGGCGCGACAGTGAGGCGCTGGCGCGCGACGCGGTGGGACGCGGTTGGTGGGTGGCATTCGAAAACCGCCACGCGGTGTGGCTGTTCGACCGCGATTTGACCCGGGCGGAGCGGCGGATCGGGCTTGGGCAGCTTGGCTGGGGTGCGAACAAGGGCGCGGAGGGGGCGCTGTCCGGGCTAGCGGAGCTGACGCTGTTTCCCGAGGGCGGAGACGAAATGGTGACGGTCGGGCAAGATGGGATCGAGCGAATTAAGCTGGCCAATCCTTACGGGCGGCTGGCGGATGTCACGAAGCTGCCCGATGGTCGGATAATGGTGCTGGCGCGCACCTTCGGCCCGGCCGGGTTTTCGGCGCGGCTGTTATTGCTTCAGGGAACGAAATTGGTGCCGCTTGCGACGCTCAGGCTCGGGCGGCTCGACAATCCCGAAGCCATTGCCGCCGAGGCCTTGCGCGGCGGGATCACGCGGCTGTGGGTGATGACCGATAATGATTATCGACGACGGGTGCCGACGCTTTTGCTAGCGCTGGAGTGGACCGATTAAGCCGCGGCCGCAGCCTGACCCTTTTTGGCGATCTCGCGTTTGAGCCGACGGACGCGCAGGCTGAGCTTCTCGTCATTGGTCTTGGCGAGCCAGTTGTCGAGACCGCCGACATGCTCGACCGAACGCAGGCCGTGGGTCGAAACCTTCAGCTTGACGCTGCGCTCCAGCGCATCGGACAGCAATGTCACGTTCTGCAGGTTCGGCAAGAACGTCTTCTTGGTCTTGTTATTGGCGTGGGAAACATTGTTGCCCACCTGCCGGGTCTTGCCGGTCAGTTCGCAAACGCGCGACATAATCTTTATCCTGATTTGAACGGAAGCCGATGCGTCCGGAAAGCGCCGCCCGATAGCCTTGCACTTGGCCGTCGTCAACCGCTACGCCGTACGGGACAAGCATCGCATTGACCGGGCCCGCCTTGGAAACCCGTTGTAATGCCGAGCGTGGAGGGCATCAATATGCGTCGAATCATCCTGGTCCTGATCGTTGCGATTGTCGCGCTGATCGCTGCGATCCAACTGAACCTGCTCAATTTCAAGCAGGACCGGCCTGCAGCGGTCCCGGGAGTCGAGGTTACGTCCAACGGGATTACCGCGACCGGCGGCCAGACCCCGACCTTCCAGGTCGAGACCGGCACGGTTGCGGTCGGAACGCGCAACGCCACGGTGGCGGTGCCAGTGCCGACGCTCGAAGTGCGCGGACCCGGTCAAAACCAGGTGGCGCCCGCTCCCGCACCGCCGCCGCCCGCGCAACCCTAGCTGGAAGCGCCTTGCCGATGAGCGGGTTTCCGCTGCCTGCGCCGATGCGTCGCGCGCTCGACCTCGGGGCCGAGGCAGCGGCGGCGGGCGAAGTGCCGGTCGGTGCGGTCATCACGCTGAACGGGCGGATCGTCGCCGAGGCGCGTAATGCCATGCGCGGCTCGGTCGACCCGACGGCGCATGCCGAAATGGTCGTGATTCGTGCTGCCGCGGCTGTCCTCGACCAACCAAGGCTCGACGGGTGCATATTGTGGGTGACACTCGAGCCGTGCGCGATGTGCGCCGCGGCGATCGGCCTGGCGCGGATCGCGACGCTCAACTTTGCCGCCGCCGACCCCAAGGGCGGCGCGGTCGAGCATGGTCCGCGCATCTTTGGCCAACCAACCTGTCACCACCGACCGGAGATATATTCGGGAATCGGCGAGGCAGAGGCGGCGGCGCAGTTGAAGGCATTTTTTGCCGACCGGCGCGGCGTGGTGGACGATGCGCCGAACGGCAGTCCGGACTCGGCTTGATCCGGCGCTTGTCGTCGCGGGTCCGGAGCGGCTAGGACAAAGCACCGATGAGCCAAATATTGCTCCCCTTTCCCTGGATTGACCTCGTCCTGATCCTGTTTTTGGTCGCCATCAACGGCGTCCTGTCGATGAGCGAACTGGCGATCGTCTCC
>Ga0136634_10001169_pt1 | contig 10246 bp, 10 predicted proteins | sample AntDrymUQ8332106_2_FD_104654 | JGI IMG/M metagenome (GOLD analysis project Ga0136634, IMG submission 104654) | Polar desert sand microbial communities from Dry Valleys, Antarctica - metaG UQ833 (21.06) | ecosystem: Environmental > Terrestrial > Soil > Desert | place: Antarctica: Dry Valley... | reverse complement strand
GATGCGGCCACAACGTCGTGATCCGACGCCGCACACCCTCGACCACCGCCGCATCGACCGCCACCCCTGCAGGGTATCCACCAAACAGCTACTTGATGGATTTATTCCTGCGCGAGTCCTTACCAAAGTCGGCGAGACGATCGTCGGCTCTCAAGCCTGCCGGCTTCAAGTCCAACGAAGCCCACGCTGCCGTAGACGATCGTCGATGGCGCTACCGCGTGCGGCCGATCAGTCAAGGCCTACTGGTGGTGGCGCCGTTCGGCCTCGACCCGGACGGCGTCGAGCGACGTCTTCACGGTGTCCTCCCACTTGGCGGCGACGAGGTCGCCCCACAGCCGGCCCAGGCCCCACAGATCGGTGCCGAGCTCGCCGGCGTAGACGAGGACGGTGCTGTCGCCGTCTTCGTCCAGCTCGAACGACTCGGCGACATACGGCACCGCGCCCCGGACAAGCCGGAAGTCGACTCGTTCCGGGCGGGCGAACCGCACGGTCTCCACGGTGGTGGCGTGGAGCCGGCCGCGGATCGGGGTGTTGTGCGCGGCCAGAACCATGTCGGTGCCGCGTTCCAGCACCTGGATTTTCTCGCGCAGCGCGCGGGTCGTGCGGTCGGCGTACGGTGCCGCGATCACGCCGTACACCACCTCACGCGGCGCTGCGATCCGCACCGTCAGCGGGCCGAGTGCCCGGGTCCGGCGGCCGATCCCGAGATCCACCGGTACCGCCGCGGTCACCAGGCCGAGGTAGACGCCGGCACCGCCCAGTACGCCGCCGGCCACGAACGCCGAGACGACGGCCACCCGCCGCGGCGAGATCACGCTGCGCTCAGGATGTCGGCGAGCGCCTCAAGGTCGGGGACCTGGATGTCGGGCGGCAGGAACGCGGTCGGGTACGGCGTCTTGCGCCGATCGACCCAAATCCCGGTCAGTCCTGCCCGGCGAGCACCGTCGACGTCGCATGGGTGAACGGCGACCAGCGCCATCGCCGCCGGGTCGACGCCGCACATGTCGGCGGCGTACCGGTAGGCGTCGGGGTGCGGCTTCCACTTCGGCCCCTCGACCGACAGGCGGTGCTCGAGCAGTGGGAGCACTCCGGCCGCGTCGAGCATCCGATCGGAGAATGCGGTCGCGCCGTTCGTCAATGTGATCAGCCGGATCCCGGCCGCATGGATCCGGTGCAAGCAAGGAGAGACATCGGAATGTGCCGGCAGTTCAGCGAAGCCAGCACCTGCTCGATCGCGGCGGCGAAATCAGCCTCGGTGACACCCTGAGAGGCGAGCAGCGACGGCAGCGCGTCGCCAGCCACGTCGCGGAACGACGGGAAGGCGCCGGCGGCGGTCAGCGCGAACCCGTCGCGCAGCGTGGCCGCGAACCAGGCATCCAGTGCATGCGCCGGCAGGCCGACCCGCTCGAAGCGGTCCCGCATCGGCTCCAGATCGGACAGGGTCTCGTTCACGTCCAGGACCAGAACCTCCGGACGTGGTTTGATCATCATCAGTGTCCCTCCGGCTGGATCGTCGGGGCGAGTTTCCGGGCAACGATCAACGCCGTATCCAAGTGTCCGTCGGCCACCGCGGCTCGGGCCGCTGCCAGTGCGGCCGCGGCGCGGCCAGTGTCGATCCTGAGGGTCGAGGGCCAGGGGTGTGTGCAGACGCTCCCGTGCGGACCACATCCGGGCGGCGGGGTTCAGGTGTCTGAACCGCCCTGCGTTGCTTGGTGGCTCTGGTGTGTCCCCGGGTCCACGTAGTCGAGATTCCTTGGATTCTCAGCCACGGTAATGAGTGCGGATGCGTTCGAACTCTATTGGCGAGCCATCCAATTCTTGGCCTACCGCGCCGATGCCGTCCGGCGTTCGGCGTCGGCGAGGGCTTGCGCGGCGTTGACCAGGCCAAGGTGGCTGAAGGCCTGCGGGAAGTTGCCCAACAGATCTCCGGTGGCGGGTCGACCTGCTCGGCGAACAGCCCAGCTCGGTCGCGAAGCCGGCCGCGCGGTCCAGCGTGGCCGGGCGCGCGTCACCTGACCGGTCAGGGCCAGTGCGTGCGCCAGCCAGAACGTGCAGAGCAGGAACGTGCCTTCGGGCTCGTCGAACCCGTCGTCGCCGCGGTAGCGGTAGAGCAACCCGCGCTCGTCGGACAGGCCCGCCTCGATGACGTCGATGGTGGCGAGGAGCCGCTCGTCGTCGCGCGGCAGGAACCCGACGACGGCCATCAGCAGCGTTGAAGCGTCCAGTGCATCGGACCCGTAGAACTGGGTGTAGGCACCCACGTCGCCGTTCCAGCCGCGCGTGAGGATGGACTGGCGCAACTCGGCACGCGCTGCCGTCCACGCCGCGGCCCGGTCCTGCTCCGGCCGGAGCTGCTCGATCATGGCCAGCCCGCGGTCCAGAGCCACCCAGCACATCAGCTTGCTGTGTAGGTACGGCCGGCTAGGGCCGCGGATCTCCCAGATGCCTTGGTCGTCATCGCCCCAACAGGCTGCGGCGGCATCGACGAGGAAGGCGCGCGTCGGCTCATCGAGTTCACCCAGTTGGGCCCGCAGCGTGTAGGCAGCGTCGAGCAACGACCCGTACACATCGAGCTGACGCTGCGCCCATGCCCCGTTCCCCGCCCGCACCAGCCCCGACCCGCACCAGCTCGACAGAAGCCCGATCTCCCGCTCGGACAGGTCCCGCTCGCCCCCGATCCCGAACATGATCTGCAGATCCACCCTGCGGTCGACCTGGGTCGCCGCGCCCGGGCCAGAAACGCGAAGAACCGGCCGGCCTCGTGCGGGCAGGCCGCGATGAACAGGCCCTGCATCGTCATCGAGGCATCCCGCACCCAGGTGAACCGATAGTCCCAGGTGCGGCCGCTGCCGATTCCCTCCGGCAGGCTGGTCGTAGGCGCGGCCACCACCGCGCCGCTGCGTACGTAGGTCAAACCCCGCAGCACCACCCCGCTGTGGTGCACCAGATCTCGCCACGGCCCGTCATAGCGTTGGTGCAACTGCGACCAGCTCCCCCAGGTCGCCTCGGTGCTCGTGAGACGGCGCCGGATCTGCCGGCCGGTCCAGGGGGACGGCGGCGGGCCCCACGCGTCGCACTGCTCCAGCGCGAACACCCGCTCTTGACCTTCCGTCAAGTCCTCGCTGAGGTGGGCCCCCGCTGTAGCCGGATCAAGGTCCAGCTCCGCGTTACTGCTCAGCACGACAATGCTCGCCCCACCGTGCGCGATCACCGCACCCGAGCCGGTGACCAGGCGAGGATGCACCAGCACGAACTCCGGGCGCGGCACGAACTCCACCCGCACTGACACCGACCCGCGGGTGCTGCGCACGCGCCGCAGCAACACCCCGGGGGCCGCGTGACCCAGCTCGTGGCCCCGTTCGCGGGGGCCCAACGCCATCGCATCGACCACCACGAGTTCGCCGGGCGGTCCCGACCTGGTGGTCTCCAGCACCAGGCCGGGCAGCCGATATCTCCACCGGGCTGACCACGCGCTATCGCCGGCGTCGGCGCCGACCGGAGCAATCCGAAAGTGGCCTGCCGCGTCATCGAGCAGCCGCCCCAACAGCGGCGGGCTGTCGAAACGGGGCAGGCACAACCAGTCCACCGAGCCCGCCGCGGTCACCAACGCCGCAGCAGCACCGCAATCCGACAGCAGCGCGTGCTGCGCGATCGGAACATTGCTCACCGACCAGCCCTCCGACCGACCCATTGTCCACGGCTATCCCGGAACCCCGGTCGCATCACGGGCTGACCAGCACGGGCACGATCAGGGCGAGCATCACGATCAGGGCCCACAGTGCGGGCGCGGAGCCGAGTGTCTGTTCCTGCTGCGCGGCGACCCGCTCAGCCTCGTCGGTGCTGCGCCGGAACCACCACGGGTTGGTGCGTGCCTCCAGCCCGTAGTAGACGGCGCCCAGCGCTGCGCCGTAGCCGAGGTGCCCGACGAGGGACGGGAAGCCCGCCGCGATCCCGGCAGCGCACCACTGCGGCGCCGAGCCGTTGAGAACGGGCAACAGCGTCAGATCCCCGAGCACCCACCAGAGGAACCCATACGACACGCCCCAGCCGATGCCGGAGGCCAGGTCGAAGCTGCGGCGCCGGAACAGCACCGCATAGGAGACGCCGATCAGCTGGGCGATCACCAGGTGCACGATCAGGCCGATGACGGGTGAGCGGGCGCCGACCAGGCCCGCGACGGTCGGGAGCTCGTTCACCGCCACCATGACCACGGTGAACACCAGCCCGCCGACCACGCCGGCCAGCGCGCCGTAGCCGGTAGCACGCAGGCCCCGACCGCCGGGTGACTCGACACGCCGGGCTGATGCCGCTGGCCGAACTTCCCCGGTGTTGCTCGGCGACGCCTACGTGTGGGGCGCCGCCGGGCCTAACGCGTGGGACTGCTCCGGGCTGACGATGATGGCGTGGGCAGCGGCCGGCGTTTCACTTCCGCACTCTTCAAAGGCACAGTTCGGCATGGGCACGCGGGTGTCTACCGACCAGATGCAACCCGGTGACCTGGTCTTCTACTACAACCCGATCAGCCACGTCGGCATGTACATCGGCGCCGGCCAACTGGTTCACGCCGCCAACCCGAGCAAGCCCGTCAACATCACGTCGGTGTACTCAATGCCCCATCACGGGTGTCGTCCGCGTCGGGTAGCGGGCGCGTTGTGAGCGGCGACGCGTTCATGACGACTCTGTGGCGAAGCCAGCGTGCAACTTATCTTCTGCGACGCTGGGCGCCCTTCAATCGAGGGGTGGCTGCCTAGCCTTCGTCGCTATGGACAATTCGAGCTGATGCGGTGTGCTCGCGACCTCCAGCTGCCAGCGGAGTTCGCTGACGCGTTGCTGCGGTCTCGCCACTCTTCCTCCGGATGAGTTTTGCCCGCCGTCGAGGGCACGGGGGCAGCGAAGGCATTGAGGTTGGCGCGTAATCCGCGCACAGGAGCACGAGATCAGCCCGCAGCAGCTGATCTGTACGCGCGGCGGCAGATCACTCGATAGGTGCGGCACCGCGTCAGTGTGTCAAGCCTCCGCGCAGGATGACCATGGTCTGAACGGGTCTCGTGCACATGCGCGGCGTTCGGAAGGAACCGGCCATGCCGCGCATCGGGAGCTACCGCGCCGCGTCCACAGTATCGACGCGCGCCTCGAACCCGGCTGGCCGCACCCCACCGCCGATCCATCAGTGTTACCCCCCACCGGTACTTGTTAAACCGAACCCCCCCAGGGTAAGGTGATACCGAGCGGCCGGGGAGGGAGACGTCATGGTGGGGTACGAGGCGAACAAGGACGGTGTGCAGAAGCGGCTGCGCCGGATCGAGGGCCAGGTTCGCGGTCTGCAGCGGATGGTCGACGAGGACGCGTACTGCATCGATGTGCTGACCCAGATCTCCGCCGCCACCAAAGCGTTGCAGGCGGTCGCGCTGGCACTGCTGGAGGACCACCTGGCGCATTGCGTCGCGGACGCGACCCGTGAGGGCGGCCCTGCCGCGGACGCGAAGGTAAAAGAAGCCTCCGAGGCGATCGCCCGCCTGGTCCGTTCCTGAGCGCACTAAGGCCTCGAAGACCACTACCCGAGGAGTTTGAATGTCGAGCACTACCACGTACCTGGTGTCTGGGATGACCTGCGGTCACTGCGTCAGCGCGGTCACCGACGAGGTGAGCCGGCTTGACGGCGTTGACTCCGTCAGCGTCGACCTCAACGCCGGGGGCCAGTCGCGGGTCACCGTCACCAGCGGTGCGCCGCTGGATGAGGCCGCAGTCCGCGCCGCCGTCGACGAGGCCGGCTACCAGCTCGCCGGCTCACCGACATGACCAGACCCCGACTGCCCGCTGGCGGGCGGGCAGCACGAGACCAGCACGCACGAGCTTCCCACGCACCGGAGTTGACCGCAATGAACGATTCCCTCGAGGTCGAGCTGCAGATAGGCGGCATGACCTGCGCCTCCTGCGCGGCCCGGATCGAGAAGAAGCTCAACCGAATGCCGGACGTGCAGGCGAGCGTCAACTACGCCACCGAAAAGGCGACCGTCGCCCTCCCCGAGGGGACAACGGTTGACGACGCGATAGCCACCGTTGCCGCCACCGGCTACACCGCCCGGCTCCTCCAGCCTCCAGCATCCACCGATGTGGCGGTGCCGGTCGGGCGGTTGCCGGAGGACGCCGAGGTTCGCTCGCTTCGGCAGCGTCTGCTGATCTCCGGTGCGCTGGCGGTGCCGGTGGTGCTGCTGGCGATGATCCAACCGCTGCAGTTCGACAACTGGCAGTGGCTGTCCCTGACCCTGGCCGCGCCGATCGTGATGTGGGGCGCATGGCCGTTCCACCGGGCCGCGGCGGTGAACGCACGGCACCGCGCGGCCAGCATGGACACCCTGATCAGCCTCGGTGTGATCGCCGCCTTCGGCTGGTCGCTGTACGCCCTGTTCCTCGGCGATGCCGGGCACACCGGCATGCGCATGCCGTTCGAGCTGCTCCCGCGCCAAGGCGCCGGCACGGAGCAGATCTACCTGGAGGTGGCGACCGCGCTGACCGTGGCGATTCTCGCGGGCCGCTACTTCGAAGCTCGCGCGAAAAGGCGCTCTGGCTCTGCCCTGCGGGCACTGCTGGGCATGGGCGCCAAGGACGTCGCCGTGCTCCGCGACGGCACCGAGCAGCGGATCCCGCTCGGACAGCTACAATCCGGGGACTTGTTCGTGGTACGGCCGGGTGAGAAAGTCGCCACCGACGGGCAGGTCGTCGACGGGTCATCCGCCGTCGACGCGAGCATGCTCACCGGGGAACCGGTGCCGGTCGAGGTCGGGCCGGGTGACCCCATCGTTGGTGCCACCGTCAACGCCGGCGGGCGGCTCACCGTCCGCGCAACCCGCGTCGGGGCCGACACTCAGCTGGCGCAGATGGCCCGCCTGGTGGAGGCGGCCCAGTCCGGCAAGGCGCCGGTGCAGCGGCTCGCCGACCGAGTGTCCGCCGTGTTCGTCCCGGTTGTCATCCTGCTGTCGCTCGCCACCCTCGCCGGGTGGCTCGCTACCGGGGCGAGCGCCGAGGTGGCGTTCGCGGCCGCGGTGGCGGTGCTGATCATCGCCTGCCCGTGCGCACTTGGGCTGGCGACCCCGACCGCGTTGCTGGTCGGCACCGGCCGAGGTGCGCAGCTGGGCATCCTGATCAAGGGGCCGCAGGTGCTTGAGTCCACCCGCCGAGTCGACACTGTCGTGCTGGACAAGACCGGCACCGTCACCACGGGTCGGATGCGCCTGATCGACGTCATCCCCGCCGTCGGCGTCGACGAGACCGTGCTGCTGCGACTCGCCGGCGCCGTCGAGGACGCCTCCGAGCACCCGATCGGCGCGGCCATCGCCGCCGGTGCCCGCGACCAGGTCGGCGCGTTACCCTCAGTGGAACAGTTCACCGCCGAGGGCGGACTGGGCGTGCGCGGCACGGTCGACGGCCATACCGTAACCGCCGGGCGCCCGTCCTGGCTGGCCGACACCACCGGTGCGACCCTGGACTCGAACCTCGCCGCGGCTCGCGACCAGGCGCAGGCCGCAGGCCGCACCGTGATCGCCGTCGGCTGGGACGGCGCGGCCCGAGGACTGTTGGCGGTCGCCGACACGGTCAAGCCCACCAGCGCCCAAGCCGTCGCGGAGCTGCGGGCGCTGGGGCTGCGCCCGGTCCTGCTCACCGGTGACAACGCGGCCGCTGCCCGCACCGTCGCCGCCGAGGTCGGCGTCGACGAGGTGATCGCCGAGGTGCTGCCGGCGGACAAGGTCGACGTCGTACGCCAGCTGCAGGCCGACGGGCGGGTCGTCGCGATGGTCGGCGACGGGGTCAACGACGCCGCCGCCCTCGCTCAGGCCGACCTCGGCATCGCGATGGGCACCGGCACCGACGTAGCGATCGAGGCCAGCGACCTCACCCTGGTCCGCGGCGACCTGCGGGCCGCGGTGGACGCGATCCGGCTTTCCCGCGCCACCCTGCGCACCATCAAAGGCAACCTGTTCTGGGCGTTCGCCTACAACGTGGCCGCGATTCCGTTGGCCGTGGCCGGTCTGCTGAACCCGCTCATCGCCGGCGCCGCGATGGCCGTCTCCTCCGTGTTCGTCGTGACCAACAGCCTGCGGCTGCGCCGATTCCGCGCCACCTCGACCCAGCCCACACTCGCCGCGGACGACCCCGCGACGGTCCCGGGCACATCCACGCCGCCCGTACGCATCTGACGCTCCCCTTCCACCTTGGCCCTGTCCGCCCTATGCCCTCCTGTATTGGCAGGCGCCAGCCGTCGCTACCCCCGATCCGTCGCATCTCATTAGCCGGAGTCTGATCATGACCAGCACGTCGTCCTCTCGTACCGCCGTCCTCGAGGTGTCGGGGGTGCAGTGGGCGTCGTCGAAGGCGGTCGCGGAGTCGGTGCTGTCGCGCCGACCCGGGGTGCTGGCGGTGGACGCGAACCCGGTCGCCCAGACCGCGACCGTGACCTACGACGCCGGCCGCACGTCGGTTGCCGAGATCGCCGGCTGGGTCCGCGACTGCGGCTACCACTGCACCGGCGCATCCGTGCCGCACCACGTGTGCGACCCGATGAGAGAGCAGCACACGCTCGCCGCAGACACGGACGAACCGCCCGGGGGCGGACTCGCCCCGGCTCACGGCGCCGCCCATCCCACCGCCACGATTCCGGCGCACGGGGGGCACCCGGGCGGCGGGGCCTACGGCGGAGACGCGGCCCGCAGCGCGCAGGAGGTGATGGGGCACGGCGGGCACCACGGCGACATGTCGATGGACGCCATGGTCGCCGACATGCGCAACCGGTTCCTGGTCGCGGTGGTGCTGTCGGTGCCGATCCTGCTGTGGTCACCGATCGGTCGGGAGGTGCTCGGGTTCACCACGGCCGCACCGTTCGGGCTGCGCGACGACGTGTTCGCGCTGATCCTGTCCCTGCCGGTGATCTTCTACTCGGCGTGGATCTTCTTCGACGGCGCCTACCGGGCGTTGCGGGCCCGCACCCTGGACATGATGGTGCTGGTCGCGGTCGGTGTCGGCGCGGGCTGGCTGTACAGCCTCGGTGTCACCCTCACCGGCGGCGGCGAGGTCTTCTACGAGGCTGCGACGGTGCTGACCGCGTTCGTGCTGCTCGGTCACTGGTTCGAGATGCGGGCGCGCGGCGGCGCCAACGACGCGATCCGCTCCCTGCTGGAGCTGGCGCCGCCGATGGCCACCGTCCTCCGCGACGGCGCCGAGGTCGAAGTGCCCACCGCGGGGGTGGCCGTCGGGGACCTGCTGCTCATCCGCCCCGGGTCGAAGGTGCCGGTCGACGGCGTGGTCGAGGCCGGTGAGTCCGAGATCGACGAGTCGATGGTCACCGGCGAGAGCCTCCCGGTGCACAAGGCGCCCGGCGACGCGGTGATCGGGGCGTCGGTGAACACCACCGGCACCCTGCGGGTCCGCGCCACCAAGGTCGGTGCCGACACCGCGCTGGCGCAGATCGTTGCCCTCGTGCAGGAGGCGCAGAACTCGAAGGCACCCGGGCAGCGCCTCGCTGACCGGGCCGCGTTCTGGCTGGTCTTCGTCGCCCTGCTCGGCGGCGCCGCCACCTTCGCCGTGTGGCTCGCCTCCGGAGCCTCGGTGGAGACGGCGCTGCTGTTCGCGATCACGGTGGTGGTGGTCACCTGCCCGGACGCGCTCGGGCTGGCCACCCCCACCGCGATCATGGTCGGCACCGGCCTCGGCGCGAAACGCGGGGTGCTGTTCAAGAACGCCACCGGCCTGGAAACCTCCGCCCGCATCGACACCGTCGTGATGGACAAGACCGGCACCCTCACCAAGGGCGAACCGGAGGTCACCGACGTCATCGCCGACGGCATCGACGAGAACGAGCTGCTGGCGTTGACGGCGGCCGTCGAACGGGAGTCCGAGCACCCGCTCGCGGCGGCGATCGTCCGCCGCGCCGACACCGCCGGTGCGGAGCGCCGACTGGTGGCCGGGTTCCGCAACGTCCCCGGCCACGGCGCCCGCGCCGACGTGGCCGGGCAGCACGTCATCGTCGGGAACCGCAAGCTGATGGTCGACGACGGCATCGACCTCGGCACCCTGGGGTCACGCCGCGACGAACTCGCCGCGGCCGGGCGGACCGCGATCTTCGTCGCCGTCGACGGCCACGCGGTCGGCGTGATCGCCATGGCCGACGCCGCCCGCGACACCGCGCCCGCCGCCCGGCGCGCTGGAGCTCGATGATCTTCGCGGACTTGTCCCCCGGGAGCACGTCGGCGAT
>Ga0136634_10001167_pt1 | contig 10251 bp, 9 predicted proteins | sample AntDrymUQ8332106_2_FD_104654 | JGI IMG/M metagenome (GOLD analysis project Ga0136634, IMG submission 104654) | Polar desert sand microbial communities from Dry Valleys, Antarctica - metaG UQ833 (21.06) | ecosystem: Environmental > Terrestrial > Soil > Desert | place: Antarctica: Dry Valley... | reverse complement strand
GTTTTTCCGGAACCTGTCACTACGAGGAGGGTGAGGTATTTTTCGCCCTGCTCGATTCCTTCTATCAGTTGAAGAATGGCTTCCGGCTGGTCGCCGGCTGGTTGGTATGGCGTATGTAAGCGAAATGACATAGTAATAATGTGCTTGCTAAATTATTGAATTAATCAAACAACCAACATTTACTAATTTACTTCGGCTTCTTTTTTATTTTTTACGGCTCTTCTAAAAGGATCCCAACTGATTTTTAATTTTCCATCTTCACCCGTTTTTGCACGGACCCGTACACTGACGCCATAATTCACATCCGCACTAACCAAATCGATGCTATCATTTTTTTTGAGCATATTTCGTATCGGGAACTTGATGCTCATATCCGTACCTTTTTTTACATCATATACGCCTTCAGCAAATAATATCAGCGCCGTAGAACGGATCTCCATTTTGTTAATAATAAATGCGGTGCCTTTCACCTCGAGGCGGTTTTTTAAATCTGCAAAACGGATTTTGGAAAAATCCTGCTTTTTAAACACAGACGTTGAAATTTTTTGCAAGGGCTCAAAATTATTAAGCTCGCCGTTCTCTACTAAAAAGTCAATAGTGCCCAACATGCTTTCGGGTATAACCTGGGCCTGGTCGGTGATAGCGGTATTTACATTTACAGTGGCTGATACCAATCCGTTTAGATTTTTATGTGTAACAGCGTCTTGCCCAAAATCGTCAAATGCATAAAATAGCGTGGGTATATCCATTTTATTGAGCGTTGAATTCAGGAATACCGCATTGCTGCTTGTTCCTTCTGTAACCGTTCCCCGCATCATCATCGACCCGTTGGCGTGCCCGAAGGATACATTTTTGAGATCAATGATATTTCGGGTTAATATCACTTCCGCCTTAACTTGTTTGGCATCAAATTTTTTATAGTTCATTGTTGGTGTAGAAAGAGTAATAAAAACATCACCGTCTGTAAACATCTTATCTATTTTACCGGCAGTACTCTTAAATTTATCGTTAGGGTTTTTTGGGGAGGCTTTAATATTTCTTTTTGCGAGAAAGGTTCTAAAATCCTGAAGGTGCAATTGTGGAGAATACACATTCCAGTGGAGGGTGAGTTTTTCAGGACTTATATTAAGCAATGAAAGAAAATTTTTAGCATCGCCATTCATCAGCAATTCGGTATTGCCCGTCCGGGCATTAAATTTTTGAACAAGTAAGTCTTTATTTCGAAACAAAAGAGTTCCAGAGCATTGGGACAATAAGACGTTTCGGGGTAAATACTTAAGAGTTGCATTATTAATCTTAATGCTCCCATTTATCCCCGAATCAACACTGTCGCGACCAGAGATCGGACCTTTGAAAACAATATCGATATCACCACTACCTTTTATAAATTGAAGTGTTGTGCTACCGGTTAATTCATTGAGGGATGTTAAATTAAATGATGCCTTCAGATCGGATTCCAGATAGGGATTTGCCAGATTACTGATCGTAATGTGTTTTGCTTTAAGGGGTATTTTATTAAATTGGCTCGTGAAATTTATGGCTTCTATTCTTGAATTATCATCCAGCCGGGGTTTTCCGGGTGCTATCTCATTCGTGAATTTTCCCGTAAAGGAAGAGTTTGTAAAAGTGCCTCCCTTCGTCACAATCTCATTGTCACTGACTTTCACCTCAACTACAACAAGGGGTACAGATTTATATTTAGTTTTACCTGACAAGTTTATCTGAAAAACAACCGGCCTTACGATAGAGAATGATTTTAGTTTTTTTTGCATACTATCCGGGACAAATGTTACGGCCTTATTGAAATCCAGCGAGGGAGAACTTATGGAAAGATTAAAATCACGATTAGTAGTGTCCAGAGAAAAGCTACCTGTAAGATTTATTTTCTGGCGATCGATGAGCAAGGCGATATTTTTGAAAGACAATAGCTTTTGATTCCGGTCTATATTAATCTGAAATTCGCCCCGGACTTTTTTGTTTTTGAGATAGCTACCTTTTCCGGTATTGAACGCAAGAGAATTGACAAGCAAATCTGTGTCAATATCAAAAATTTGCAGATCATTTTTAATCGTATTGGTTAAAGCAAGCTCATGAATAGCAAAATGATGTAATTTTTGACGGGAAGGCCTTTCGAATATTAATTCGGAGGTTGTTAAATGAATATCGGGGAGGGAGGTTTGTTGTTTTTTATTCTTCTTATCTGATTTTAAAATATACTGATTGTTGTACTCCGTGCTATCGACATACAGGTGGAGTTTCCCTTTGCTTACCATTATTTTACCTATTCCCCGGTCTTTGCTAAACAAGCCTAAGGGACTTAGTCGCAGGTATATATTTTGAGCAGTAAAAAAAGTTCTGCCGTGTGTTTTCCATAAGCTGTCCTTAACAACAATATCTGTTAATTGAATAGATACAAGAGGGAAAGTTTGTAGCAGGCTGGCCGATAGATCGCCAATGGTTGTCTCTGCTTTTGTTTTCTCGGATATTTTAGAGGAAATTTTTGCAATAAGGTTGGTCTTATTAAAAGTAATATATCCCCAGATAGCCAGCCAAAGCAATACGAGCACAATTCCTGCATACAATAACACACGAAGTCCGACCCGTAATAATTTTTTCACTGTATCCATTTAATATTAAAAGAGGTAATGCTGCGTGGAGCAAGGGAACACTATAAAAAAATTGCGCCGCGGAAAGTCAATCTATCTTTCTTTTTAAATAAGAGGAATAATCAGGAATCTGAACATGATAATCGTCTCCCATCAGCGGGGAGGTTAATATAAAATCTGCGGTGGCACGGTCACAAGCGACAATGCAGTTCCAGGCTATGGCCACTCTTAATAATGCTTTTACATCACTGTCGTGAGGTTGTGCTTCCATAGGATCCCAGAAAAATATCAAGACATCGATTTCTCCGGTAGCGATCATGGAACCGATCTGCTGGTCACCTCCTATTGGTCCACTGAGTAGCTTTCTGACGGTTCTATCAAGAGTTTCTTCCATTAATCTGCCTGTTGTGCCTGTAGCAAATAATTCATGCCTGGCCAACACGGTTTTATTAAATTCAGCCCATTCTATCAAGTCCTTCTTTTTATTATCGTGAGCCACCAATGCAATCCTTTTACGGGATTGAAGCTTTCTAGTTTTGTACATATATCTTAATACGCTGGCGGTTTAAAGGTAATCTGACGCGGGGTACGGCGTCTTTGTCTACAAACAGTTTTAGTTTTCCACATGCAGGCATGAATTTTGTGGATAAACAGGGATTTTCTACCCATTAGATTTTATGAACAAATTATTATTGCTTTTTTGTGCAAGCATGCTTGTACATATCTCGCATGCCCAGTATTCAGTGTTGACTGATCCTTCTATTTCCAATATAGGCATTGATCCTAAAAATATTGTTGCTGACTTTTCTTATGTTCTCAAAGAAAAAACAAAGGTTCGTTTACGATGGACGGTTACTAATATAGAGGCCACGGATTTCCTGTCAATCGAACGGAGTGCTAACGGAAAAGATTTTGAAATGATAGGAATTCTAAAATTATTGTCTGCGAATAAATTTGAATTAATGGATGAGTCCCCTCTGCGTGGACGTAGTTTGTATCGGATCCGTACCTCTGTAAAGGGGAAAACAGTGTTTTCAAAGACGCTCGAAGTATATATGGGCGGCGTTGAAGCGCCCTTTAAATTTTATCCCAATCCGGCAGATAATGTATTGATCGTACGAGCGGATATACCTCTTGATGTGCAGATTGCCGACGCTTCCGGCGCTGTTCGTATCAGTCAGGCGCGGGTACAGGGTCTTCAGACCCTCAATCTTTCTACTTTAGAAAAAGGGATTTATACAATCCGGTTCATTAATAAGCTTTCAAATACAGTAAGCATCGAGAAATTGTTTAAAAATTAGACCTAAAGACAGAATACGTATATATACGCAATCGTAAAATACTATTGCATATATCGGATTAGGCCCTTACATTTACAACGGTTTTTCATAGGATATTGGATTTTAAAAACGGGGTTGAATTTCTATTCAGACCCCTTTTTTTTTACTCCATGAGGATTAAAACAAAAGGCTTCCATTACAGAAGCCTTCATGTTATATACTACCCCAATATTGTTAAGCAGCTTGCATCTCTTTTATCTTTTCACGAATCTTAGTTTCAATTTCTGTAGCCAGTTCAGGATTATCCTGCAGAAGTTGTTTTACCGTATCCCGGCCCTGGCCCAACTTATCACTATTGTAACTAAACCAGCTACCACTTTTTTGAACAATTCCAAGTTCCACGCCCATATCCAGTATTTCTCCGGATTTTGAGATACCCTCACCAAAAACAATATCAAACTCCGCGCTTCTGAAAGGAGGAGCGACCTTATTCTTGACGACTTTTACTTTTACCCGGTTACCGATGGCCTCGTCTCCATCCTTAATCTGGGCCATGCGGCGGATGTCGAGGCGCACGGAAGCATAAAACTTAAGAGCATTTCCGCCAGTTGTTGTTTCGGGATTGCCAAACATCACTCCAATCTTTTCACGCAGCTGGTTGATGAAAATGCAAATGGTATTTGTTTTACTAATCGTAGCTGTTAATTTTCTAAGAGCCTGCGACATTAAACGTGCCTGCAATCCCATCTTAGTATCTCCCATTTCGCCTTCCAATTCACCTTTCGGAACCAAGGCTGCTACTGAATCTATTACTACAACATCCAAGGCGCCAGATAAAATCAAGCGGTCTGCTATTTCCAGACCCTGCTCTCCATAATCCGGCTGCGATATCAGTAAGTTGTCTACATCTACACCCAATTTTTTTGCATAGGCGCTGTCAAATGCATGTTCCGCATCAACAATGGCACACATACCTCCTTTCTTTTGGGCTTCGGCAATAACATGTATGGCTACTGTGGTTTTTCCAGATGACTCGGGTCCGTAAATTTCAATAATCCGGCCACGAGGCAAGCCTCCCACACCCAGAGCCACATCCAGACCGATAGAACCGGTGGAAACGACTTCCATAGGATCTGTTGATTTTTCATTCATCATCATCACACTCCCCTTGCCGAAATCCTTTTCAATTTTATCTATCGTGAGCTTAAGCGCCTTCAACTTTTCGGTGTTTGACATAAATTATATTTTAATCAAAATTATCATTTGCCAAATGTAGAGAAAATTATCTTATTAACACTAAAATAATTAGTATGTGCAGACTAATTATTTTGGCTTAATAAACGATTGTTATTTCAGACAGATCGAAAAATTTCCGGTTTTAAATAATTTTTCTTCGTTCGTCAATTCTTTACAAGGTACTACCCCTTTGAAGGATGGATTTGATGAAAACCTCGCAATAAAAAGTTTTTTTATCAGAATTATTTGCGATTGAGAATTTTATTGGATTTGGGGATTACTGGATTTTCACCAAATAAATTTCTTCTAAATATTACTTCAACTTTTAGAATGTATGAATAATCCAATAATCCCAATTCTGACAATTAAAGATGGCACTTTTTAAAAAAGCCTGAAATAATTTAAACCATTTTATAATGTGTTTTCTTGTAAAAGCGGTTGATTCTATTTGCTTTGTAGATCATAGAAGCTCATATCAATCCACAGCCTTTCTGTCTGGTATCGAGGCGTCTTGAGCGTGCTGAAATGAGATATTTTCGTGATCCTGAAATAGAGTGGATTTCAAATGCTGTTTCTTTTTAAAAGGCTGCATCTTCCAATAAGTCAAACTGCGCCAAAGCCATTCAAAGGGGCCAAATGAAAAATACCGCATCCATATATGGCTTAGCACGATTTCAAACGCCCACACGGAGGCTACCACATAATAGAGTTCATAGCGTTGTAATTTGCCAAACATGCCGAAACCAATTCCGTAGAAAATTAATCCGCAAATAAGGGATTGAAGCAGGTAGTTGGTAAAAGCCATTCGTCCGACGGGACGCATCAGGGTAAAAAGCCATTTAAACCATCCCGACTTGTACATCACCATGATCAGTCCAAAGATTCCGATCGAATGCACCAGGCGCTGAATTTCGTAAAAATCAAAACTTTTCTGTTTGACGATCATGAAATAGTTGAATTTGTTAACGATGTCTGGTTGCAGGAACAGGTAAGATAGCGGTAGCCCTGCTCCCAATCCAATTACAGCCATCCATACGTACCATCCTGTCTTAGCCTCACCTTGTATAAGTCCCAGCTTGAAAAACGCCATTCCGATAAACATGAATAAGAGAATATCCCATATAAGAAAATAATACATTGCCCGCATTTCTCATTCGGCGCTCATATCGCTTCGGGTTTCATATAAAGTTGCATAGCTGCCTGCAATCTGGTTCAATTCTTTTTCAGCTCTCTTCTTTCTGGACTCGGGTTTTGACCTTTCCTTCATCCCCTCCATTGCAGACAAAAGATCTTTCTGTTCATCTGTCAGTTTCACTTTGGTGGTGTCGAAGGCTGCAACCTTTTCCCCCTTTGCAATCACTGCTTTTTGCTTATACAGGTTCCTGTTTTCTCTGATGGTTATCAATAACAAGCAAACTGATGCAGCAATAAGGAGATGCCTGGGCTTTAATCTTCTGAACGCAAACAGAATCATTCCGCAAATGGCATAGTGGTATAAGATGTCCCAGAACCAAAGCAGTACAAAGGCATTGAACAATCCAAAAACAAGCAGCCACAATTGCCTGCGGAAGAAAAGCTCTGCGGGCATCAGTCCATTTGTTCTTTTTTCAAGCCTGCTGATAAAAATCAGGGTACCGGCACCAAACAACATAGAAAAAATGGCCCGCTGACTTCCTTCAAAAACACCCGGACCGAAAATGTACCATGCGTAATAGTTTAAACCCGTTTCATTGTTGATGGTAAAATCATGAATTCTTATATGCGGTAATCCGAATCCGGGAATGTTCATCAGCAGAATTCCAAGAACGGCGATTCCGCGAAGGCTGTCGAGAATTACAATCCGTTCGGAAAAAGTAACAGGGCGCATTGGTTGATTTGTTTCTGTCATGAGGGAGGTATGAGGGGTTAAGAATAGATCAATTACATATCAGCAAAGGCTCATTTGGAATTCGTTGGATCCTGCAATAAAATTTTAAGAGTGTTCGCGATGGCTGAAGTCATGGAGGTAAGAGAAAATGCTCCGCCCAAGTGAAACTACAATCACAAAAAGCAACGCTTGATATTGAAATTTACAAATCTTTTAATTTAATTGATATTTTTTTTCATTTTATTAGCAAGTCGTTCGGCCATGCCGGATTGATATAAAGAACAAAAAAAGTACGATTGCATTTTGCTTTAGCAAAAATTGATTTATCAGTACTTGGGCAAAATATTCAGTAGCCTGTTTATTTTTTTCTCAGGCTTCTGAGGAATGTAATACTTTCCGGAACCTGTTGTTCGGACCGGCTTGACTCATCTTCTATAAAATAATGTTTTACTCCGGCTTTTGGAGCCTCGCGCATAATGTCTGCGATTCCTACATCACCGCTTCCAAGTACAACATTTGTTTCAACGTCAGCCTTGCCCTGCTGGTTACCGGGTGTACCCGGTTTGCGATCTTTGAGATGCATGAGTAAAAAGCGTTTTGGATATTTTTTTAACAAGGCAATCGGATCCTGTCCAGGATGTTTGATCCAGAAAACATCCATTTCAAAATTGGCGTAGTCGGGATTCATATTTTTCACCATGTAGTCAAATACGGTAGTTCCTTCATAGGCACCAAATTCGTACCCATGTGGGTGATAGCACAATGACAGTCCATTTTCCTTTAGCAGTTTTCCGGCTTTATTAAATACATCTACTGCTTTTTTTGCATCCTCGATCGTAAATTCTTTCTCATGGGGTATCCAGGTACAAACAACATAGCTGGCTCCAAAAATTTTTGCTTTATCAACAGCAGCCTGGGGATTGGAATCAAGCTCTTTGAAACCACTACCAACACTGACCATTTTTAAATTATTCTTTTTCAACAATGTTTTAAAACTATCTGCGGATAAACCATACGTTCCTCCACCTTCCAGCTCACGAATGCCCATGCTGCTTATTTTCTGCAGCATGCCCGGTACATCTTTCGGGATCTGGTTACGGAAAGTATACAATTGCACCCCGATCTCGGTCTGAGCCAAGATTATTGTAGAGGTTAGGAACAATCCAAAAAATACCGCGAATGATTTAAAAATACTTCTAGCAGGTAATGAAGACATACAATCGTTTTTTTGTTATGAATGATTTACTGTTTGCTGATGGAATGGAAGATCCTGAGAAAATTTCCTCCAAGAATTTTCTTAATATCTCTTTTGCTGTAACCTCTTTTTAATAATGCGGCAGTGATTTTGGGAAAATCCTGTACCCCGTTTAGGCCCTGGGGAGCGGATTCAATGCCATCAAAATCTGAACCCAAACCGACATGATTTACTCCAATCAGTTTAATGATATAATCAATGTGATCGATAAGCTGTGCTAATGTTGGACGCAAGGCTTCGGCCTCCGTAGAATATTTTTTAAAGATCCAATCTTCCCTTTCATGGCGCGACAAGTTTCCTGTGGCCAATGAATCTGGTTCCTGCCCGTGATTGTGAAGAAATTTTTCTTTATGGCGCATATAATTGCTATCGATAAACCCGGAATAAAAGTTAATAAAGATGACACCTCCATTTGTTCCGATGGCGCGGATCTGTTCATCCTTAAGGTTTCGAGGATGGGGACATAATTTGTGTACAGAACTATGTGAAGCAATGACCGGCCTGGTTGTAATTTTTAATACATCGCGAAAGGTTTGTTCGCCTACATGTGAAATATCTACCATCATCCCCAGCTGATTCATGCGTTGAACAACCTGCCTCCCGAAATCTGTTAATCCTGTTGATCCCAAAAGCATATTTCCTTTACTTTCATCTGCTGCTGAACTAGCCCATGATGTGCTGTTGTTCCAGGTTAATGTCATATACCTGGCGCCTCGTTTGTAAAAGCTATCCAGGTAGGTAAGATCGTCTTCAATCATGTGGCCTCCTTCAACTCCAGTCAAACCGGCGATTTTACCAGAACGAATAACCCTCCACATTTGCCTTGAATTATGGACCAGCATTATTTTATCAGGATTTCGCAGCGCCACCTGGTCCAGGGTATCCATTTCGCGAAGAGCATATTTAAATGCTGTTCCCTTACCGAAACGCTCGTCGCAAAAAATCGAAAATATCTGTACATCTACACCTCCTGCTTTCAGGCGGCTAAGATCGGTATGTGTATTTTCGGAAAGCTCGTTTTCCAGGTTATAACCCTTTTGTAAAATAGTTGAGAGTACGTCATTATGCGTATCGGCAACAATGGCTTTCTGATGAAGCTTTCCGGATGATTGTGCAAATGCGGATATATTAGCGGCGAAAAAAGAGATAAGCAAAATTTTTTTCAGCATAAGCAGTTTGTACATTTATAAATGAAAGCCTCCTAAATTTAATGAAGTTTATAATATGGAGAGGATTAAACAAGTACAGGAAGAAGGGCCCGAACTTAACATCATACGTGACTTATTCCGGGAGTATGAAAAAGAACTGGATGCCGACCTTTGCTTTCAGCATTTCGAAGCGGAAATGAAAGATCCCTTAAAAAAATATGGAGGCCCAGGGGGAATTATTCTTCTGGCTTACTGGCATGATGAGCCCGCGGCCTGTATTGCATTAACCCCTCTGGAGGAAGTCGGGTATGGAGAGATGAAAAGATTGTATGTGAGGCCAGCATTCCGTAAGTATGGAATTGGAAAAAAACTGGTAGAACAGCTCATTGCAATCGCTGTCACTGCTGGTTATCGTACCATGCGTTTGGATACATTGAAAAAATTGCTGCCCGCCATTCGATTGTACGAATCGCTTGGCTTTTATTATATCAAATTCTACTATCAAAATCCTTTGAAGGATGTGGTTTTTATGGAAAAGAAATTAATTGTTTGATTGGCATAGATTAATGGATTCTTTGAATTATTTTTAAAAGTTGGATCAATTGAATTGACAATTAGAATTACAATCCAATCATCCCTACATCCAACAAATCCTAATTCAGATAATACAACACACTCAGCCACAAAATTTACAGTCACTAATCGAATGATAAATGGAAAGAGCAATCTGGATCTGTATAATAATAGATGCACTGGCTGGGATCGGACTTTTTTTGACTTCACAAAGTCCCGGACAGGATGCAGCTGGCAAAGCAATGATTATACTGCCGGTTATTTTATTATTGGTTCTTGCCGGTAT
>Ga0136634_10001166_pt1 | contig 10262 bp, 10 predicted proteins | sample AntDrymUQ8332106_2_FD_104654 | JGI IMG/M metagenome (GOLD analysis project Ga0136634, IMG submission 104654) | Polar desert sand microbial communities from Dry Valleys, Antarctica - metaG UQ833 (21.06) | ecosystem: Environmental > Terrestrial > Soil > Desert | place: Antarctica: Dry Valley... | reverse complement strand
CGATGCCACCCCGGTGGCGAACGGGTTCACCGTCGAGGCGAGCACGCCCACACCGGCTCCCACCAGAATGGTGGCAGCGGCGACCATCCGGTCATAGCCCAGGCTGAGAATGAGCGGGACGACCAGCGCGTAGAACCCCAGGGTCTCCTCGGCCATCCCCTCCGTGGTGCCACCGATCGAGAACAAGACCATCAGGACCACGACCAGGACGGCGCCCTTGTTCCGGTAGCGCTGCGCGACGTGGGCGATGCCGTTGTCGATCGCCCCGGTCTTCATCGACATCGTGATGAAGATGCCGATGGCGAGTACGAACAGGAAGACACCGGCGGCTCCGAAGAGCCCCCCGGTCTCGTAGGGACCGATGAAGCCCCCGTCGGAGGCCTTGACGCCGTACAGCCCGTTGATGGGAGCAAGGAACAGCTGCATGAGTCGATCGCCGAACGACAGGCCGGCCTCGACGCCGCCATAGCTGCCGGGGACCGGTCCGCCCGTCTTCTCGTTGATCTCGTAGGCCCCCGTAGGGACGATGAAGGCCAGCAGCCAGACGCCCAGGGTGACACCGAAGAGCACCGTGAAGGCGCTCGGAAAGCTGAACCTCCCTCGCCCCTTGCCCGTTTCCGTCGTGAGGGTGCCGGTCGTGGGTGCGACCTGCGTCTGCTCAGTCATTGCGTCCTCGATCGATGGGTCGGGCTGGCGTCTACCTGCTCAGGGAAGCAGTCGGAGTGATGCAGCGATGCGGCCGGAAGGCTCTACGCCGTGGGACCTTCGGCCCATCCTCGACGTGCGAGGGTGGTGCGGTGCACGGACTCCTTCTCGCTGCGGGCGCGGGCCGACGCATGGGCACACCGAAGGCCCTGGTCGGTGACGAGGATGGAACCTCCTGGCTGGTGCGGTCGGTCGCCGCGCTTCGCGAGGGGGGTTGCGACCGTGTCCTGGTGGTGCTTGGCTCGTCCGCTGACGAGGCGCGCCCGCTCCTCGAGGGGTACGACGTGGACGTGGTCGTCGCCCAGGACTGGAACGAGGGCATGGGCGCCTCGCTGCGCACCGGCCTGAACGCCCTCCTGGGTGGCCAGGCGGTCGTGGTGAGCCTGGTGGACCTGCCCGACGTGGGCAGTGACGTGATCCGTCGGCTGCTCGCACGTGCCGTCACGACGGCCACGCTGGCCCGGGCGTCGTACGACGGGACGCCGGGCCACCCGGTCCTGATCGGCCGGGACCACTGGGCCGGAGTGGTCGGGACCGCGCGTGGCGACCGGGGAGCGCGTGACTACCTCGCCGCCCGCGAGGTCGAGCTGGTCGAGTGCGGTGACCTGGCGACCGGGCGGGACGTGGACACGTCCCCAACCGGCGGCCAACCCGCCGCTGAGTAGCCTGCCCAGATGGAGCTCACTTCTCCGGAGTCGATCCGGGATGCCCTGGCGGGCACCGGCTACCTCGCGGACGACGACCTCGCCACCGTGGTCTACCTCGCGCAGGGCATGCAGCGCCCGCTGCTCCTGGAGGGCGAGCCCGGGACGGGCAAGACGGCGCTCGCGGAGGCGCTCGCCGAGCTCGCGGACGTGCCGTTGATCCGGCTGCAGTGCTATGAGGGGATCGACGCTACGCAGGCGCTCTACGACTGGGACTTCCCGCGGCAGATCCTGCACCTGCGCACCTTGGAGGCAGCGGTCTCGACAGGGCTCGACCGCCGAGGAACCGGCCTCGACGCCAACGAGGCGGAGAAGTCGCTCTTCGACGAGCGGTTCCTGCTTGCCCGGCCGGTGCTGCGCGCGCTGCGCGAAGCGCCGGCCGTGCTCCTGGTCGACGAGGTCGACCGGGCCGACGACGAGTTCGAGGCGTTCCTGCTCGAGGTGCTGTCCAGCTGGTCGGTGAGCATCCCCGAGCTCGGCACGGTCACGGCGGCCACCCCCCCGACCGTCGTACTCACCTCCAACCGCACTCGCGAGCTGCACGACGCCCTCAAGCGCCGCTGCCTCTACCACTGGATCGACCACCCGGGCCTGGAGCGCGAGGTGGCCATCGTCCGCGGCAGGGTGCCCGAGGTCAGCCAGCGCCTGGCCGAGCAGGTGGCCCGGGTCGTCCAGCAGCTCCGGGACGAGCAGCTGCTCAAGCCGCCGGGTGTCGCCGAGACCCTCGACTGGGCCAGGGCGCTGCACCGTCTCGGTGTCGAGGAGCTCGACCTGGAGACTGCGTCGCGGACGCTGGGCGCGGTCGTGAAGTACCGCGAGGACACCGACCGCGTGAAACAGGCCCTCGATCGGATGCTCAGAGGATGAGCGCGACGAAGCACGAGGCGGACGAGATCCTGCTCGGCTTCACCCGCGCCCTGCGAGCGGCCGGACTGGCCGTCACCCACGACCGCGCCACCAGCTTCCTCCAGGCAGCCGCGATGGTCGGCGCCGACGACCCGCACGCCACCTACCGAGCCGGACGAGCAACGCTGTGCGCCGGACCGGACGACCTGGTCCGCTACGGCCACGTGTTCGAGGCCTGGTTCGGGGTGCGCGAGCAGCTGCCGCGCACGGTCGCACGGGACAAGCCACGCGAGATCAGCCCACCGCTGGCGACGGGGGACTCCGGCGAGACCGGTGGCCTGGTCGACCCCGAGATCGTGCACGCGGCAGCCAGCGACGTCGAAGTGCTGCGGCACCGTGACGTGGCCCAGCTCAAACCCGACGAGAAGGCGCTGCTCGACGCGATGATCCGGGCGCTGCACCCTCGCCTTCCGCGACGCCGCGCCCGGCGTCGTACGCCCTGGCGCCGGGGCGAGATCGACATGCACCGCACCCTGCGCACCACGCTGCGACAGATGGGCGAGCCCGGGCGCGTCGAGCACCGACGCCGGGGCACCACTGCCCGCCGGGTGGTGCTCCTCGTGGACGTGTCCGCCTCGATGCGGCCCTACGCTGACGCGATCCTGCGACTGGCGCACCTGGTCTCGACCGGCTCGACCACCGGCGGCTCGGCCGCCGGGAGCAGCTCGAAGGTCGAGGTGTTCACCCTCGGCACCCGGCTGACCCGGATCACGCTGCCGCTGCGCACCGCCGACCCGGAGCGGGCGCTGGTGCGTGCAGGGGAGCAGGTCCCGGACTGGTCGGGGGGGACCCGGCTCGGCGAGACGTTGAAGGCGTTCCTGGACCGCTGGGGGGCCCGCGGAATGGCGCGCGGTGCTGTCGTGGTTGTCTTCAGCGACGGCTGGGAGCGCGGCGACGCCTCCGTGCTGGGCGAGCAGATGCAGCGACTGCGGCGGCTCGCCCATCGGGTGGTGTGGGTCAACCCCCACCGTGGGAAAGAGGGCTACGAGCCCGTGCAGCAGGGCATCCAGGCAGCCCTGCCGCACTGTGACGAGTTCGTCGCAGGCCACTCGCTGAGGGCCTTCGCCGAGGTGCTGGAGGTGGTGGGCCGTGCGTGAGGTGCTCAGTGAGCTGAGGCAGTGGTGGGAGGCCGGCGAGACCGTGGGTGTCGGCACCGTGGTAGCCACCTGGCGTTCCGCCCCGCGTCCGGCGGGCGCCTCGATGCTGGTCGGCCCGGACGGATCCGCGGTCGGCTCGGTCTCCGGTGGCTGCGTCGAGGGTGCGGTCTACGAGCTGGGCCAGTCGGTGGTGGAGTCGGGTGCTCCGGTCCTGGAGCGCTACGGCGTATCCGACGACGACGCGTTCGCGGTGGGCCTGACCTGCGGCGGCATCCTGGACGTGTACGTCGAGAAGGTGAACCAGGAGACCTTTCCTCAGCTCGGCGAGATCGCCGACGACATCGAGGCCGGCCGTCCCGTCGCGCTGGCCACCGTGATCGAGCACCCGGACCCCGGATGGACGGGTCGCCGGGTCGTCGTACGCCCGGAGGGGCTGGCCGGCTCCCTGGGCAGCGAACGCGCTGACGCTGCAGTCTTCGACGACGCGCTCGGCCTGCTCGCCTCCGGCCACAACGCGACGCTGACCTACGGGCCCGAGGGAGAGCGTCGCGGCGAGGGCATGCGGGTCTTCGTCTGGGCGTTTGCTCCCGCCCCCCGAATGCTGGTCTTCGGAGCGATCGACTTCGCCGCGGCCGTCGCGCGGATCGGCGCCTTCCTCGGCTACCACGTCACGGTCTGTGACGCCCGGCCGGTGTTCGCGACCAACAGCAGGTTCCCCTACGCCGACGAGGTGGTGGTCAAGTGGCCGCACAAGTACCTCGAGGAGGAGAGCGTCGCCGGCCGGGTCGACGGCCGCACGGTGGTCTGCGTCCTGACTCACGACCCCAAGTTCGACGTCCCCGTCCTCGAGCTGGCGCTGCGGCTGCCCGAGGTCGCCTACGTCGGCGCGATGGGCTCGCGACGTACCCATGACGACCGCCTCGAGCGGCTGCGCGAGGCCGGGCTGACCGAGGACGAGCTGTCCGGGTTGTCGAGTCCCATCGGGCTCGACCTCGGGGCGCGCACGCCGGAGGAGACGGCCGTCAGCATCGCCGCGGAGATCGTCGCCGGGCGCTGGGGCGGGACCGGTGACCGGCTCGCCGCCACCGAGGGGCGGATCCACGCGCACGCCGCACCCGCCGACCTCCCGGGTGGGAGGTGAGCCGGTGTCGGGCGCGGCTCACTTCCGGCACCGGGACGACCTCCTGCCCGGTGCGGTGGTGTCCGCGTGCGAGTACGCGTCAAGTGGGCTGCCGCCCGGTGACCACCGCGGCCTGCCGTCGCCCTGGATCACCTTCATCGTCTCGGTCGGGGGGCCGGTCCGGGTCTCCGGGACCGTCGCCGACGGGGACCGCTTCGACCCCGACCGCGCCACGTCGTACGACGTCATCGTCGCTGGCCTGCACCCTGTCGCGGCGCGGGTGGAGCAGCCGGTCGAGCAGTGCGGCGTGCAGCTCGCACTGCACCCGCTCGCCGCGCAGGCCCTGCTGGGTTGCCGCTCGGCCGACCTCGTCGGCCCGGGGGACCACGGTCACGAGGTGCTGGGCAGGGTCGCGGCCGAGCTGCACGAGCGGGTGTCCTCCCGCACCGCGGCGGGGGACCGGCTGGATGTGGTCCAGTTGTGGCTGCGCGACCGGGTCGACCGTGCCCAGCGGGCCTCGGTGCGGCCCGAGGTGGTCCGGGCCTGGCAGCTCGTCCAGGCCGCCCAAGGGAGAGTCAAGGTCGAGGACCTGGCGCGCGCGGTGGCCCTCAGCGCGCGCCAGCTGAGGACCCTGATGGTCGCCGAGACCGGTCTCTCGCCCAAGCAGCTGTGTCGCCAGTTCCGCTTCGACAGCGTGATCGCGCACCTGGCCACCGGGGAACAGACGCTGGCGGAGATCGCGGCGGCGGTGGGCTACGCCGACCAGGCCCACCTGACCCGGGAGTTCCGGCAGATGGCGGGCTGCACCCCGTCGCAGTGGCTGGCCGAGGAGCGCCGAAACATCCAAGACGGCGGGCATCGCAACCGGCCAGACTGGGGCCATGACTGATGACATCTCTGGGAACAGCGACGACCGGACACCTCCCCCCACGGTGTGGGGGACCTTCCAGGCCCGGGACGCCCACGCCATGATCGACTTCCTCGTGAAGCTCGGGTTCGAGGCCACCGCGGTCTACGACGACCCGGACGACCCGATGACCGTCGCGCACTCGGAGCTGAACTGGCCCGAGGGGGGTGGCGTGATGTGCGGCAGCAACACCTCGAAGCCATGGAGCCAGGAACCCGGGACCGCTGGCTTCTACGTGGTCACCGGCGACCCGCAGGGTGTCCACGACCGGGCGGTGGCGGCGGGAGCGGAGATCACCCGGGAGCTGAACTCGCCGGCCTATGGCGGACTCGAGTTCGGGCTGCGCGACCGCGAGGGCAACAACTGGTCCTTCGGCAGCTACCGCGGGGAGCCGCGGTCCAAGGGCTAGGTTCGCGTCGGACGGGTACAACTGGCGGTATGAGACTTCCTGTCCCCGGACCTCGCGACGTGCTCGGCGCCCTCGAGCGCGGCGCCGACCAGATCGAGACCCTCCTGGGCGTCGTCCCGCGGGTGGTGGCGCTCCTTGACGCGGCCGAGGGGCTGGTCGCACGCATCGGCCCGATCCTCGACGACGTGGAGCGAGTCACCGCCGACGCGGCGGCCGTTGTGGGGCGGACCGACGGCGTGGTCGACCAGGCACAGGCACAGGTCGGGCGGCTGACGCCGTTGCTGGACGCGCTCGAGCCACCGTTGACCAAGCTGCAGCCCACGCTGCAGGTGCTCGCGGACACCACCCACCCTGACGAGGTCGCTGCCCTGGTGCAGATGATCGACCACCTGCCGGAGCTCACCGAGAGGCTGGAGCGGGACATCCTGCCGGTGATGACCACGCTCGGGTCTGTGGCACCCGACCTGCACGACCTGCTCGCGGTCTCCCGCGAGCTCAACGACATGCTCGCGAAGGTGCCGGGCCTGGGCCGACTCAAGCGGCGAATCGACGAGCAGCAGGGTGAGGACGACACCGACCAGAAGATCATCGACTGACGTCGGGTCGGCCGCCTCACCGCCGCGGCCTTTGGCCCGTGGGCCACCATGGAGGCATGAACGGCTCGGCAGCCAGACCAGCCAAGCGGCGTACGGCGCTCGCGGGAGTCCTGCTCATCGTGCTCGCCGGCTGCGGTGGACAGGACGAGGATGCGGCGGACTCGGCCGATCCACCGAGCGTCGCGCCGAGCACCTCGGCGAGTCCGGGGGAGACACCCACGTCGAGCCCCAGCCCGAGCGAATCGCCCCAGGCGCTGCCGCCAGCCAACGACCGGGTGTCGCTGGCCGCGCTGATGCGCGAGGACTTCCCCGGCGGTCGGATCCGCCTTGGCCGACAGGTCCTCGCGAACGAGGCCTACACCCGGCACGAGGTCACCTACCCGAGCGGTGACGTGACCGTGTCCGGCGTGCTGCTCCGTCCTCGGGGAAAGGGACCGTTCCCGGCGGTGGTGCTCAACCACGGCTACATCGAGCCGTCGATCTACGTGACCGGCCAGGGCCTGATGCGCGAGCAGGACTACCTCGCCCGTGCCGGCTTCGTCGTGCTGCACACCGACTACCGCGGGCACGCCGGCTCCGACCCGGCCTCGGAGCGGAGCCGTGAGACCCGTCTCGGCTACACGAGGGACACCATCAACGCGGTGCAGGCTGTGAAGAAGCAGTCGTACGTCGACCCGAACCGGGTCGCGATGCTCGGCCGGTCGATGGGCGGCGGGGTCACCTACAACGCCATCGTCGCGAAGCCAGGACTGGTCCGTGCCGCCGTCGTGTTCGCCCCGGTCAGCTCGGACTTCGTCGACAACTTCAACCGCTGGACGGTGGCCGAGCGCCCCGACGCAGCGGCCGCGACGTACCGACGCCGGGGCACCCCGCAGAACGACCCGGAGTTCTACGCAGGTCTCTCCGCCCGCACTTACTTCGACCGGATCACCGAACCGGTGCTCATCCACCACGGCACCCAGGACGAGTCCTGCCCGGTCGCGTGGTCGCGGACGACCCAGCGGTTGCTGCGCGGTGCGGGCGTCGACTCGCGGCTGGAGATCTACCGGGGGGAACAGCACGCGTTCGGGCCGCAGTGGCCGTTGTCGATGGAGCGCACGGTGCGCTTCCTGAGGCGCGAGCTGCGCGCGTGAGGCCAGCGTCGGACGCTGCCTGTTGATCGCTGAGGACGAGGGCTAACGTGGCGGCAGTCACACCAGGAGTGCTGCCATGACCAGTCCGCACAACGAGCTGCACAGTCGCCGGCTGGACGCCGTGCGTGCGTGGACCAACTTCATCGAGCGCGGAGACGGTGCCGAGGGGATGGTTCGGCCGGAGATACTGCGGTCGTGGGAGCGCTCCGCGCCGGCGGTGGGCATCGACGTCGCCGAGGCCCCGCTGGCCGACGAGTCGGACACGGCCGCGATCTGGAACGGGTCGCCGCTGCAGATCGGTGTGGAGCGGGTCGAGTCCGAGCTGCGGCGTACTGCGGAGGACGGCGACCTCGTCGTCGCCGTGACCGATGCCGAGACCCGGATCCTGTGGACCTACGGCGGCCGGGTGATGCGCCGCAAGGCCGAGAGCGTCAACTTCGTCCCGGGCGGGCGCTGGGACGACACCAGCGTGGGCACCAACGCGCTGGACCTCGCCACGCGAAACGACGCGCCCTCGATGGTGTTCAGCGCGGAGCACTACGCCCAGGTGGTGCACAACTGGGTGTGCTGGGCGGCGCCCGTGCACGACCCGGTGAGTGGCGAGCAGCTCGGGGTGATCGACCTCTCCACCACGTGGGATCGCACCCACCCGATCGGGCTCGCCACGGCGCGGGTGATGGCCCGGCTGATCGAGACCGCGATGCCCCCCTCGCAGCACCACCCGAGCGCCGTCGGGCAGAGCACCTCACCGGTCGACGGGCTCGACCTGACCCTTCTCGGCGCCGCGGAGGCGCACCTCGACGGCAGTCGCCTGCTGCTCAACCGCAGGCAGACCGAGATCCTGGCGCTGCTCGCGCTCAACCCGAGCGGGCTCTCGCTGGAGCAGCTGCACGCGCGGCTCTACGGCGACCAGGCGATCACGTTCTCGACCCTCAAGGCCGAGGTCTCGCACCTGCGCAGCGCCCTCGCCGGACAGCTGACGTCGCGCCCCTACCGGTTGACGATGCCGGTGCGGATCGACGTCAACGAGGTGCTCCGGCTGCTGCGCGGCAACCAGGTCCGCGCGGCGGTGACGGCCTACGGCGGGGACCTGATGCCGGGCACCGAGTCGCCGGCGCTGGTCGAGCTCGCGGACTACGTGGCGGTCGCGCTGCGCGAGGCGCTCCTGGCCGACCCGCAGCCGCAGGCGGTGGCGCGTTACACCGCGCTGGCGCCCTACGACACCGAGGTGATGGAGGTCTGCCTCGCTGTGATGGGCGACCGCGCCCACCCGGCCAAGGCCCTCCTCAAGGGCCGCCTGGCCGCCGCCCGCCACTGACACGGGCCTATCCGGGGACCCAACGCGCAAACGTGCCTCTTGTCCTCGCCCTGGGGTCAGGGCTGTTCGAAGTCTCGGTCCCAGCGTCGGATTCCACTCCGAGCCGTTGGTGCAACCGGTCCCTGACCTCCTCGGGGGTGAGCTCGGACCGCTTGCGCTGGTCGCGGGCGATGACGACTCCTGTGGCGGCCACGCCGGCGAGACCGGCGAGTCCGAGTGCCTTCCAGATCTTCACGGGGAGAGAATCCCACGGTGAGGGACGAGAGCGCGATCAGTCTGGACGAGGCGGTCGACCTCACCCGCACCGGTGACCTGTGGCTCTTTCGTGGCGACTCCGCCGCTGACCGGACGATCCGGGCCCTCACGAACGCGCCTGTCAACCACGTCGGGATGGCCGTCGTGCTCGAGGACCTTCCTCCGCTGATGTGGCACGCGGAGCTCGGCAAGGGGCTGCTCGACATGTGGACCGGCAGCCACCATCGCGGCGTCCAGCTCCATGACCTGCGTGCAGCGGTCGGGCAGTGGTCGGGCCGCTACGGGCAGCGTGCCTGGATGCGGCAGCTCACCGCTGACATCACGCCAGAGCGCGAGGGGGCGCTGCTCACCACGATCGCCCGCCTCGACGGCACCCCCTTCCCGGCGACAGCTGCTCTCGTCGGCCGCTGGGCACGTGGTCGAGCCCACCGGGCGGCAGGAGTCGAGGTGACCTACTGCGCCGAGGTGGTGGCGGCGACGTACACCGCGATGAACCTGCTCCCCTCCGACCTGCCCACCAACTACTACGATCCCGGCACCTTCTGGTCCGGTGACGACCTCGAGCTCCTTGACGGCGCCACCCTCTCGGCCGAGATCCGCATCGTCGGGTGAGGCGAGCACGCGCCCCCCGAGGCCGCAACCCCCTGGTGAGAAGATGACACGTATGTCTCTGGACCTCAGCTCAGATGTCGTTGCCCTGACCGAGGCGGTGGTCGGCATCGAGTCGGTAAGCCGCAACGAGCAGGCCCTGGCCGATGCCATCGAGGAGGCACTCGAAGGCATCGCGCACCTCGAGGTGACCCGCATCGGCCACTCGCTGGTGGCGCGGACGAACCTCGGCCGGGGGGAGCGCGTGGTCATCGCGGGTCACCTCGACACCGTCCCGCTGAACAGCAACCTACCGGTGCGCAACGACGGTGACCGGCTGCACGGACTCGGCACCTGCGACATGAAGGGCGGCGTGGCGGTGGCGCTGCGGCTGGCCCGTTCGCTGCCTGAGCCGAACCGCGACGTCACCTTCGTGTTCTACGAGGCCGAGGAGATCGACGACGTCTACAACGGGCTCGGCATCATCGCCCAGCAACGACCCGACCTGGTCGAGGCCGACTTCG
>Ga0136634_10001165_pt1 | contig 10266 bp, 11 predicted proteins | sample AntDrymUQ8332106_2_FD_104654 | JGI IMG/M metagenome (GOLD analysis project Ga0136634, IMG submission 104654) | Polar desert sand microbial communities from Dry Valleys, Antarctica - metaG UQ833 (21.06) | ecosystem: Environmental > Terrestrial > Soil > Desert | place: Antarctica: Dry Valley... | reverse complement strand
TGAATTCTATTAGCAAGTTTTAAATTGAAAATGTGCTAATGGTTATTGTTGTATTAATTTATTGCTTACTTTTCCAAAAATTATTTCTAAAACTAAATTACTGTATGAGTTTATTTGTAAGAAAACCAATGGCCTCTTTAATGCAAGAAGCCCAGGAAACGGGTAGTCACACGTTAAAAAGAACATTAGGCGCCTGGGGGTTGATAGCATTGGGTATAGGTGCTATTATCGGAGCTGGATTATTTTCTATTACCGGAATGGCAGCAGCTAATCATGCCGGACCAGCCATTACTATTTCGTTTGTTGTAGCAGCATTAGGTTGTTTATTTGCGGGATTGTGCTACGCAGAATTTGCATCTATGATACCGGTAGCCGGTAGTGCTTATACTTATTCTTATGCCACCATGGGTGAATTTATTGCATGGATCATCGGTTGGGATTTAGTGTTGGAATATGCTGTAGGTGCCGCCACTGTAGGTATTAGCTGGAGCAGGTATCTTGTAAAATTTTTGGAAGGATTTGATATTCATTTGCCGCAAGCCCTCACCGTAGGGCCATGGGATGGCGGTATTATTAACCTGCCCGCTGTTTTCATTATTGTTTTAATGAGTTTATTATTAATGAAAGGCACTAAAGAAAGTGCCAATGTAAACGCAGTTATTGTAGGTTTAAAAATAGCAGTAGTTTTTATATTTATTTTTCTTGGATGGAAATATATAAACAATGATAATTACACTCCCTACATTCCTGATAATAGTGGAACGTTTGGAGAGTTTGGCTTTAGTGGAATTATAAGGGCAGCTGCAATTGTATTCTTTGCATACATTGGTTTTGATGCTGTAAGTACAGCCGCCCAGGAAGCAAAAAATCCTAAAAGAGATATGCCATGGGGTATTTTAGGTTCTTTAGCCATTTGTACTGTATTGTATATCTTATTTGCACACGTTATGACTGGTGTTACCAATTACAGCACATTTGCAGGCAAAGATGGTATTGCTCCTGTAGCCATTGCCATTGATCAAATGGGAACTGCAGATGCAAGTGGAATTGTAACCCCAGATTACCCATGGCTTAACCGTGCAATCGTTGTGGCAATATTGGCAGGATATGCATCGGTAATCTTAGTAATGCTTATGGGCCAGTCAAGGGTTTTCTTTAGCATGAGTAAAGATGGTTTAATACCTAAAGTTTTCTCTGCTGTAAATCCTAAAACACAAACACCGGCTAAAAGCAATTTATTGTTTATGGGTTTTGTAAGTTTATTTGCTGCTTTTGTGCCCGCCCGTGTGGTAGGTGAAATGACGAGTATTGGAACTTTGTTCGCCTTTATATTAGTATGTATTGGTGTTTGGGTAATGCGTGTTAAAATGCCGGAATTAAAAAGAGAATTTAAAACACCACTTGTACCTTTGGTACCTATCCTTGGTATTGCTGTGTGTTTATTTATGATGGTATTTTTGCCAATGGATACTTGGATTCGTTTAATTGTTTGGATGTTGATAGGTATGGATATTTATCTTGTATATGGCGCCAAACATAGCTTATTGGGTAATGGTACAGATAACAGGAAAGGAATGAAAATAGCCCGCATCACCGGATTAGTTTTATGTGTGCTACTTGTTATTACTGGTATACTTCATCAATATACTGTTGGTTTTGAAACCGACAGAACATTACTTTATATATCATTGATTTTTGCTGTGGTACATTTAGTTGTTTTTGCAAGAAAACTTGGAAGAAAGGAATCGCTTAATTAAAAGCATATTTAATATTATAAAAACGCCCTTCATTTGAAGGGCGTTTTTTATTAAGCAAAATAAAATTTAAATCAATCTCTAAAAAGGTAAATCATCATCTGCAGCAGGTGCTGTTTGTTTCATGGGCTCTTCTGTTCTCATTGTAGGAGCATAGGTGTTACCTGTATTAGTTACATTTCCCTGGCCGGCCCCTTGTGTATCTCCGCCACCTAACAACTGAATATTCTGAACCCTCATTCTTAAAGTTGCCGCTACCTGGCCATCTTTATTGGTATATCCATCTGCTTCTGGTGTGCCTTCGGCATATACGGTTTTACCCTTGATGAGATATTGGGCTATGGCAGTTTTATCTGTCCAGTAAGCACAATTTACCCAGGTCGTTCTTTCCTTAATATTTCCCTGGGCGTCTTTGTATTTTTCGCTGTGGGCTACATTAAAGTTAATTACTGTTTTACCGTTCACTTCTTTTTGTATGCAATCTGCACCGAGGTTGCCTACGATTTGTAATTTAATCATAACTGTGTGTTTTGCCCCTTCCCTGCTTCAGTAGTAGAAAACCTGGAAAGGATTGTTTATTAATCGATGTATCTGGTTTTTTCGAAAGTTATTGATTTTACAAAGTCTAGTTCATTTTCTTTTTTAGCGTACTCACCTGGTCTTGTAAATTATTAACAAGGTTTGCCAGGCTGTTTACATCCCAACGCTGCTGGGTGGTAACTTTACCAATAACAACCTGTGCCTGCCATAACTCAATAATGTCTTCTGTATTTACCTGGTAAGGTTGGTAAGATGGATTATCGCTAACCAGGGATACTTTATTTTTTGTTTTATTATTCTTCACAATTCGCTTGTATACTATTCCTTCATTACGGCTGATAACAATATAGGCCATATTATTTTTTACATCATCCATTCCCTCCACTTTTTCTCCTACTATAATGCTACCACTTGGGGTAGGTAACATACTATCTCCTATAATTTCAAATGCACGATAATTACCTCCACTTAGCATAGGCAATGTAAACGTATTGAGTTCATCAATAAATTCACTGTCTGCATAACCGGCAAGGTAACCTGCTGCAGCTTTTACCGGCACAAAATGAATGACATTCCTGTCTGCACTCATCATTTTCTGCTGGCGGCGTTTCATTAAATAACTGGATGACTGGTTGCTTAAATCTTTTAATAAAAGTTCATCAAGACTAAGCTTGAAAATATCAGCTACCATTTCCAATACTTCTAACCTGGGATCTGCTCTCTCCTCTTCATAGGCGCCAAGCAAAGATCTTTTGATGTTAATTTTACCGGCAAATTCTTCCTGCGTCCAGCCCCGGAGTTTGCGAAGGTATTTTAAATTTAAACCTGCTATAGACATGAGTAAACTAATTTGATTAGCACAAATATACTAATATTTTTAGTTTATCAAAATTTATTTTTATTACCGATTACTATTTAAAAAATTACTGCCTTCTTCTTTAAATTATTTTCAATTTTAAATTTCAGCATAACTTAAGGCCCCTGTATCTTTGACAGAGTTTTGTACTCGATGAAACCCTATCAAAAATAAACCAGCACCAATGGCAAAAGCAAAAAAAGAACTTCCTGTAATTCTAATTACCAACGATGACGATATAACTTCTAAAGGCATCCGTAGTTTAATTGAAGCAGTAAAAGACCTGGGAAAAGTAATTGTAGTAGCTCCTAACACACCACAAAGTGGAATGGGACATGCCATTACTATTGGGTCTCCTTTACGCATGAATAAAATGGATATTTTTAAAGACATGGGTGTTGAAGCCTGGCAAACAAGCGGCACCCCTGTAGATTGTGTTAAACTGGCTGTAGATAAGATTCTTCATCGCAAACCAGATTTATGCCTTAGCGGTATTAATCATGGTGCTAATCATTCCATTAATGTATTGTATAGCGGAACAATGTCTGCTGCTATGGAAGCCGCTATTGAAGGAATTCCCAGTGTTGGTTTTTCGCTATTGGATTATAGTTATGATGCAGACTTTACTGCTTCAAAACAAATAGTACATAAAATCGTTTCGGATTTACTGCTACAAAAAAAATTAGAAAAACATTTTTTATTGAATGTAAATATTCCTGCATTGCCGCCTGAAAAAATAAAGGGCATTAAAATATGTAAGCAGGCTTACGCAAAATACGAGGAAGATTTTTCTGAAAGACTGGATCCTCACGGCAAAAAATATTACTGGCTTACCGGCGAATTTAAAAATTTTGATAAAGGAAAAGACACCGATGTTTGGGCATTAGAACATAACTATGTTAGTGCGGTTCCGGTGCAGTTTGATCTTACCAATTACTCGCTAAAAACACAATTAGAAAAAAGTAAATTATTTCAATGATTTTTAAAAAAGACAATTTTATCCTGGGTCTTGTATTAGGTGTGTTCGCTCCTGTATTGGGGCTGCTTATCTTTAAAATGTATAAGTTTAGTGTTTTTACTTTTAAAGAAACCTTTCAATACTTAACAGTGGAACCTGGTTATAGAACCCTATCTGTAGCTCTTAGTTTATCGCTTTTATTAAATGCCTTGTTGTTTACTATTTATATAAATTCCGGAAGAGATGAAACAGCTAAAGGAGTATTTGTAACAACTCTTATTTATGGTCTGCTGGTTTTATCCATCAAGACTTTTTCATAACTTTTATTAGGGAATATTCTTTAACGGAGCTTTAGTAATTTATTGGCTTAAGGTTAACAGCGTTAGTAAAATAACTTCTTAGCTTTGTGTAACAAGAAAAGAAATTAAAGATTTTCTCATAAGCAGTTAGTTTTGGTAAACGGGGCTCCTATTCTTAGGAAGCCCCTCTTTTTTGTTTATAACTCAAAGAGACCATCTACAAACTGGTACTTATCAAAAACAAGTAAATCGGTTGCTTTTTCTCCAACTCCAATAAATTTTACAGGTATCTTAAATTGATTGGCAATGGCCAATACCACTCCACCTTTAGCGGTGCCATCCAGTTTTGTGATAGCGATGGCTGTTACATCTGTAGCAGCCGTAAAGTGTTTCGCCTGCTCTAATGCATTCTGACCTGTACTACCATCTAAAACCAGCAATACTTCATGTGGTGCATCAGGTATAACTTTTTGAATAACTCTTTTAATTTTGGTAAGCTCATCCATAAGGTGCAGCTTGTTATGCAAACGGCCGGCTGTATCAATCAGAATAACATCAGAATTGCGTGCCATTCCACTGATAACAGTATCGTAAGCTACTGAAGCAGGATCACTCCCCATTTCTTTCTTCACTATTGGCACATTTGTCCGCTCACTCCAGATAGTTAATTGGTCTACAGCTGCTGCCCTGAATGTATCTGCTGCGCCAAGAAGTACTGACTTGCCTGCTAAAGAAAAATTATGCGCCAGCTTGCCAATGGTAGTTGTTTTACCAACTCCATTTACACCTACTACTAAAATAATATGAGGCTTATTACCTGCAGGTAATTCGTAATTAATATAATTGGTATCCTGCGGGGCAGAAACAAGGAGCGTGATAATCTCTTCTTTTAGAATACGGTTCAGTTCAGCAGTATTCAGGTATTTGTCCCTGGCCACTCTTTTTTCTATCTGCTCTATAATTTTTACTGTTGTTTCTACGCCTACATCTGCGCTTACAAGGGCATTCTCCAGGTCGTCTAACACTTCTTCATCTACGATGCTTTTACCTGCAATGGCTTTGGTAATTTTACCAAGGAAACCCTCTCTTGTTTTTTGCAATCCCTGGTCTAAGGTTTCCTGTTGTTGTTTCTTTCCAAATAACTTGTCAAAAAGGCCCATTTACGGAGAAATTTAAATATTCAGATGAACGAAAGAGATTAATTAATTAAATAAAGAAAGCCGTTCCGGAATATCAGAACAGCTTCAATTATAAATTATGCCTTAGTCATATTATTGACCTAAGTGCTCTTTAATTTTGTCTTTGTGTACAATCGACTCTTTAAAAGTGTAGGAACCTGTTTTAGGGCTACGGATTGTGCGGATTACTTTTGTCCAGTTTTTAGCATCTGCTGCTGCTTTCTGGTCTTTGGTTTTTATCGCTGTTTTAGCTGCTTTTGCCATTGTAAATTTATTTGATCCGAAAATTACCGGATGTGATAAAAAGTTATGTTGTTTATTGGTTTATTGAACCAACAAATTAATTACTTGATTTCTTTGTGAACTGTTACTTTTTTAAGAATAGAATTAAATTTTTTCAATTCCAAACGCTCAGGGGTGTTCTTTTTATTCTTGGTAGTGATGTAGCGACTTGTACCCGCCATTCCGCTGGTCTTGTGCTCTGTACACTCCATGATTACCTGTACCCTGTTACCTTTCTTTGCCATTTTTACTAATTTTTTTATTTTAAACCTTCCATGTTTACCTCTTTGGAGAAACGATAGGGCTTTTAGATTTTTGATCCTGCAGCACGCATTTCTTTAACTACAGAATACAAACCATTTTTATTAATGGTTCTGATTGCTTCTGAAGATATTTTAATGGTAACCCACTTATCTTCTTCTGCCAAATAATAACGCTTGGTTTGTAAATTTGGTAGAAACCTGCGTTTTGTTTTAATGTTGGAATGAGAGACTTTATTACCTGTAATTGGTCTCTTTCCTGTAAGTTCACATACTCTTGCCATGTCCTAAAATTTTGGAGGGCAAAAGTATGTATTTATGTTGGAAATAGGTGATAATATTTGAAATATTTTATAAAACAGTTGTAAATAAAATAGTTTTCACCCGAAATTTCATGCAAATTACAGCCAAAATTTAAAGTAATGGATACACATTTTGTAAGCACAACACAAAAAAAAGGAAACTCTTTTATTTCAACTATAAATGAACACGGCCTGGTAACAGATTCCGGCATAGCAGATGGTGGAAACAACGAGGGACCAGGACCCAAACGCCTTATGCTGGCTTCTCTTGCCGGATGTACGGGTATTGATATTGTTTCTATTTTAAATAAAATGAAGGTTAGTTTCAGCGATTTACAAATAGATACAGAGGGTACTCTTTCAGAAGAACATCCAAGAATTTACAGCCACGTGAAAATAATTTATAAAATAAAAATCGCTGAAGAAGAAAAAAATAAAATGCAAAAGGCGGTAAGCTTATCAGAGGATAAATATTGTGGCGTTATGGCTATGTTTAAAACATTTGCAAAGGTAGAAACAGAGATATTGTATTTGTAAAAGATATATAAGAAATAAAATCACAAAAAAAGGGAGGGCTGCATTTATTACAGCCCTCCCTTTTATAAGCCCATTTTTTTTATTCAAGTTCGGCAGGTTGCATTTTAACAGGTAAAAAAAGCTGAATAAGAAATGCGATGAATATGACCAATAACGCTCCTATTACATTCAACCAAAGGAAGGAAACAATATCTGCACGATAAATTCCGATAATCATTAATTCTGAAATAACAGCCGCAATAAACACTGCATTTGCGCCTATTCTTTTTATCCAGAAGGCAACCAAAAATATCCCCAATATAACACCGTAAAAAAGTGATCCAAGGATATTTACGGCTTCAATAAGGCTGTTGCCAATATTATGTGCAAACATGGCTATAATAATACAAAAGATGCCCCATGCAAAAGTATACCACTGAGATATTCTGTAATCCTGGAATTCTGTGTCGTTTTTGACAAAGAATTTTTTATGAAAATCAACGACGGTGCAGGCTGCCAAAGAATTGAGTGCTGCAGCTATACTTCCCCAGGCGGATAAGAATATTACAGCAAAGAGTAAACCTATCAAACCAATAGGTAAGTTATCTTTCACAAATCGCAGGAATATAAAATTTGTGTCATTGGCTTCATCGCCGGGAATAGCTTTTTTTATAGTTGATTTGTATTGAGCCCTGTATTCATTAGCTGCATCCATTTGTCCTGCAGAAAAAGCTGCAGTGTACTTTTGTTCTATACTATTTAATGAATCTTTATAGATGGTATTTTTTGCTACAAGTACTTTAGCATTATCAAAAAATACGGGTGCTTTATAATGCAGGTAAAAAGAAAATATAAGTATCCCTATCAATAAAATAAAAAACTGCATAGGCACTTTAACCAATCCATTCATGAGCAGGCCTTTCCTGCTTTCTTTGATATTTTTTGCAGTAAGATAGCGCCCCACCTGGCTATGATCTGTACCAAAATAACTGAGGGCTAAAAAGAATCCTCCAATGATACCGCTCCAGATATTGTATTTATCCTTCCAGTCAAAACCTTTTTCTGTAAACCCTGTGGTGATCACATTCATTTTTCCCAGATCTCTTGCTTTTTGAATAGCACCTTTAAACCCTACATCAGCAGGCAACATATTTACTGCTATATAAGCAATGATAAACAACGAAACAAACACAATAACCATTTGCAGCGTTTGTGTGTAAGCCACTGCCCTGGCTCCCCCGCTCATGGTATAGATGATCAGTAATCCACCCATGACAATATTGGTATAATAAATATTCCATCCCATTAAAGAACTTAAAATAAGCGAGGGCGCATATATACTTACCCCGGTACTTAATCCTCTTGAAATTAAAAAAAGAAATGAGGTTAAACTCCGTGTTTTGAGATCAAATCTTTTTTCTAAAAATTCATAAGCTGTGTACACTTTTAACCTGCTGTATACCGGTACAAAAAATATACTGATGACAATCATCGCCAGTGGCAATCCAAAATAATATTGTACAAAACGCATCCCATCTGTATAAGCCTGTCCAGGACCAGTAAGATAGGTAATGGCACTTGCCTGTGTACCCATTATACTTAACAACACAAGATACCATGGCAAACTGCGGTTACTTAAAAAGTATCCATCCAGGTTTTTGGATGTACGGCTTTTGTATATACCGTAAAGTATAATTCCAGATAACACAAGAATTAATATGGTCCAATCAATATAACTCATCCAATAGCAGGTAAAAAATGAAAAATAAAAGGGTTAAAAATCATTACCTATTTTTTGATTTTTAGGGGAACTACTTTTGGAATGTATTTAGGGGCTGCCAATAAATTAGCAAACAAGCGATATGCGCCGGGAACGCCGGCAGGTAATTCCCTAAAGAAAACCAATCCCGTATAAACAAATTTACCCTTGCCGTAATTTGCAATTACAAGACTTCCATCCTGCTCTTTCTCACCGGGATCTTTCATGCTTAAAATACGCTGATAATTGCTATCTATATTTTCTGCATTATAAATACTGCGTTCCTGTATCCACCCTTCAAAATCTTTTTCGGTAATCTTATTGGGATAATTCAATGCCGGATGATTGGGTAATAAAAATTTAACTGCAGCATTTTCATCGGTAATTCTGCTGCGGCTGATGGTAAACGGATAAGGAGATATTCGTGCCTTAACCGGACCTATAGAGTTGTTCGTATTGTATTGTACGAGTAACACACCACCCTCTTTAACATACTGCATTAATGCATCGTAGGTATTGCTTAACCATACATTGGTATTGTATGCCCTTACTCCGGTAACTATAGCATCAAAACTTTTAAGGTTAACGTAGGTGATATCCTTTTGCTCTAACATCACTACTGTATAACCCATTTGCTCCAATGCCTCCGGCACTCTATCGCCTGCACCCGCAATATAACCTACACGGCTACCCGCAATATTCAGATCCATTTTTATTACCCTTGTCCTATCATAATAATTGTAATAAATATCAGGAATATGATCATAACTTATTTTATTCAACGAATAAGCCTGGGGCTCATACAAGGAGGCTGCCTTAAACTGTCCTCCAATATAATTAGTAGAATTATCAGCAAAAGAATCACTACTTACTGACGCATTGATGAATTTTTTTTCTGTTTTAGCAAAACTGGTAAGGGAATCAAACACAACCGAAGTATGGCCATTGTATCTTGTGTTAAAAGTGACTTGCTCTTTCAATGCAATGTTTGACTGTAAAACATATTGCATATTCTTTTTTTGCGCTTTTTTCTGATTGGCAAAAATGATCAGTGATGGAGAAGCATTAACAAAAACAGGATTTACCAACTGCACAGGTTGATAAAGTTCTCCTTTTACCGGATCGGTATATTTGTATTGAATGGGCCTCACAAAATTGTAAACATTCCCATTTAATTTTAGCTGGAACAAAGCAGAGGGTGCTTTATTTTCAGCTTCACCAATATCTTCCTGTTTTTTTACTTCATAGGAACCGCCATTCATAGGGTATTCCAACCAATAAGGCTGGGTAACAACAGCTTCTTTAGCAATAAAAGCTGAAGCCGTTTTTACAGTTTGAATATTTGCAGCAGGCTTATCAAACACAATGGTTGTACCATAAATACTAACCTGCGACATCTCTAACGGAAGCCCAAGGCGGTTATTAAAACTTACCGAGAATTTTAAACTATCACCCACTACATTTAATTGGCTCGTTGCCGTAGCCTCCATAAAAATTCCACCACATTGTGCTATCAGTTCTTTAATAAGAAGCTGTTTATTTTTATCATTTAATTGTTGAGC
>Ga0136634_10001164_pt1 | contig 10266 bp, 6 predicted proteins | sample AntDrymUQ8332106_2_FD_104654 | JGI IMG/M metagenome (GOLD analysis project Ga0136634, IMG submission 104654) | Polar desert sand microbial communities from Dry Valleys, Antarctica - metaG UQ833 (21.06) | ecosystem: Environmental > Terrestrial > Soil > Desert | place: Antarctica: Dry Valley... | reverse complement strand
TTCCAGTTTGGGCTGCTGTTCCTGTTTCTCGGCCTGCTCGGGGTGCAGGTGCGGATGATCTCCGACCGGACTCGCAATACGCCGCTGGTGATCGAGCGCGAGCGGGTCAATTTCCCGCAAGGCAACTGACGCTTGGCCCAGGTCCCCGCCTTCAATTCGATCGAACGCCTGTGGCGCTATTACCAGGCGGGCATCGTCAACACCGCCTTCGGCTATGGACTCTATGCCGCGTTCGTCGCGCTCGGGCTCAACATGTATCTCGCCCAGATCGTCGCCCATATGCTCGGGATGACGTTTAATTACTTCACCTATAGCCGCCACGCCTTCCATGATTCGGATGTGTCCAAAGGTCGCTTCATCTTGTCCTATGCGATCAATTATCTGCTTGGACTTGCCGCCTTGTGGATCGCATCGCAATTCATCGTCTCGCCCTATCTGGCCGGGTTCGTCGCGGTAATTGTCGTATCGCTGATCAATTATCTGATCCTCAAAAACTGGGTGTTCAGCGTTCGCGACGAAGAGCCGGCCAATGGCCAGCACTGACCGAGGATCGGGACCGCTCGTCGAGCGCTGGCTGGCCGTGCCGGTCGCCATCGGCTTCGCTTATTCGCTCATCTTCCTCGGTCTCCACGGCTATTTGCCGCCACCTTATTTCTACGAGCCGAGCGGGACATTCATGGATTTCTCCGCGCCGGCAACCTTCGCCTATCAAGGCGGGGCCTATGAATCGTTCCAGACCATCTATCCGCCGTTGTCGTTCGTGCTGCTCAAACTGGTCTCGTGGGGTCCCTGCTATGCCTTTAATCCGAGCGAGGAGGCCCGCAATTGCGACACTTATGGAATCGCCTGGCTATTCCTGATCTACCTGATCAACACACTCCTCATCTGGCTCAGCTTCCGCAAGCTCGACCGTTCGACCGCTGCCCCCAGAACGCTCGCATTATGTGCCGGCCTGTCGATGACCTACGCGCTCGAACGCGGCAACGTCTTGTTGTTCTGCTTCACTTGCCTGATCCTGGCTTATGGTCCGCTGGTCCGCTCGGCCCGACTGCGCTGGATTTTCGCCGGGCTGGCGGTGAACTTCAAAGTCTATCTGATCGGCACGATCTTCGCCCAGTTGCTCAGGCATCGATGGCGCTGGTTCGAAGGCGCGCTGGTAGCGAGCATATTCATCTACCTCATCACCTTTGCGATCTACGGCGAGGGAACACCGCGCCAGATTTACGATAATGTCACCGCTTATGCCGGCGCCTTCCAGCAGGCGAGCCTGCTCGAATTCTGGTACCCTAGTTCGTTGCAACCAATCCGCTTGCTTCTTCAAGGCGATACCCAGTTTCCGGTTCTTACCGCGCTCGGCTCGACGACCATCGCCATTGCTACGCTTGTCGTCCGATCGTTGATCCTCGCCACCACCATCTCGATCCTCGTGGCGGCTGCGGCCAGCTGGTGGCGCCCGGCGGTGGTCCCAATGCATCGCCTGATTTTGCTTTCGATCGGCATTGCGGTGATCAATTCGGAAGCTGGCGGCTACACCCAGATGATCCTCATCTTCTTCGTCTTCATGGAACGGTGGCGCGGCGTCGGCCGGGTAACCGCAATCGTCTTCGCCTATATCCTTTGCATCGCTCTCGATTTCCCGATCGAGCGCGTGCCCCCGGTGGTGCGCGACTCGTATCTTGGGGGCAGGTTCGTGATCGCGGAATATTCGGTCGGCATCGGCACGCTGTTGCGCCCGGTGCTGATTCACCTGATGCTGCTCAGCCTGGCGCTGGTCACACTCCGCGACGTCTGGGTCGATGCCCGGCGCAATGGCTGGCGCTCGCCGCTGCCGTGGCGCAATCGCGCGGGCCAGGTGGCACCGGCCGTGGAAGGGCAATGACCGCCGGCAAGCCATTGATCGTCTATGGCCTCGGCTCGACCGGCCAGGCGATCGTCGATGAACTGATCGACGCCAATGTCGCGATCGAGCTGATCCTGGACCGCGGCAAAAGCGGCCAGGCCTATCGCGGCATCCCGATCCTCTCCCTCGACAATCTTGCTGACGGGCGTCTCGTCGACGCCACCGTGCTGATCGCGCTCCATAACCATTATGTCGACATCAAGGACATTCATGCGAAACTCGGCGAGGCGGGGGCTGCCCGGATTCTGACCCCGATCCACCTCGCGCAACTAATCTACCGGCCCAAGGCCCGGCCCGCCTACTGGCTCGATCCCGACTTCGATTATGCGGCGCACGAAACGGCGTTTGCGCGGGCCAGGGCATTGCTCGCCGACGACCGGAGCCGCGCCGTGTTCGACGCGATCCTGCGCTATCGCCGCGGCGGCGATATCGCCGACTGCCCAGTGCCCAGCCTTGACGACGAATATACGCCGGCAGACCTGCCCCGCTTCGCCGGGCCGCTGCGGCTCATCGACTGCGGTGCCTTTACCGGGGTCGCCATACACAAATTTCTCAAGGCCGGCTATGCGATTGACAGCTTCGTCGCGTTTGAGCCTGATCCGGCCAATTTTGCGATTCTGGCGGGGCGCAATTTCCCGGTCCGCCGTGGGCTATGCCTACCGCTCGGTACCTGGTCGGAAACGACCCAACTCAAATTTTCCAGTGGAAGCGCGATGGCCAGTCATTTGCGTGACGATGGCGACGTGACGATTCAGTGCGTCGCGATCGATGACGTCCTGCGGGGCGAGCCGGTCAACCTAGTCAAGCTCGACGTCGAAGGTGCCGAGATCGAAACGCTGAAGGGGACGCGCCGGATCATCGGCGAGCAGCGCCCCAATTTGCTCGTCTCCGCTTACCATACGCCCGGCCACCTCCATGAAATCGCCGCGTTGGTCGACAGTTGGAACCTCGACTACCGATTCCATCTGCGGGTCCACGAGTATAACAGCTTCGGCGTGGTCCTCTATGCGCTGCAGGATCACCTGCTCGAGCGCTGATTATCGGAACCGCGTCCGGATCGGCGTAAACTGATGCAATATTGTACCAATCGCGAGACGATCGGCACCAGATTCTACCGCCGGGTGGAACCGTGGGCGCGCGCGAGGCTTTTCACGGGTTAAGGCCGGCATTAGATTGGATCGGCGCCAGGCAAAAAAAGGGGTCGTCATGTCCAGATATTTACTCGCTGCCGCCGCAGTCGCGGCAATCGCTGCTCCGGCTTCGGCTCGTGATGGCAATTGGTACGCCGGGATCGAAGCCGGAGTCATCGGGGTCGAGGATTCCGAATTCGAACGCCGCTTCCCCGGTGGAGATTGGGAGGATTTCCTCGATGTCGATCATGATCTCGGTTACGATACCGATCTGATCCTCGGTTATGATCTTGGCATGTTCCGCCTCGAAGGCGAATTGGCCTACAAGCGCGCCAAGCACAATGAATATGAGATCGACGACGATGCGCTCGGGCCGTTTCCGGGTGGCGGGGACGAGCCGGTCTTCCCTGGTGCGGGGATCGACGCCGATGGACGGACCAGCATCACCAGCGGAATGATCAATGCCTTGGTCGACTTTGGCGGTAATGATTCGATCGGCTTCTACGCCGGTGCCGGCGCCGGGATCGCGCGGGTCAGCATGACCATCGACCAGCTCGGTACGTCCAAATATCACTTGAAGGACACGAAATTCGCGTGGCAGCTGATTGCCGGCGTTCGGGTCCCGGTCGGCGACGCGCTCGATGTCGGCCTGAAATATCGCTATTTCAACGTCAGCAACGTCACGGGCGACCTCTACGACATCGGCTTCGACGGCCGGACCGATATCCAGTCGCACAGCCTGCTGGCCAGTCTGGTCTATAATTTCGGCGCGCGCGCGCCGGCCCCGCCGCCGCCGCCACCACCGCCCCCGCCGCCGCCTGCGCCGCCACCCCCGGCAACGCAGACCTGCCCCGACGGTTCGGTGATCATGGCGACGGACATGTGCCCGCCGCCGCCACCGCCGCCGCCGCCGCCGCCCGAACCCGAGCGCGGCTAAGCGAAACGTGTCGCAGCCGGCCCGGTGGGATTTCCCGCCGGGCTGTTTCGCTCATTCCTCGCGGAGCGATCGCCAGAAGTGCACGGTCAGCGGCTCGAGCAGATAATCGAGCGCGGTCCGCTTGCGCGCGGAAAGCACCGCCTCTACCGGCAGGCCGGGCCGCAACTGGCCCTGGCCGAGCACTTCGCGAACCTTGGCGAGCTCGGACGGCGCCACCTCGATCTCGGTTTCGAAGTAACTCAAGCCGCTCGTCTCGTCCTTCAACCGGTCGGCCGAGATCGTTCGCACCGTGCCTTCGAGCATCGGCAGCGTCCGGTCGTGAACACTCAGGAAGCGCACCTGCGCTTTCTGCCCCTGATAAACATCGTCGGCATCGCTCGGATTGATTTGCGCTTGGATCACCAGCTTGCGGGTGTCGGGGACGATTTCCATCAAGGTCTGGCCCGGCGCGACCACCCCGCCGACGGTAAATACCGAAAGCCCGACCACTTGACCCGAGGTGGGCGCACGAAGCGTTAAATTCTGCATTTGCTCGCGCGCGCCGACCAGTTTCGGCAGGATATCGGATAGCCGGGTCTGCGTATCGCGGAGCTCCGCGGCAATCTCCTCCAGGCTGGTCTTGCGGAGACTCAGCGACTGCATGCTGGTCTCGCCCTTGCCCTCGCCAGCGCGGGCGATTTCGGAGGTTAGCGATGCCTCGCGCCCGCGAAGGTCCTCATACGCCCGTTCGAGCGCGCGCACCCGGTTGATCGAGACGAAGCCCTTCTTCTCGAGCGCGCGCAGGCCGACCAGCTCGTCGTTGATGATCCTTTGCTGTTCGCGCACCGACAAGCGCTGCTGGGCATAACCCGTCTGTTGCTCGGACAATTGCCGCGACCTTTGGCCGAGCACCGACGACTGCGCCGACAGCGAGCCCGAGCGCGCGCCGAGCTGCGACCGCTGCAATTGCAGCGCCTCCTCGGCGAGCACCAGATCTTCGGGCGACAGGTTGAGAAATTCCGCTGGCGGCGCGAAATTCTGACGGCCTTCGCGTTCGGCCAGCAGGCGCGCGCGCTGCGCGACCAGACTGAAATATTCGGTGGTCAGCGCGCGTTCGGTGGCGCGCAGGTCGGGCGCCGCCATTTCGATCAATGTCTCTCCGGCGCGGACCTTCTGTCCCTCGCGGACAGCGATCGTTCCGATCGTCCCGCCCTGCCGGTGCTGGACCGACTGGCGATTGCCCGACACCGCGATCGATCCCTGGGCATAGACACCCGCATCGAGCGGCGCCAGCGCCGCCCAGCCGAGCAATATGACGAAAAACAGGAAACCGATCAGTGCACCGGTTCTGATGTCGCGCCGGGGATCGTCGGCCTCGGCCATTTGGTCGTTCGGCGCTTCGCGCCAGGTCAGGCTTGGCAAACTCACGACGCGCGCTCCTGTTGCGGTGGCGGTTGCGCTGGTGATGGCGGCGCCGAGAGCCGCGCCACGACCTCCTTTGCCGGGCCGAACATCGTCGGCCGCCCCGCTTCGAGCACCAGCAGATGATCGGCCGCCTCGAGCACCGATCGCCGGTGGGCGATGATCAGGATCGTCGCGCCGCGCTGCTTCGCTGTCTTCATCGCCTCGACCAGCGCGGCTTCCCCCTCGGCGTCGAGAAAGGCATTGGGTTCGTCGAGCACCAGCACCGCCGGATCGCCGTAGAATGCCCGCGCCAGCGCGATCCGCTGCGACTGGCCCGACGACAGGCCGGCGCCGAGTGGCCCCAGGCTGGTGTCGTAGCCCTGCGGCAGTTGCAGGATCAGTTCGTGGACCCCGGCCAGCTTGGCCGCCGTGACCGTCTTGGAATCGATGTCTTCCGCGCCCGCCGCCGACCACCGCGCAAATCGCGAAATATTGTCCTTGATGCTGCCCTCGAACAGGCTGGGTTCCTGCGGCAAATATCCAAAATGACGACCAAGTTCGTCATTCCCCCAGTCGCTGCGCTGTGCGCCGTCGATCCGCACCGTGCCGAGATCGGGGACGATCGCGCCGGCAATGACCTTGGCCAGTGTCGACTTGCCCGATCCGCTCGGGCCGATCACGCCGGTGATCTGGCCGGGGGCAGCCGCGAAGCTGATCCCGTTGAGGATGGGGAGACCGTCAGGCCGGCGCACCCCGACTCCTTCGATCCGCAAATGGCCGTCGGGCGCGGGCAAGGTCGTGCGAATCCGCTCGCCGTCGTCGGGCTTGGCCAACACCTCGGACAACCGGGCTAGCGCAACCCGGGTCGCGCTCAGCGACGACCATCCGCCAATTAGCGCCTCAACCGGTTGCAGCGCGCGCCCGAGCAGGATTGATGCGGCTATGATCGCGCCCGACGAAATGTAGCCGGCGATCGCCAGCAGTGCCCCCAGCCCGAGCGCAGCCGATTGCACGAACATCCGGAGGAAACGGCTGGCCGCGGCATAACGGCTGCCGTCGAACTGCGACTGGACCAGCTTGCCCAGGCCGGTCGAGCGAAGCGCGATCTGGCGCGACACCATCGCCCCCGACATGCCCAACGCCCGCACTGCCTGCGCCTGGACCGCCGCCGCCTGCTGCGAGGCGTGCGACCGCGCTAGCATCTCGGTTGCACCCTCGACGCTCTTGCGTGTCGCCAATTGATTGCGCCACGCCACAACCAGCAACAATGCGACCGACACGATCGCCAGCATGCCAATCCAGAAATGCAGCAGGAAACCGACGAAAATAAAGATCGGCGCAAACGGGGCATCGAACAGTGCCGCGGCAATCGGGCTGGCAATCGTCTGGCGCAGCGTATCGAGGTCGCGCATCGCCTGGCCATTGGCCGCTCCGCCGACCGTCATCATCCGGTTGAGGACCATGGGCGCGATCTGCGTCTCGAGGCGGATACTGGCGCGGACCATCAGCCGCGACCGCACCGCATCGAGCGCGCTCAGCGTCAGCAAGGCGACGACCAGCGCGATGGTGATAAACAGCAACGTTGTCTTGCCGCCGGTCGCAACCACCCGGTCATAGACCTGCAACATGTACAATGCCGGAGCGAGGAACAGCAGGTTGAGCAGGAAACTGAATACCGCCGCCGCAGCAAAATGCGGCCAGCAACTTCGAAACGCATCCGCCAGCGGCTTGGGCAGGGTGACCCCGGCAAGGGTTAGTGAATCGGCGGATTCAGGCATGCGAGATTTTTTCTCCGGGCGCAAACCGGCAAAATCGCCGGCCAACACATAGCGGTGTTTCTCTTGCCGATAACAGCGCCAAGATAAAGCCCTTCTGACTTTGCTTATACTGATCGGAGCCTACTGTCTGTGCTCTGATCCGCCAGCGGGTCAAGGATCGGGTCGAGCGCCTGATGGGCAAGAACCCCGAACACCGCTCTAACTTCATCCAGGCCAATGCGGCAAATCTTAGCGAAGATGAGATTGATGGCTGAAGCGGAACAGCACGCGACGAATAAAGTGCACCGTTCCCGTAATCTGTCCAAAAATACCGATTGCTTTCGTTATTTGTCAGCTAGCTATGGACCGTCGCGGATGCTCGACCGCGCGCGCAGGTTTAGGGCCTCGGGGGGTTTTTCCGTTCGGCGTCGGCCCAGAGGGCGCGTTTTTGCCAGCTCAGCCTGCTGGCCAATTGTCCTTGGAACGTCGCACGGTAAGCAACCACGTCGGAAGGCGGGATAAGGACGATCATCATGCCGTTTTACACCACCGGAACACCCGTCCGCCAAGGCGCCGCCTTGGTCGCCCTCTGGCCGAACGATTTTGCGATCCAGCCTTATGCCTCGCGGAACCACGCTGCCGACGATCCCGGCAAGTTGCTTGTCTTGAGCGCGAATATCGGAACACAGTTCCAAGTTATCGACGGTACAGAAGGCGACGACACGCTGATCGGCACCGAGACTTCCGACGAAATTAACGGTTTGGGCGGAAATGACTATATAGACGGAGGCGACGGCAATGACCTCCTTATTGGCGGCCCGGGCCTCGATATGATCTATGGTGGCGCCGGGGACGACGAACTGATTGGTGGAAATGGCTCCGACCTGATCAGCGGCGGCAGTGGGTCGGACGTGATCGACGGCGGCGATGGGATCGATACGGTACAATACCAGTATGAAGATTTCGCGTCATTCTCGATCAATATCGGACAAGCAGGAAGTGCCAATTCGGGCGGCCCGGTGCTGGCGGCAAACCAGGGGAATGACGCCTTTGGCACGATCGACACGCTAATCTCGGTCGAGAATGTGGTCACCGGAAGTGGCGACGATACCATCCTCGGCAACGAAGAATCGAACCGCCTCGAGTCAGGCTATGGTCTCGATGTCCTCGACGGGCGCGGTGGCGCGGACATTCTGATCGGCGGCTACGGCTGGGATTTCCTAAGCGGGGGAACGGGTGACGACATATTTTCCGGTACGGCTTCTGACCTGGACGGCGACACGATCACGGACATTGAGATCGGTGACCGGATTCTTATCGTCGACGCGGACGTTACGGATTTCCAATTCAGCCTGTCAGGCAACGTCCTTACGTATGATGGCGGCTCGCTAACCCTGTCGAACATTCGATCGGCCATTGTCGTGGCTGAGTCGGCGGCCGGTGGAGGCATACTGCTGACCGTCACGTCGAACTCGATCGACGGCACCGACAATGGCGACGTCCTCAACGGGACGGCGGCGGGTGATGTCATCTATGGCTTCGGCGGCAACGACACGCTTAATGGGCTGGGTGGCGATGATCTCTTCAATGGCGGGCTTGGGAATGACGTTCTCAATGGCGACGCCGGGTTCGACACAGCAACTTACCTCGATGCCTCGTCCGGGATTACGGTCAACCTCGGCCTATCGACCGCGCAGAATACGGGCGGCGCGGGGACGGACACGCTGTCCAGCATCGAACATCTCGTCGGATCGGCGTTCGACGACGCGCTGACTGGAAGTGCTGCTGCGAATATGTTCATTGGTAATGCCGGCAATGACACGATTGATGGCGGCGCCGGGATTGATACGATCGACTATTCGCGGGAATTGTCGTCCGGCATGATTGTCGTCAATCTCGGGGCCACCCCGGTGACATTGTCAAATGGCCTCACCCTGACCACCAACCAGGCAGTCGACGCGTTCGGCAATATCGATACGCTCACTTCAATAGAGCACATCATTACCGGCAGCGACTACGATTATGTCATCGGCAGCGACGCCGATGAAGTGATCGAGACGGGCGCCTTGGACGACGCGCTCTTCGGCGGCGGCGGGGCCGACGTGCTGATCGGCGGCGATGGTGATGACATTTATTTGTTTAGCCTGCTCCAGGGCGACACGATCGTCGAACTGGCCAATGGCGGTATCGACGAACTCTATTCGGAAGATCGCGATTTCAGCCTGGTCGGGTTCGAGCAGATCGAAGTGCTGGGCGGCACGTTGGCGTCGGGCCACGACTTCGGCGGCAACGCGCTCGACAATACGATCCTTGGCTTTTCGGGAGCGGATATCATTCGTGGCGAAGGTGGCGACGATTATCTGGCCGGCGGCAGCGGCAACGATAATTTGGCTGGTGGCGAAGGCGCAGACACCCTCTTGGGCAATAATGACAATGATACGCTGAACGGCGGCAATGGTGCAGACACACTGCAAGGTGGCGCGGGGATCGACGTCCTCACCGGCGGCACCGGCTCGGACAGCTTCATCGGCAGTGCCGCGAGCTTGACTGGCGATACCATCACCGACTTTAGCACGATCGACCGAATCGTCATTGTTGGGGCGACGCTGGCCAATTTCACTTTCTCTTTTTCAGGTTCGACCCTCACCTTTACCGGCGGATCCCTGACCCTCGCCGGTGGCATTTCGGGTAGCCTGATCGCGAGCAGGGCAGCGGGTGGGGGCGTACAGCTTACGATCGCCGACGTCCGCAACGACTTCAACGGCGACGGGCGCAGCGACATCTTGTGGCGCAATGTCGATGGCCAGCTGAGCAATTGGCTGGGGCAGGCCAATGGCGGGTTCACGCCCAATAACGCCAATGCCGCTGCTGTCGTCCCGATCGACTGGCAGATCGTCGGCACCGGCGATTTCAACGGCGACGGGCGCGACGACATCCTGTGGCGCAATACCGACGGCACATTGAGCAACTGGCTCGGCACCGTCGCTGGCGGTTACACCCCCAACGACGCCAATGCCGCCGTGGTCGTCCCGACCGACTGGAATGTGGTCGGCACCGGCGATTTCAACGGCGATGGCCGCGACGACATCTTGTGGCGCAACAATGATGGCACGCTGAGCAACTGGCTCGGCACCGCCAGCGGCGGGTTCACCCCCAACG
>Ga0136634_10001163_pt1 | contig 10270 bp, 7 predicted proteins | sample AntDrymUQ8332106_2_FD_104654 | JGI IMG/M metagenome (GOLD analysis project Ga0136634, IMG submission 104654) | Polar desert sand microbial communities from Dry Valleys, Antarctica - metaG UQ833 (21.06) | ecosystem: Environmental > Terrestrial > Soil > Desert | place: Antarctica: Dry Valley... | reverse complement strand
TGCGTTGCAGACTTCGAGCGCGATCAACACAACGCTGATTGGTGCATCAGGCCCGATCATCACCCTTGCAGTCGGTGCAGCTTTGTTCTCAGCAGCGGTCGCTCGCCGTCGATGGCTTGGCGCGGCCGTTTCGCTGGCGGGCGTGCTGTGGGTCATCGCACGCGGTGAGCTGGGTAATCTTCTGACGTTTCAGTTTGCGATCGGTGATGTGATCATGTTAGTCGCCACGCTCGCTTGGAGCATCTACACGTGGCTGCTTCAGACGCGCCGACCTCCATTGCCGCTGGGCGCCTTTCTGACGATCCAATTTGCGTTCGGCATGTTGATGATCCTGCCGTTCTATGGCCTCGAGTGGCTGATAACGCAACGTGTTCCCGCGATGACGACGATGAATGCAATGGTGCTTGTTTACGTTGTGCTGTTGCCGTCTATTGCTGCTTACTATTGCTGGGATCGCGGTGTGTTGCGCGCGGGCGCCGTGCTGCCGATGTACTTTGTAAACCTGACGCCCGTTTTTGCCGCGTGCCTTTCATGGGCGCTGCTGAATGATCCCATTGGCACTTATCACCTGGTGGGCGGCGCACTGATATTGGCGGGGATCCATCTTGCGCGAGCGCCAACCACCGTCAAATCTGCACCGCCCGAGCGCAACGCTTAGCCTCGCTACAATCGCCGACCGATGATGCGCAACGATCAAGTCGTCACCATTCGCCGTGCCGACTACCGGCCCCCCGATTTTCTGCTCGATTCGGTTGCACTCGAATTTGATCTTGACCCGGCGCTGACTCACGTCACGGCAACGCTCGCGGTACGGCGCAATCCGGTGGTCGGAGGTTCTGTTCCGTTCCATTTCGATGGCGAGGATCTGGACCTCGCATTGATTGCGTTAGACGGCCGCGCGCTCTCCGCGGACGCTTATCAATTGAATGCTGCCGGCCTGACCCTGCGCGCTCCGCCGGACCGGTTCACGCTGAAAACCGTCGTGCGCATCAAGCCCTCTCAGAACACCGAACTGATGGGACTTTTCGTATCGAACCGTAACTTCTTCACTCAGTGCGAAGCAGAAGGCTTTCGTCGCATCACGTTTTTTCCGGATCGACCGGATGTGATGACGAAGTATCGCGTCACCCTTCGCGCCGACAAGGCGGCCTATCCGGTCCTGCTCGCCAATGGCAACCTGGTTGCACAGGGCGATCTGTCGGAGGGCCGACACTTCGCGGTCTGGGACGACCCATTTGCCAAGCCAAGCTATCTCTTTGCACTGGTCGCCGGAAGTTTTTCAGTGCACGAGGAGCGCCATACGCAGCCGAGCGGTCGTCAGGCTTTGCTGCAGATCTATGCAGAGCACGGCAATGTCGACAAGACACAGCATGCAATGGACAGCCTGAGACACGCCATTGCATGGGACCAACGTCGCTATGGGCTCGAGCTCGACCTTGATCGGTTCATGATCGTCGCGTCGAACGATTTCAACATGGGTGCGATGGAAAACAAGGGCCTGAACATTTTCAATTCGAAATATGTGCTCGCCAGCCCGGCGGTTGCGACCGACGATGACTACGCCCACATCGAATCGATCGTCGGCCACGAATATTTTCACAACTGGACCGGCAACCGCGTCACCTGCCGCGATTGGTTTCAGCTAAGCCTCAAGGAAGGCTTGACGGTGTTTCGGGACCAGGAATTCTCGGCCGATATGCTGGGAGATGCCGCAAGCCGTGCCGTCAGGCGGATTGAAGACGTTCGAGGGCTGCGCGCAATGCAGTTTCCTGAAGACGACGGTCCAATGGCGCATCCGGTGCGACCAGACAACTATCAGGAGATCAGCAACTTCTACACCGCGACCGTGTATGAAAAAGGTGCCGAAGTCGTGCGGATGTTGCAGACCCTGGTGGGCGTGGACGGATTCCGCCGCGGCATGGATCTTTACTTCAAGCGGCACGACGGGCAGGCGGTGACTTGCGATGATTTCGTCGCTGCGATTGCCGATGCAAACTCTCGCGATCTAACCCAGTTCAAACGGTGGTATGCGCAGGCCGGGACGCCGCGGCTGACGGTTAGCACCCGCCATGACCCGCAGCTCGCCGTTTACGAGCTGACCATCAGCCAGTCGACCCCGCCATCGCCGGGCCAAACAACCAAAGACCCGTTTCACATTCCTTTTGCAGTCGGACTCATCGGCGCCGACGGCCGGGACCACGCGCTGCAACTGGAAGGAGAAGCTGACAACACCGGCACGACCCGTGTGCTTGAGCTCACGCAAGCGGCGCAGACTTTTCGCTTTGTCAACGTAGCCGAGGCGCCACACCCCTCTCTACTGCGTAATTTTTCAGCCCCGGTCATCGTTGAGTATTCGTATAGCGACGAAGAGCTCGCATTCCTTGCGGCGCATGACTCGGACGCTTTCAATCGTTGGGAAGCGGGTCAGCGTCTAGCAATCGCCCGGCTGATGACGCTAACGGATGCAGCCGAAGGCGGACGCCCGCTGGTGCTCGACGGCACTTTTGTGTCAACGTTTCGCGCGACGCTGCTTGATGAGTCGGTGTCTCCCGCCTTCATGGCCCAGGCGCTGTCGCTTCCCGACGAATGTTTCGTCGGGGAGCAGCGCGCCATAGTGGATCCGGAAGCGATACGTCGCGCGCGGCGCTTTGCGATGGGTGTGCTGGGGCGGCGCCTGGCAGCCGAATGGCAGCACATTTACTCCGCGATGCAGGCAACGCTTGAGCAGGCGGACTATTCCCCTGAATCTGTATCGGCGGGACGTCGGGCGCTGCGCACCCTGGCACTGGCGTATCTCGCAGAAGGCGAAGTGGCGGGTGCGTTTGACATGGCGCGCGAACAGCTGGTCGCGTCCACCAACATCACGGATGCGCTGGGCGCCGCCGCGGTGATCGTCAACAGCGCATCGCCACTGAAGGCTGAGGCGCTTGTTCAGCTGTGTCGAGCGTGGGCGAATCAGCCGTTGCTTATGAACAAGTGGTTCCAGTTGCAGGCCACTGCGATCGCGCATCCTGGCGAGCCCGCCGTCGTGGCCCGAGTTCGATTGCTGACACGGCATCGAAGCTTCTCGCTTTCCAATCCGAACAATGTGTATGCGTTGATCCGGCCGCTGTGTTCGATTAACGAAGCAGAGTTCCATCGACGCGACGCCGATGGCTATGCCTTTTGGGTTGAGCATGTTCTCGCGCTGGACAAAATCAATCCAACCATCGCCGCGCGCATCGCGCGTGCGCTTGACCGATGGCGCAAGTTCACACCGGATCGGCAGGCCGCGATGCGCGACGCTCTGGAGTACGTTGCCGCGCAGCCCGGGCTGTCGCGTGACGTCTGCGAAATCGTCACCAAGGCGCTTTTGGAACAATGAAGCTTTCGCTTTCGCATTACCTGATTCGCTGCGAGCGCGAACACGGCATCGAGTCCGATCTGCGTTTGCTGCTGGAAACCGTTGCACGCGCATGCAAGTCGATCAGTCACGCGGTTAACAAAGGCGCGTTGGGCAACGTGCTGGGTAGCACCGGCACGATCAACGTGCAGGGTGAAGCACAGAAGAAGCTCGATGTGCTGTCCAACGAGATTCTGTTCGAGGCCAACTGCTGGGGCGGCTACCTAGCCGGCATGGCGTCGGAGGAAATGGACGAGCCGATGGGGATTCCGATCGCGTACCCGCGCGGAAAATATCTGTTGTTGTTCGACCCACTCGACGGTTCGAGCAATATTGACGTCAATGTTTCCATCGGCACGATTTTTTCAGTGCTGCGCAGCCCGTCGAGCGATGAAGACGCAAGGGAAACGGCATTCATGCAGCCGGGCACGCGGCAGATGTGCGCCGGCTACACCGTTTACGGGCCGCAAACGCTGCTGGTCCTGTCTGTCGGACACGGCGTCCAGGTATTCACTCTCGACCGCGACACCGGCTCGTTCTTGATGACGCAGTCGAACGTGCGGATTCCAGCCGATACACGCGAATTTGCGGTCAACATGTCCAACCTCAGGCATTGGGACGCTCCCGTACGCCGCTATGTCGACGAGCTGCTTGCGGGGCGGACCGGACCGCGCGGCGTGGATTTCAACATGCGCTGGGTTGCCTCGATGGTGGCTGACGTCCATCGCATCATGACGCGCGGTGGCATCTTCATGTACCCGCGCGATGCGCGCGATCCGACGCGAGCCGGCCGGCTGCGCCTGATGTATGAAGGAAATCCGATGGCGTATCTGATCGAGCAGGCAGGCGGAGCCGCCACCAACGGAGAACGGCGCATTCTCGAAATTGAGCCGACAACGCTGCACGAACGTGTCGCGGTATTTCTGGGATCGCGTAACGAGGTCGAGCGCGTCACCGGCTATCACAAGGGTCATGAACATTAGGGCGTGAACGCTTCCCCTGCCGATCCGGCCATGACACGGGTCAAGACAGCCACCCGGCACCTGTTCGGCGCGCTATTTATTGCTGCAGGTACCAATCACTTCATCACACCGGACTTTTACGTCAGCATCATGCCGCCGTATCTGCCGATGCACTTGCCGCTCGTTTACCTCAGCGGCATCGCCGAGGTCGCACTCGGTGCACTACTGATGTGGCCTCGATTCGCGAACTGCGCCGCATGGGGCCTGATTGCGTTGCTGATTGCAGTGTTCCCTGCAAACCTGCATATGGCGCTACACGCCGAGCTGTATCCGCAATTTTCGGCGCTGGCTCTATGGCTCCGGCTGCCTCTGCAGGCCGCACTGATCACATGGGCGTATTGGTACACGCACGATTAAGCGCACGGCGGTGCCGCGCAAGCTTCAGCCAGGAATCAAAACCGTCGAGCCAACGGTCTTGCGCGCCGCCAGATCCTCGTGCGCACGTGCCGCGTCAGCCAGTGGATACCGCTGCTCGATCTCGACCTTGATTTTTCCGCGCTCCATCAAGTCGAACAGTTCTGCGGCCGACTCTTCAAGCCGTGCGCGCGGAACCACGTGCGTAGCGAGGGTCGGACGGGTGACAAACAGCGACCCTTTCGCTGCCAGTATTCCAAGGTTGACGCCCGTTACGGCACCCGACGCATTACCGAAGCTCACCATGAGCCCGCGTGGCTGCAGACAGTCGAGTGACCCCTCCCACGTGCTTTTGCCGACCCCGTCGTAGACGACCGGTACCTTCGCGCCCTTGGTCAGCGCGGCAACGCGCTCTGCAAAGCTCTCTTTTGAATAGTCGATGGTCTGCCACGCCCCGCTCTTCTTGGCGCGAGCCGCTTTTTCCGCTGAGCTGACAGTTCCTATCAAACGAACACCGAGGGCACGCGCCCACTGGCAAGCTATCAGACCGACGCCGCCGGCAGCGGCATGGAACAAAATCGTCTCGTTCCCTTGCAGCCGGTACGTCTGACGGAACAGGTACTGAACCGTCAGCCCTTTGAGCATCACTGCGGCTGCTTGCTCAAAGCTGATTGCGTCCGGAAGCTTCACAACCGTAGCCGCCGGCAGCGTGCGGGCTTCTGCATAAGCGCCGATCGGGCCCTGCGGATAGGCGACGCGGTCGCCAGCCTTCAGGCCACTTACGTTTTGACCAACCGCTTCGATCACGCCAGCGCCTTCCGCTCCCAGCCCATGCGGAAGCGTGTTCGCGTACAAGCCGCTGCGGAAATAAATGTCAATGAAGTTGAGCCCAATCGCACGTTGCTGAATTCGCACTTCGCCCGGGCCCGGATCGGGTACGTCAGTCTCAACCATCTCGATCACTTCCGGTCCACCATGCGCGCGGATCAATACTGACTTCGACTTCATGTTTTTCCTCCTGAGGTACGAGAAAAGATACGCTAGTGCGATTGGCGTGAGCAAGCGCGTGGGCTGTAACGAACCTAAAGCGGCGGATTGTTATCCTTCGCCGCGAACCGCATTGGCCAAAATGAAATTACTTCGATTGTCGCTCCCTGTGTTGGTTGCCTCAGTGACAATGGCGGCGTGTCGCGCGCCGACCACCGATATCGCAACGCTTACGCCGTGTCGCATCTCCGGGATCGAGCGGGAAATCCGATGTGGCGTTGTCCGCTTGCCAGAGGACCCCGACGCACCACAGGGACGAATGATCGATGTCCAATATGCGGTCATACCGGCCATCGCGCGCAATAAACAGCCTGACCCGATCTTCGTTTTTGCCGGCGGTCCTGGCCAAGCGGCCACCCGAGTCGCACGCCAAGTGATGCCGGTGCTTGCCGAGCTCAACGCGCGGCGTGATGTGATCCTTGTTGATCAGCGCGGAACCGGGCGCTCCAACGCGCTCGAGTGCGACACCGATGAGGGCTCGCTCGCATCGGCTCTCGAACCTGAACAGCAAATCGCCCAGCTGGGACCGTGTCTTAAATCACTCAATGCGGACTTGCGTCAGTATGCAACGTGGATCGCGGTGCGTGATATTGACGCGATCCGTGCTCAACTTGGCGCGGAGCGGATCAACGTTTGGGGTGCGTCGTACGGCACGCGCGTGGCCCTTGAGTACTTACGTCAGTTTCCGACACGTGTGCGTACCGCCGTTCTCGATGGCGTCGCACCGCCCGACATGGTGTTACCCATTTCGTTTGCAATCGATGCAGACGCTGCGCTCAAATCGCTCGGAGACGTGTGCGCACGCGACGAGCAGTGTCGCAATCGATATCCGGATTTCGACCAGCGCGTCGCGCAATTGTTGAAGCGAGCGGAAAGCGGGATCGATGTCCGCATGCCACACCCGCTGACGGGCGCCGCCGAGTCATTCCGGCTTGATCGCCGGATGCTGGCGTCAATGCTGCGCGTGCCGCTTTACGTGCCACAGCTGGCGTCGCTACTTCCATACGCACTGGCCGAAGCCGCCTCCGAAAGTGCAAACTTGACGCCGCTGATTGCGCTGAGTGCGGCAATCAGCGGTGGCATCAGCGAAAATTTTGCGGTCGGCATGCACTTCGCTGTCATTTGCGCCGAAGACGGTCCACGAATTGATGCCGGCGGAACTGCAAGTGCGGACGCGACGCGCTTTGGATCATCATTTTCGGAGCTGTACCAGCAGGCGTGCCGACTTATCCCGTCACGCGCCGTGCCGCCCGAGTTTTATTCAGTGGCTGCGTCCACCGTGCCGGTACTGATTTTCTCCGGCGGACTCGATCCGGCCACTCCGCCTCGCCATGGCGAAGCGATCGCAAAGAAGCTAGGCAATGCAAAGCACATCGTCGCTCCTAACCTCGGTCACGGCATCAGTGCCCAGGGGTGCGCTCCCATGTTGGTGTCGCGCTTTGTCCGTCAGGCATCATTTGATCGGGTCGACGCAGAGTGTCTCGCGCGCATCCCAGCACCGACCTTTTTCGCACCGATCGAACGACCCACTGTTCCGAAAGCGCAGCCGCGGTGATCGAAGTCCGCAACCTCGCCAAGTCTTTCCAGGCCAGGGTTGACGGTAAGTCGACCCGCGTGGTGGCGGTTGACGATGTTTCGTTCATCGCCGGCGACGGTCGCATCACGGCAATGCTGGGCCCGAACGGAGCAGGAAAGACAACCACGTTGCGAATCATTGGCACGCTGGTTCGGGCGGACCACGGAGATGCCCATGTTGGCGGCATCGAGGTTAGGCACGACACGCGCGCCGTTCGCGCGCAACTCGGCGTACTGTCGGACGCTCGCGGGCTCTACACGCGACTGACCGCGCGCGAAAATATCGAGTACTACGCCCGGCTACGCGCCGTGCCCGAGCAGGCAAGCCGCGAACGGCTTGCGATGATGTCTGATCTGCTCGACATGGGCACGCTGCTTGAGCGCCGCGTTGAGGGCTTTTCAACCGGCGAGCGATTGAAGGTGGCTCTGGCGCGGGCGCTGATTCACGACCCGCACCACCTGATCCTTGACGAGCCAACCAACGGACTCGACGTCGTCTCGACACGCGCGCTGCGCCGCTTGCTGATGCACTTGCGCAACGCGGGCAAGTGCATCGTCCTTTCGTCACACATCATGCAAGAAGTCGAGCAGCTCGCCGACGAGATCGTGATCGTTGCGCGGGGCCGCACGATCGCACACGGCACCGCCGACTCGATCCGCGCTGAAGCAGGCACTGAATCGCTCGAGGATGCGTTTGTCAAGCTTGCCTACGAGCCGATGCATAAGGCGCACGCATGAGCACCGTCGGAGTCGTGTTTCGCAAGGAACTAAAAGACGCGCTGCGTGATCGTCGTACCTGGATGATCGTACTGGCCACTTCGATACTCGCCGGGCCGCTGACCCTGTTGTTGCTGTCGGCGTTTATCTCAAGCGTTGAGGAAAGTGCGGCCAAGCGCGAGGTCTACGTCGCAAATGCGAGCGCTGGGCCGACATTGGTCAATTTCCTGCAGCGGGCCGGGGGCAACGTCAAGGACGCTCCGGACGATTACGAAGTTCAGGTCAAGTCGGGGAAGCTGCAGAACGCGGTGATCGTGATCCCCGCCGATTTCGAATCGAAGCTAGCGGCAGGTGAAACGATCCGGCTGCAGGTGATGTTCGATGAAACTGCAACGAAGGCACAGCCGCTGACGCGCGCCACTCTTGCAACGTTGCGCGGCTTCACGCGCGAGCTCGGGGTCCAAAGGATGCTGGCGCGAGGGGTCAGCCCGCAGGTGCTGGCCGCGGTTGAGATCGACGAAGTCAACCTGGCAAGCAGCCAGGCACGCGGAGCGCAGCTGCTGTTCCTGGTTCCGTGGCTTGCCCTGCTTGGCTCTGTCGCCGGCGCCATAAGCGTGGCGATCGACGTCACCGCGGGTGAGCGCGAGCGCGGGTCGCTCGAGCCGCTGCTGATGAATCCGGTTTCGACAAGCCAGGTGGTGCTGGGCAAGTGGGCCGTGGTGGCGATGTGCTCGGCCAGCGTGGTGGTGCTGACGCTGCTCGGATTCATGATCGCAATGCTGTTCGTGCGCAGCGAGAACCTTTCGGCACTGATGCAGTTTGGAGTTGACGAGTTCGCGCTGTTCCTGGTGATGCTCCTCCCGTTTTCCGCGATGATTGCTGCGCTCAACATGCTTGCTGCGACCTATGGACGCAGCCACAAGGAAGCCCAGACCTATGCGACCTATCTCGCGATGCTGGTCAATTTCACGCCGATCGTGCCGTTGTTCATATCGATCCGCGATGCTGCGTGGCAGCTGTTCGTACCGGCGATGGCGCAGCAGTCGGTGATGATGCGAGCGTTGCGCAACGAGAGTGTCTCGATGTCCGATCTCCTGATCCCCGGCGCGATGGCCCTCGCAATTGCCGCCGTCGCATTGATGGCTCAATCGCGCCTGCTGGCCAACGAGCGGATTATCTTCTCGCGATAGAGCGCAGCTTTCCGAGCTAATTGGCGGTTTACCGCCCTAGTGCAGTGCGATAATCGCCCGCCGATATCAAGCAACGATGTCTGAACCCTTCACTGCCACTGTTCCGCTGGACCCGCTAGACGTTGCGGTGCCGTCGCCGCCGAAGACAATCGGCCGCTTCACCATTCGCAACGAGATCGGCCGCGGCTCTTACGGGGTCGTGTATGCGGCACACGATCCGGTGCTTGCACGCGAAGTAGCGATCAAGATCATTCCTCTGGCGCGTGAAGACCAGTTCCGTCTGCAGATCGAAGCGAGCTTTCTGCACGAAGCGAAGTCGGCCGGCGGCATGAGCCATCCGAGCATCGTCACGATCTACGACGCGGGCAAGACTGAATCGTTTGCCTACATTGCAATGGAGCGCCTGCACGGTCAGGATCTTCACGAGTATCTGGCGAGTGGTAACCGGATGAGCCCGCGTCAGTCGGCTGCGATGATGATGCGCGTGGCCGATGCGATCCACTACGCAAACAAGCGCGGCCTGGTTCATCGCGACATCAAGCCCAGCAATATTTTTCTTTCGCGCGATCTGAAGCCGAAGCTGCTCGACTTTGGCACCGCGCTCGCGCCAATGCCCGAGACCAAGTCGCGTGGAACGCGCCAGCTGGTCGGCACGCCCAATTACATGTCGCCGGAACAGGCAGACGGTGCGCCGCTCGATGCACGCAGCGACATCTTCTCGCTCGGCACCATTTTGTACGAGCTCTTGTGCGGCCGCCGCGCGTTCGAGGGGCGTACGGTCGACGAGACACTCGATCAGGTCTTGTCGGCCTCGCCCAAAGCGGTCGACCGCATCCGGCCTGAAACGCCAGCGGCGCTTGTCGACATTGTCGCCAAGGCAATGGCGAAGGAACCCGCGGCGCGCTATCAGAAGGCGGCCGAGCTCCGTAACGCGTTGGCGGATTTTGTAGATGGCTCGCGTGCGTCCGGTGACGGAGCACTCA
>Ga0136634_10001162_pt1 | contig 10282 bp, 10 predicted proteins | sample AntDrymUQ8332106_2_FD_104654 | JGI IMG/M metagenome (GOLD analysis project Ga0136634, IMG submission 104654) | Polar desert sand microbial communities from Dry Valleys, Antarctica - metaG UQ833 (21.06) | ecosystem: Environmental > Terrestrial > Soil > Desert | place: Antarctica: Dry Valley... | reverse complement strand
GCGACACGGGCGGCAACGAAGCGTCACGCATTTATCGGCTCGATCTCGGCACGCGCGCAAGCACGCTGCTATCCGACCCGGAAACCCGCAGCAACGCAGTCTGGAACGAAGCTGGCACCCGGCTGTTGATCTCTTCTGTCCCGTTGGATCGCACGGCGCAAGGCGGCAGCAGAGACCAGATTGGAACAACGCTTACGCTGCTCGACCCGATGAAGCCGGACGATCGCCGCGTCGTCGCAGAACTGCCGGGTACTGGCTGGTTTGATTTCACCTTCGCGCCCGGCGACAAGTTCATGGTAGTGCTCCGTTACGTCAGCCGTACCGAGAGCGAGGTGTGGCGCATCGATGTGGCAACCGGGCAGCGCGAGCGTTTGCTTCCGGTGCCAAGCGCGACAAAGCGCGCAACTTATTTCAACTTGGAATTCAGCCCTGATGGCTCGCGGCTGTATCTGACGAGTGCTGAGACCAGCGAATTTCAGCAGTTGGCCGAATACCGGTTGGCGACCCGCACGTTGCGCTATCTGTCGACCGAAACGCCCTGGGACGCCAAGAACATCGCGCTATCCAAGGATGGGCGCCGTCTCGCGGCTGTTTTTAACGTCGATGGGCGAGATGAATTGCGACTCTTTGATCCGCGAAGCGGACGCGAGCTCGCACGGCCCAAGGTACCGAGCGGACAAATCTCGGCGCTTAAGTGGCACCCCAAGCGGGTGGCAGAGCTCGCGTTTACGTTGAATTCACCGCAAACCCCGGGGTCGATTCTCAGTCTCGATAGCAGCAGTGGAGTGCTGCAGCGCTGGACCACGGCAGATACCGCCGGCGTTGATCCCGCTAGTTTTCGCGACGCCGAAATCGTGCGGTGGAAAAGCTTTGACGGTCGCATGATCAGTGGAGTCCTGACGATGCCTCCGCCGCGCTTTACCGGGCCGAGACCGGTTGTCATCGCAATTCATGGTGGGCCCGAGGTGCAGGCAACCGTCAACTTCAACGGCCGCTTCAATTTTCTGCTCAATGAACTCGGCGTTGCGCTGCTGGAGCCGAACGTGCGCGGCTCGAGTGGCTACGGAAAGACATTTCTTGATTTAGACAACGGTGTAAAGCGTGAAGACTCGGTCAAGGATATCGGTGCACTTCTGGACTGGATCGGCACTGATGCGCGGTTGAATGCCAAGCGCGTGATGGTGCAGGGTGGCAGCTATGGCGGGTACATGGTTCTTGCAAGCCTGGTGCACTACAGCGACCGATTGCGTGGCGGCATTGACGTGGTGGGAATATCGGACTTCGTAAGTTTTCTTGCAAACACCGAAAGTTACCGGCGCGATTTGCGCCGCGTTGAATACGGAGACGAACGCGATCCGGTCGTGCGTGCGGTGCTCGACCAGATTTCGCCGCTTGCCAATGCCGGCCGCATACGCGCGCCGTTATTGGTCGTCCATGGAAAGAACGACCCGCGTGTGCCTGTTGGAGAGGCTGAGCAGATCGTTCAGAAAGTGCGGGCCAATGGCACACCCGTCTGGTACCTGGTCGCTGACAACGAAGGGCATGGTTTTGCGCGCAAGGCGAATGCCGATTTTTATTTTTACTCGATGGTCGCGTTCATCGAGCGGTACCTTCTGGCCGATTGACTTTCTTTGCAGGGTCAGCGGCCGGCCGCGGGGCCTGTGGCGCGTCCAACGCGTTAGCGTCAGTGGTTGCCACGATGCTGCCAAGTCGCCTGAATGGCCAGTAAGCGGCGCTCCAGAATGACTCACCAGCACTTTTGCTCCCGCGGCCAGCAGGGCGCCGACGTGAACTGGGTTGCTCATCGATTTGCGTGATTAAAACTTCCGGCTGATCGAACGCAATTCTGTTTGGCACTGGAAGCGTGCGACCGATTCGCGCGTTGAGTGGAGTTGCCATGGCGGCCTTATGGGGTCGTGCGCGCAAGCGTCGGTGACGCCTCGGTGCGCATCAGCAGCGTCAACGTCGCGTGCACTGTGCGTTCACCGGTTTGCGTTTCAAGCTCGATCGCCCCGGCTGCTAGCGCTTCCAGTTGGGCTCGGTCGACGAGCGGAATTACATACGCCGTCGGTGAGGAACTGAGCTCTCCAAGATCGACCACTTCGACAGCAACAGGCTGCGTGGCGGAATGCGTTGCGTCCGCTGTGAAATAAAAGGGCCGCAGTATCAGTCGTGCGGTTCCGCGCTCTTCAGGGTGCGGAATGATCAACAGAAAGTGGGCGTCGGGCTGATCGATCAACAGCGACTGGGGTGCGACGTCTGCATTTTCGGGCAGCGCGAATCGAAATGCTTTGCCAACATGCTGCACCGGTATTCTTGCGACGATTTCGATCGATGCGTCATCACCCGGATACAGCTGCAGGGCATCGGCAATGATCTCGTCGAGCTGCAATCGAGCGTGACCGGCTTCAGCGCTCAGCGGATCCTCATCGTCCTGCTCAGCACCGCAGCCGGTATCGATCTGCAGCAGGTTAACGCTGCGCCCCGAACGGTGGATCTTCAGTGCCTCGGTGTATTCATCGACCTCCGGCAGGTTTGCCGCCAAGTCGACTCGCGCGCCGCTGCGGTTGCGAAAATGCTGATTGACACGCACATCGGCGACCGCGCCGTCAACCCGTACCTCCACGGAATTTGCGATCAGTTCTGCGGAATTTCGGCGTACGGCTGATGCGGCGCCAATCTCGCTGCCCGCGGCGGGCGAGATGAAGAGCAGCGCGGCGAGTTCGGCCGCGGCAAGTAGTCCTTCGAGCATCACATGCAGTGCAGACATTCGTTTCTCCAGGTCAACCGTGGGTGGCTGACGGGAGGAAGCATCGGCTGCGGACAAGAAACGGCCGCGAACGTGGCGGGAAAAATGTGTGAAAAAGTCGTGAACCCGGCGTGGCTTACGCCGTAGCGCGCGCATCGGCTGCGCCGCAAGATGCGCTCAACGGCAATCAAGCCGCAATTAGTGCACTAAGGTGATGGAGGCAGCGATGCGGGTCGATTTCAGCAAGCAGCAGTTTGGACCGGGTGTGGAAGAGCAGTACGTCCGCTTGGTGCGGGTCGTGCGGACGTTTTTCGCCACGATCATTACCGCCGCGATCGGCGCGCTGATGGTCTATTCATGGCCAGCCAGTGAAGGGCATTGGGTCGACGGATTCGGATGGCAGGTTAGGGCAATCTCGCACGCCGCAGCGCGTGATGCCAACGCGCCTCAGCCTCAAGCCGTGATCCGCGCGCAGCTGGATGCGGCATCGAGTCCCGATCCCGCGCTCAACAGCTTAGAGGGCGTCGTCCACCACGGTTAACAACGCGATTTGTCAGGCTCCTTGGCACTCCGGGTATTTCGGACGTCTCCCCCGATTTGCCCGGAGCTTTTTAGTTTGATCTGTTGATTGACTGCGGCAGCGACAGCGTGGCCACGGCCCCGCCATCAGCGTGGTTGATCAGTCGCACCTGACCGCCGTGCAGCTGTGCGACTTCGCGAACGAACGCCAGGCCGAGGCCGGTACCTTTCTTTCCATTCGGTCGCGGTGTAGAGAAAAACTTTTCGAATGCACGCTCTTGCGCGTACGGCGGCAGGCCGGCGCCATGGTCGCGGACCGTAATATCGATGCGTCCGCGCGCGGCCTGTGCATCGACGGTTACTGCAGTTTCGCCGGGTGCGAAATCGATAGCATTGCTAACCAGGTTGGCGAGAGAACGCTGCAGCAGAAACCGATCGCCACTGATTTCGAGTTCTGGATCAACGTCGATAAAAAGCTCCACGCCGCGCTGTGCTGCCACCGGTGCCAACTCGGCGCGCACTGCATCGGCCAGTGCCGCCACGCTCAAGGGCTCGTGTTGCGCGACTACCGCGCGCCGCTCGAGGCTTGAGAGCTCCAGCATGCGGTCGACCATGTCCTGCGCACGCGCGACCTGCTCCTCGATATTGCTTGTAAAGCGAACGCGCGCGTTCTCTGGCAACGGGTCACGCAGCAGCTCGGCTGCGCCGCGAATGGCCGCCAGCGGGCTTTTTATCTCGTGCGTCAGCGTGGCGACATATTCCTCGACGTAACTTTTGCCCGTTAGCGCGTCGCGGATGTCGGCAAACGCCACCCGAAACGGGTTCAGCACGCGGCCGGCGCCGCCGCGGCGCGATCTCAGCGCTTCCCACAGGTCGGTTATCAGTCCGAACGGACGCACTAGCCATACCGTGACGATCAATAGCAGTAGCGCAAACGACGCCACCGAGAAGACGCCAGCTGCTAGAAGTTTCTGGCGCGCGTTGGTGACGAAGGGCGAGAATGACGATATCGGCTTGCCCACGCTCAACATCCCGACAATCTGATCGGGCGCCTGCGGCGATGCGCGCTCGCGAATTGCCGCGCCGACATACATCACGCCCGACGCCGAATCTGTTAAATCGGCGAGCGTTGTGCGCGCCCCGTACTCTCCGTCGAGCGTGCGTCGCACGTCGATCCAGCCGCTGAAGTCACGGCCAATGTCGCGCGCGGCCGAGTCAAACAGCACGATTCCCTTGGCGTCGGTCACATAGACGTGCAACACCACAGCCGTTTTCTCGATTGCAAATATCTTTGCCTTTAACGGCCGCTTGGCCACGTGCTCGAGCGTGCGCTCGAGCTCGTCGGTTTGGATGACTCCGTTGTAGGCCTGCCGCTCGAGCAGGGTGGCCAGCACATTGGCCGTGTCGACCAGGGATTCTTCCGCTGATTCGCGGTAGCGTGGGTCGATGTCGAGACTGATTCGGTAAAGCAGAAACACGACAGCGGCGATGTAGACCGCGACGATGCCGACAAGGATGCGAGTGCGCTTGCTCATCAGTTAATGGCGGCGAGGGAGTACGTGCGACAGAGCACTGCGCGTGCGTCAAGCCTTCTCGCGCAGCGAGTATCCAAGCCCCCGGTGGGTGACGATGGGATCGTCATCTGGCGCCGCCTCGCGCAGCTTGGCTCGCAGCGCCTTGACGTGCGCGTCGACGGTACGGTCGAACGCAGACGCCGGGTCGTCCCACGCGCGCTCCATTAACTCGTCGCGCGAAAACACGCGGCCCGGACGTTCGATCAGCACTCGAAGCAGGCGGTACTCAGTACGCGACAGATCCAGTGGGCGGCCGTGCAGGCGGATCGACTTGCGCTCGTCGTCTATCGAGAAGCCACCGGATGCTGATATCGGCGCCGTATCGACCGCGGCAGTGCGTTGCACTCGTCGCAGCACGGTGCGCACGCGGGCAACAAGTTCGCGCGGAGAAAATGGCTTGGCGATGTAATCGTCGGCTCCCAGTTCCAATCCGACCACGCGATCAATTTCGGTGGACCGCGCGGTAAGAAAAATCGCGGGCAACCCGGGGCCACGCTGCAGTTGCTTGAATAGCTCGAGGCCGTTGATATCAGGCAATCCGACATCGAGCACGGCTAACGCGAAGCCTCCCGATCGCGCGGCTTCGAGTGCCGCCCCGCCGGTGGCACACCACAGCGGATCGAACCCGTCGCTTGCGAGCGCGTAGACGATCGTATCTGCGATTGCGGGCTCGTCTTCGACGACGAGAATGCGCTGGCGCGACATTTCGGTGAAGCGGCCTGGTTACGCGACCATCAACGGCAATGTGACCTGGGGTTCACGTCCGGCAATCATCGAACGATTGCGACCGGCCTTTTTCGCTTGCAGCAAAGCCTGGTCAGCACGCTGCAATAACTCGGTCGCCGTTTCGATGCCGTCCCAGGTGGCAATACCAGCCGAAAATGTCTGTCGATCCGGAACGTGCGGGCGCAGCCGATCAACCATCAGGCCTGCGTGATCGGCATCGACTCCGGGCAGCACCAGCGTGAATTCTTCGCCGCCGTAGCGCACCAGCACGTCGGTCGGGCGCAATTGTTTCAGCCATGCCTGCGCCGAGCTGCGCAGTATTGCATCGCCAGCGGGATGACCCCGTCGATCGTTGTAGCGCTTGAAGTGATCGAGATCGATCATTACCAGTGTCAACGAGTCGCCACTGCGGTGCGCGCGCGAAAATTCCACCGGCAGCACGTCCTCAAGCCCGCGGCGATTGATCGCGCCGGTGAGGGCATCTTCACGCGCAAGCTGTTTCATGCGGGCAAGCACCGTCCGATTCTCTTTCAGTGTGCGCAGCATCAACAGGACCGAGACCAGCGCCAGTGCGGAAGTGACTGCCGCAAAACCGATCAGCGCGTAGCGCGCAATCACATTCAATTGGTCAGCGCGGCGCGCGGCTGTAAGTGTGCGCAGGCGTACTGCTCCGACCAGCTCAGCAAGGGAGTTCTCGAACGCCTCCGAGCGCTGCTGGGACAGCGCGGCGATTTCGCGCGCCGTTCCGACTCCGGAGTCATTGCGATGACTCGCGTCGAGCAACAGCGTGTTCACGTTGCCCACTTCGGCCAGCGCGCGCTTTAGATCGGCAAGCTTGATCTGCTCGTCGGCGGACAATCGGAAGCTAAGCATCTCATCGAGCTTCGCTACCAGGCCAGTCATCGCAGTCTCAAGGGACGCGATATCGGGAGTCGGAGACAGCGAGGGAGTTTGCGTCAGCCGCTGTGCGACGCGCGCCTGCCAGTTGCGCAGCACGGCGCTCGAATGTTTTGTCTCGAGCGCGATCTGTGAAAGCGCGAGCGCCTCCTCATAGTTCTGCCGCACTTGATGGTCCACCGCGAGTGATTCGATCGCGAGCAGCACGCCGCCGATCATCAAGGCCACTGCGAGTGTTACGACTGCAGCCGGGCGGATCGCGCCGTAATTCTGCATCGGCGAACGCGCAAGAAACGAAAGGGGTGTCCGAGGTCGCAGCGACGCGATGCCCCCACGCGACATCCAAGTTAATACCGAAGCTAGCCCCACGTTACATCCGCGTCCTTTTTCTGCGCCGCACGCAGCATTTCGATCAGCGGAAATGCACGCTGACTAAACGTCACTCCACGTGCGGCCCCGCTCACGCTGGGTTTCTCATCTTCACTCGACGCAGCCGTTGTTTTTTGCTGCTCTTTTTCCTGATCGACCGCTGCGTTCAGTCGTTGCAGCGCATCGGCTCCCTGCTCGGCCGTAATGACACCGCGCGGAGATTCCGGTCGACCGATAATTTCGAAGATCCGGCGTGCGTTTTCCGCGAACATCGTGATGTCGGCGGCAGCCTTTGAACGAAAAACAACCAATGCCATTTAAGAGTTCCTCCGGTGTCGCATTGTAGGAGCGCTCTATACTGCGGAGATCCCACAATGGAGCCATCGTGATGGGCAAGGGCGATCTTCGTACTCGGCGCGGCAAGATTTATAACGGTAGTCACGGCAAAAAGCTGCCCGGTAGGGTTAAAAAAGCAGCGCCGGTCACACGGACCCAGGCCCAGGCCACACCTCCGCCACGCGGCGGCCGGGCTCGATAGTCACTTCTGGCTCTCGCCGCGCCTACGGCGCGAGCGAATTGTGTCGATTGTCCGGTCGTGCCTGCCTTCTGGTTCTAATTTCGATTGCCGCAGCCGCGTGCAACCCGACATTTAACTGGAGGCAGTTCTCGTCGACCGAGGGGTTCACGATCCTGATGCCCGCTCGGCCGCAGACGGTTGTGCGCGATGTCATGTTGCCGGGAGCGACCATGCGGATGCACATGACATCCACCGGCATTGGCGCTACGCTTTTCGCTGTGGGAACGGCTCGACTGCCGGCTTCGTTGAGCGCGGACGCAGGGTCGCGGCAACAGGCGATGGATTTCTTGCGTGACGGTCTTGTGCGCAATGTCAGCGGGACCCTCGTAAGGGTCTCACAGGCGGCACTGGCGCTGCCTCCGAACGACGCTCGCAAAGTTATGGCGGGCGAGTCCATCGAGGCGGTGGGTGTAGGGTCAAATGGTCGTGCGGTGCGGCTTGCGGCGCGGCTGTTCATTGTGGATGATCGGCTTTTCCAGGTGACAGCGTTGGGTGCGGAAGGGGAAATCACGCCCGATATGCTGGATACGTTTTTTAGTTCATTTCGGCTCAACTAGTTCCGTGGCTCCGGGAGGGCCTATGACACTCGATAACGTAATTGAGAACGCGGCGAGCACGCGCGCGCAACGTGGGCGGCGCATTCTGGTTGCCGACGACAACAAGGATTCCGCCGAAAGTCTTGCGATGTTGTTAGCGATCGATGGCAATGAAGTGCGCACGGTGCCTGACGGCCTTGCCGCGGTAGACGCGGTGTCGGGATTTGCTCCGGACTTCGTCGTGCTCGATATCGGTATGCCAAAGATGAATGGCTACGATGCCGCGCGCGAGATTCGCAGGCGCGCATTGAACAAAAAGATCGTGTTGATTGCGCTGACCGGATGGGGACAGGACGACATCAAGCGCCAATGCGACGAAGCGGGATTCGACGGACATCTGGTCAAGCCGGCCGACTATGCGGCGCTCAAACAATTGATGGCGAACCTTCCGTCTGCCTGTGCCTGACTACGCTGCCTGAAGGACAACCGTCGGCGAGCAACCTAGCGTGTGGTTCGGGCGGTTTCCTGCGCGGATCGGTTGGCGCTACTGGCTTGCAGTGACGCCACCGTCGACATAAAGCACCTGCCCCGTGACAAAGCTCGACGCTTGGGCGCACAGGAACAGCACCGGCCCAACCACGTCTTCCGGTTCGGCAATACGACCCATAGGAATCCGCTCCAGTATGTAGCGGCGCGTTGCCGGGTTATCGATCCAGTGCCGCCCCATTTCGGTTGCCACCACGGTTGGTGCGACACCGTTGACTCGAATGCCGTGTTGTGCGAGTTCAGAGGCATGCTGCTTGATCAACATCACAAGCGCGCCCTTGGTTGCGCAGTAGGCTGAGTACCCACGCCCCTGCATGCCGAGCTGCGCCCGCACCGACAGCAGGTGTACCTGCGCTCCGCCGCGTGCACCGGCGATCTGGTGCCGGGCACACGCCTGCGCCAGGAACATGGCGGCCTTCAGGTTGACGCGGTAGATCTCGTCAAATTTTTCTTCACTGACATCTGCCAGCAACTGCTCTCGCTGAATGCCTACACAGTTCACCAGCAGGTCGAGCCGCCCGTGCTGTCCTTGGGTGCGATCGACGGCCGCACGCAATGATTCGATGCTCTCGGCGTCGGCGGCCATCGCATCGGCGCGCAGCCCTGCATCCCGAATAGCGGCGGCAAGCGATTCCGCTTTCTGCACGGTACGCCCCACGATGACGGGAACAGCACCCGCGCGTGCGAGGCCCCAGCAGACGGCCTCGCCGATGCCCCCGTAACCACCGGGCACGAACGCGACGAGTCCATTAAGGCGAAACTGCGCTGAATGCTTGCTTGAGTCGTCAGGGTCCGTGGTCATCCTCAATCCATTAATAAGCCGCCATTGATGTCGATGATCTCTCCAGTGATGAACCCGGCGAGCGGCGCCGCCAGGAAGCGAACCACGTGTGCGAATTCTTCGGGCTCGCAGAAACGCCCGACCGGAATCGTTGCCAACAGCGCAGTGCGCTGCGCATCAGTCAGGCCCTCGGTAACCATCGGGGTGCGCACATATGCGGGTGCTATGCCGTTGACGGTGATCCCGTCGGCGGCAAGCTCGCGCGCGAGCGAAAACGTCATTGCGCTTAGCGCCCCCTTCGATGTTGCGTACGCGGTGCCCGCCGTCAATCCGCCGGTCTTCGCTGCAAGCGACGTTGTATTGATAATGCGGCCCCAGCGCATCAGCTTCATCGAAGGGATCACTGCGCGCGCCAGAAAGAATGCGGCGTCCAGATTGATCCCGAGCACGCGACGCCACTCGCTTTGATCGGTCGTTTGCGACTTCGTGTTTGACAACACCCCGGCGTTGTTGACCAGGATCGAAACAGAACCCATCAAGGCTTCGATCCGTGTGACCAGCGCCGACATCTCGCCGATGGCGGTCAGATCGGTGCCAAACGAAACTGCGCCAGCGATTTGACGGGTCGTGTCGCGCAACCGCTCGCCGTCCAGGTCAACCATTGCGATACGGCAGCCTGCCTCGGTCAGCGCACGCGCGGCCGCGAACCCCATCGGCCCGGCGGCACCGGTGATGAGCGCGGTGCGGCCCTTGAGTTCTAGTTCAGACATCCAGCACACTTTTCTTGCCGGCGATTCCGCGCGCCCGCAACGTCACCACCACAATGAACAGGATGTACATCGACACGATGGCCCAGTCGCCGGCGAATGCGCCGGTCAACCCAACCACCATGCCGACCAGTATCCCTGCGAGGACCGCACCCCAGAAGCTGCCGACCCCGCCCAATACGATGATCAGAAACGCGGGCACCACCGCGTCAACGCCGACCTGCGGACGCACGCCCCAGAT
>Ga0136634_10001161_pt1 | contig 10284 bp, 9 predicted proteins | sample AntDrymUQ8332106_2_FD_104654 | JGI IMG/M metagenome (GOLD analysis project Ga0136634, IMG submission 104654) | Polar desert sand microbial communities from Dry Valleys, Antarctica - metaG UQ833 (21.06) | ecosystem: Environmental > Terrestrial > Soil > Desert | place: Antarctica: Dry Valley... | reverse complement strand
CTCATCTAAAACAACTAACCAAATACCAGACCGCCTCCAAAATATCACCCAGCGCATTAAAAAGCGTCAGTTATGGAAAGAACCTAGAAAGCAAAAGCAGCTAGTAAACCTTTTAAACAAGCTAGAAGCATTACTAGGGGATGAGTGACTTGGGGTAAATTGTCAGGTAATCTCTACTTTTAGAGTTTTTTACCTGTGATTCATGATTGGGTACGAGGGGAGAAACAGAGATGCCGGAAGATTCACAGATTCGAGAATTACTCAAAGCTTGGTTAGATTACATCCACGTCGAAAATTTGAGTAATGCCAAAGTGGGGTAAATATAGCGAAGCTGTCACCAGGGGCAAGATAGCCTGAAAGTATTGTGGAGTCTAGGTTTGAGAAAAAAGACTTCATCATTGGGTTTTAGCGTTTTTGACAGGCGTTTTATAAGCACAGCCACAAATTGGACAAAATCGGTGTCTCAAAGACAACACCAACTCACCGCAATTCGCGCAGTTAGCTCGAATCGGTGTACCGCAGAGATAACAAAACTTGGCTTTGGCATGACCCCACATAGGGTCAACCGCCGCGCCAGGATTCCAACATTGAGGACAAAACTTAACCCCTCTAACCTGAGATACTTCCTCGCCCTTGATCACAGCATCTAAATATTCTTGAGGCACGCCAAGGGCTAGAGCTAAACCTTGAAGTATCCTACGATTAATTTTGACCGTAAGTCCCCGCTCGATTTTCCCGACAGAGCGTCCATGTATACCAGCAGCATCCGCCAACTCAGACTGAGTTAAATTGAGTTTCTTCCTGACCCGTGACACGTAACTAGCAAGGGATTCATCGCTATTGGGAGTTTTAAAAGTATCCATAAAAAGCTGTTAGCTAACTCCTCAAAAGATATATAATTTATCAATAAAAAACCAAGCGAGAGAATACAGAAACAACCGTGAAATCGGCTGTAACTTTAGCCACTGTCACGACCGAATTTCTAGAGCGTCCTGGTCTAGCACCAAGTACTAGAGAAACCTATGAACTGACCCTCGGACTTTTACTGCAAAAGTATGGAAGTTGGTCAATAGAAATTATCAGTAAGCAAACATTAGTTGAGTATCTAAATAATCTCAGTCATTTAAAATACACGACACACCACAAGCATCAAGCAATATTACAAAGTTTGCTTAACTTTGCAGTAGAACAAGGGTATATAAAATCGAACCCCATCCGGGGGCTAAAACAACGTCTACCTGAAAGAGAGAAAGGCGAACATAAAAGCGACAATACAATAAGATATCTAACACAATCACAACTAAATATATTATATTCTGCCGTAAAAGATGATTTACGTCTTAGTGCAATAGTTTATTTACTGCATCGCACAGGATGTAGGATAGGAGAGCTTTTAGCCCTAAATATAGATTCTGTAGATATCAAGAACCAGAAATTTCAAGTATTAGGTAAAGGCAACAAACAACGCTGGTGTTATTACAGTGCTGATGCAGCTTCAGCACTTGCTAAATACTTGAAATACTCACGGCATCAAAACACGAATGCCTTGTTGACAGCACAACATCCAGTCACCCTAAAAGTAAGTAGAATCAGCTACCATACATTGCATGATTATTGGCGGGAGACAACCAACAAGTATCCGCAGCTTCAAGGAGTTCGCATTCACGATTTACGACATACATTTGCTACAGAACGAGTGGGATTAATCAGTATTGAAGAATTATGCTCGTTAATGGGACATGAAAACATTCAGACAACTTTACGTTACGCTAAAGTCACCTCACAGAAATCAGAATCAGCCGCACGTCATGCCTTAAATATACTGATTAACTCCGATCCAGATGCTGACCTTTAAGGCAATTATATAGAATCACTCAGCTACACTATGTTCTTCACCAAGAAACAGCATTTTATCTGAGTTAAAGATTCTTACCCCAAAGAAGGTAGAATACTGTTTGGTTGAAGAGTGAGACTTAATGAAAAAAACCTGGCAGCCAGAAGAATTAGTAGAGTATTGGACGCTACTCCCTCTTGAATTAGCACTACTGAATCAGAAAAATGACGAAAATCGGTTAGGTTTTGCTATATTGCTCAAGTTCTTTGAGATTTATGCCAGATTTCCTGAGAATAGTCAAGAAATATCCTTCATTGTTGTTGATTATGTTGCCAAACTTTTAGATATTCCCCCAGAGAAGTACTCTTACTACGATTGGCAAGGACGCTCCATAAAATATCATCGCGCTCAAATCAGGGAATTCTTTGGATTTCAAGAAACCAAAGTTAGTGATGCTAAAGAGTTAACTAATTGGTTAGCAGAACAAGCACTAATTTATGAGTTAAAATTTGAACAGCTAAAACTTGCAGCAGTTGCAAGACTACGCAACTTAAAACTTGAACCACCGACAGATTCCAGATTAGAGCGTATCATTCGCTCTGCTATCAGGAATTTTGAATCTAAATTCTTTAGGGACATAACTTCCCAATTATCTAACCAATCTAAAAAGTGGATAGATGATTTTTTGAAAGAGAAAGCTTCAGTTCAGGAATTAGATGATACCACACCAGTCAATCATGATAAACAACTGAATAATCCGGGAGATATCCAATTATCTCAACAGTTAGATGACACGAACAACTCAGAAATCAACACTGAAGTTCCCATATTAACATGGGCTGAATTAAAAACAGACCCAGGGAGAATTGGTGTAGAAAGTTTTCAAAAAGAAGTTGCTAAGTTAGAGATTTTTGAGCAATTAGAATTACCAGCAGACTTATTTAAAAAAATCCCCACCAAAGTTCTCCAAGTTTATAAAAGTCGGGTAATTGTTGAACATCCTCGTGACTTACGCCGTCACCCAGAACATATTCGCTACACACTATTTACAGCTTTTTGTTGGCTCAGAAGTCAAGAAGTTATAGATAATTTAGTAGAGTTACTCATCCAGATTGTCCATCGCATAGGTGCGAATGCAGAAAAACGTGTAGATAAAGAACTTATTCAGGATTTTAAACGGGTTCATGGGAAGAATAATCTACTATACCAAATGGCAGAAGCTTCTTTGAAAACACCTGATGGCACAGTCAAGGATGTGATTACTGAAATTACTAGACGTTGGCGCATGACTAGCCTCTTAGATATTCTGAAAGAGACTGATTTGCGAGTTAAGTTTAGCCAACACTTTCAGAGTGTATCAACAAGAGAGGTTTTAGGTGACTATACTTTACAAAAACGGTTGCTACTTTGTTTATATGGTTTAGGAACGAATACTGGATTAAAACGTTTGAGTGATGAGATTAAAGGCGATAATTATCAAGATTTACTCCATGTAAAACGTCATTTTATTCAGAAAGAACAATTACGCAATGCTATTGCCTGTGTTGCAAATGCAATTTTTACTGCCAGAATTTCTACTATTTGGGGAGAGGGTACAACCGCCTGCGCTTCTGACTCGAAAAAGTTTGGTGCTTGGGATCAAAATTTAATGACTGAGTGGCACATCCGCTATGGTGGACGGGGTGTGATGATTTATTGGCACGTTGAGAAGAATTCTGTTTGTATTTATTCGCAGTTAAAAACTTGTTCTTCCTCTGAAGTGGCAGCAATGATTGAAGGATTATTACGCCACTGTACGGAGATGAAAGTGGAGACAAATTATGTGGATAGTCACGGTCAAAATGAAGTGGCTTTTGCTTTCTGCCATTTACTGGGTTTTCAGTTAATGCCGCGTCTTAAACGTATTAATGTTCAGAAATTATACCGCCCATCAACTGGAAATAATGATGCTTATCCAAACTTGCAACCGATTTTAACTCGCGCTATTAATTGGGATTTAATTCGCCAACAATACGACCAAATGGTGAAGTATGCTACTGCTCTGCGTTTGGGTATGGCGGAAACTGAAGCCATCTTAAAGCGTTTTACTAGGGGTAATTTATTACACCCTACTTATCAAGCCTTGGCGGAATTGGGCAAGGTTGTAAAAACTATATTTTTATGTAAATACCTACATTCGGTTGAACTGCGACAAGAGATAAATGCTGGACTCAACGTGGTGGAGAACTGGAATAGTGCTAACAGTTTTATTTTTTACGGTAAGGGTGGGGAGATTGCTACTAATCGTTTGTCCGACCAAGAATTAGCTGTTTTATCTCTGCATTTACTCCAGATATCTTTGGTATATATAAATACATTGATGATTCAGGAGGTTTTGTCCCAACCACAATGGATAAGGTTGATGAAGTTGGAGGATTTGCGGGCGCTTTCGCCTTTAATTTGGGGTCACGTTAATCCCTATGGTACTTTTCGTTTGGATCTTAATGTCAGGTTGCCAATTGAGACGGGGTAAATGTGTCTAAAAATACTAGTGTTCGTATGTCTCTTAATCTTATAGTCTGAAAGTCATTCACCGCAGTACTTTCAGGCTATCTTGCCCCTGGTGACAGCTTCGCTATATTTACCCCAGATATGCGAAATAATGGCTCTTAAAAAGCATGGTCAGAGAAACGTTTCTCTGACCATGCTTTTTAATCCCAGTCAGTTTGTGCTGACTGCGGTCGCACCATATTCTTAAACTTTGTCAAGTGTGCATCAAACAGTAGTTGAATTGTGCCTGTAGCCCCGTCGCGGTTTTTAGCAAGGATAATCTCTGCAATTCCTTTTTCTTGCGTATTAGGGTCGTAATATTCATCACGATACAACATGATTACTTTGTCCGCGTCCTGCTCAATCCCGCCGCTGTCACGTAAATCCGAGAGCATGGGGCGTTTATTATTACGGCTTTCTACTGCTCGTGATAGTTGCGATAAACACATTACAGGGGTCTGTAACTTCATCGCTAAACGCTTGAGTCCGCGTGTGAGCTTTTCTATCTCATTGTTTCTGTTGCCCCCACCGTTACCATCCATCAGTTGCAGATAATCGACGACGATTAACCCCAAATCACGGCGCTCTTTTGCCATGATTTTACGGCATTCAGATTCTATATAGCTCAGTGATGGGTCTGGGCGGTCATCTAAATAAACAGATAGCTCTGATAATGCACTAATGCCCTGTGATAGTGGCTCCCATTGTTTGTTAGAGATGCGCCCTGTTTTCAAATAGCCGCTTTCTATGCCTGCCTCACCTGAAAGCGCTCTCATGGCAATCTGTAGCTTTGACATTTCCAAGCTGAACACAACAACCGGAAACTGATAAGCTTGGGCTAGATAAAAAGCTATCTGAGCCGCAAACGCTGATTTCCCCATCGCCGGACGACCCGCAACGATGACTAAATCATTACGATTAAATCCAGCAGTTAGTGCATCAAGATCGTAAAAGCCGGTGGGAATCCCAGGTAAAACCTTACCCTGACTGCGGTCTTCAATATCCTGAAATAGATTAATAACTACATCTGAAATATGGCTAGCCCCGGCAGTATCAGACGAGCGCTGCAACTCATATATAAAGTCCTGTAATTGTTCAAAGGCTTTCTCTAAGGGCGTTTCTTCATTGGACTTGTGCTGCAACTCAATAGCAAGGCTACCAAGTCTACCCAGTTCCCGGCGCTTCCATTTTTCCACAACCAGACCTGCCAGCGCATCAATGTTAACTGCTGATACAGTCCTGTCAACCAACGATGCTAACTTGTTTCGTCCGCCGATAATTTCTAATAAGCCATTATCAGCCAGATAGTTCGTGACCATCAGCAAATCTGTGGGCAATTCAAGTGCATTCAGTCTTTGGGCTGCGTTGTAGATTCTACCATGAGCGCTGATATAGAAGTGATGCGGCTTCAAAATGTCGCGGACACGTTCTATGGCTCCTGGGTCAAGCAAGATGCCCCCAAGTATCGCCTCTTCAGACTCAATGCTTTGTGGTGGTAGCTTATTGGCTGTGGTGGCAAAAGGAATTACGTTGTCGTCACTGGTGTACATATTAATCTTTGATGACCATTAAGTGTAAATTTTTACAGGCATATTTAGGCAAATAGGAGCCGTGGTGTGATTGTCGTTCCATCAACAAGAAGGGGGTGGCTGAGTGGGTATAGAGGACACCATCAAATGAGGGGCTTGTATCGTTTTTCTTCAGAATTAGGTCGCAGCACTTGGGACAGGGCTAAATTCTGACCCTATACCCCACGCCCTACACCCTGAAGAGAAGGGGCAAGGTCAATCGGGAATATCTACAAATCTTTCAGGAAACTTGGCACTCGCCCATTCGTACCATTTGGCAGATATTTTATGTTCGCAAAACTTTGATAGTCCCTCAGATAAGAGCCTACTGTAGTAGTGATCGTGCATCCGCGGCTCCCAGCTAGGAAAATCGTAGCGCTTACGCTGTTTCTCTACTTCTACGGGGTCATCAGCGAAGTTGTTAATTTTGCGCTCTAATGTCCTACAACCCACTTTCCATTGCTTAAATAAGCAAAATATCTCTGCACTACCTTCATCTTTCTTAGAAAGCACTGTGGCTACGTATGGGGCAACATTGTTAATGTCTTTACCCTGCGATCGCTGATAGGTCTGATAGTAAAGCAGGAAATCGACTTCCTTAATTGGGTCATCGCTGAAAACTAATATTTGAGAATGGTTCTCACGCGCCGCGCCGGGAGAATGATCCTCATGAGTGGATTGCGAGTTTGTTGCAGAGACTTTCTCAAAGTTAACAGCGTAGTGCGTATCTTGAATTGTTTTGTCCTGGTCAGTTTCTTTCCTTTCTTCTTCCTCTTTTTCCTCTGTCTCTCCAGTGATGGATTGAGGTAATTTATTTTTATAATCTAATAAAGACGCTGGAACCCTCTCTGTGAATGACTTTAAAGGGGGGGGTACATCACTAATAGTGACTACCCCATCACTATTAGTGACTACCCCATCACTATTAGTGACCACGGATATTCTTGTATTATTTATATCGTCACTATTAGTGACCACGGATAAACCCTGAAGAATCAACGCCCCTACTTTGACGGCATCCACACGATAGAATTTGGCGCTACTACCTTCTTTCCTCCTGGGCTGACAGGCAATCACATAACCAAATTTTTCTAGAGCTAGTAACCTTTTTTGGATACTCTTCTGTGTACCCAGTGAAGGATATCTTTCTGCCCATGCGCTATAAGTAGCACTAGTCCACCACTCATCATCGTGGAAGTATCCGCGCTTGTTATTCTTCGCATTCGCAATACACCAGCTTTCAATGATTTGAATTAGTAAAGCCTCGTAAACACCCACTTCATTTGCCACACACCAGTAAAGCTTGGTAAATGAAGGTTCGTAGCCGTGGGTTGCTCTATATGCTGCTAATGCCTGATTCGCACTCGCACTGTCTACGCTTTGAGATTTCATTTTGTAACATTCCGAAATTTTGTAGTGATTTCGGATAACTCCTTGCACAGCGACCGCAAAGCTGATTAATATAGTAGTGCGATCGCGGTTCCGAAAAGTCTTCCAGGACATTTTCAGTTCGGAGTTACCCGCGTTATGACAAAACAATTAATGAAAATCCAGTCTCCACTGGTACGCATCCCCTCTAGTTGCCACTAGTGGGGATTTGTGTATGAGAGACGCTAAATTTGTTGATTGTTTGCGCCCTTCCGCCTCATGCCGTTTTGAATTGTGGGGATAAGGTCTAATTCATCACCCAATTGTTCTAAGCGCTTGTCTATGTCGTCTAGTCGTGCTGTGATGTTCGGTTGGTAAGCGTTAGTCATATTACTTGTTGCTCACTTTGTTTTCATGCTCTGTTACTGCTTGCTGGGTGATCAGTTCAACTAAATTTGATAGCGATCGGCTTTCGCTGTCCGCCCATTCTTGTAGTTTTTCTTTTAACTCAGGACTGCATGTAAAAGTTACTTTTGCCTTTGACGTTGCCATTATATTAGAAAAGTTCTGATATATTCCGACATTTTCAGTTAACATCAAAACTTGTCAAAAGGCAGCTGGTTCTAAAAAGTTCAGAATATATTTGACAAGTTCGGAACTTATCTACTAATATATTAGTGTCAAGGTTATCGATACGTCAATAACTTAAGGCAGACGCAAGTAAGACCCAAGCGCAAAACGCTAAGGCGACTTCCTTTCGAGGGTTGCAAGGGTTGCAAGCGCTGTTTTGAGAGCATTCAACTATTCACAGCAATATCTGCATTGCGTCCGTTCATTTTCAACGGTCGCGGTAATTGTGCGTGTCTGCATTAGGACAGAGGATTCATGCATATCAATTTACGCAACTTAGAAGCAATCAACGAACTACCTTTTGAGAAAGTAATGCTTAATCAAAATCAATTACGAAGGTTAGAAGCAATAGATCGCTGGCTCAGAGAAATCCGAGATTCAGAAGAATTCAGACAACTGGAATACTCTCCAGATGTGATGCTAGGCGATGCAATCCAAGCAGTAGGCGAACTACTTGACGAACATGAACCCTATGATTACAAGCCCACAAATTTTACAAATGAAGAGTGGCATTCATATCTAGAACAAAAGCCAGTAATACACATTCGCCGTGTAATTCCTTGGCGTGAAAAGATTAACTCATTCATACTTAATGCAGCCTCAGAAGTAGCAATTGTGAGCTTGGTAACTACTAGTTTTATGGTAGTTGGTTCTATCTTTTGTCACGGCTTTGACCGGATTGAAGAAAGCAGAGGTGAGAAATATCAACCCACATGGATTTACAACGCCAAAATTTTTGAAGGAAGCGCCATCGCATCAATTGCGGTCTTCCTGGGTGCAAGTCTGACAGGTGCGTGTGTTGCTGGAGATGGGAAAGATGATTGATAAAGAGCTTGTTGGATGCGTCACGCTGTTGACCCAGAGCAAGACTTACTGGATCGATGGAACGCTGTACAGATATTTAACCAGTAGCGACAGTATCAGATACACCCAGTACTATTTCCGTCCTTTAGCGCGTCAGTCTAAGACTGCTGACTTAAAGCTCAATCGGGACAAAGTATTAAGGCGCTGCTACGAAGTGCCGAGCTTATATAAACAGCACACAGCAGAGATAACTAAGAACTCAATACAGTTGAGTTTGTTCTAAACCTTGGTAACATCTACCACCGCGCAAAACGGATAAAGGCAAAGACACAAGCGCGTCAACTAGTCCAAAAGGGGCGTATTCGTGGGGGTAAATGAGAAAGTGTCAGTATGTCTTCAAAGCTGACAAGCCTCGTTATTACGTGGTTATAGCCTCTACAAACGAGCCTTTGACATTTGTCTAAAGTCCAAGATCCAGGGTTATTGATAGTGCCTAGCTAATTTGGCGTATCAGGATAACTGTTTCTAGCTAAATAAGCTTGTCAAATAACCTGAATTTACGGATAGTCGGTCAATTCTATACACACTTAAGTAATACAACAGGGTGAATGTGGCAACAAAAAAATATGTAGCTAAGTATCGCTTCCTTAAAGAGACTTACGAGCGCATTACAGTTAAAGGCATTTCAGATATCACTTGGTATCGCACAGTCGCATCCTTGAAACAATATTTCTCACTTGAAATTGAATCCGAAAAAGCCATAGGCATTGTTGAAACCTATGCTCTTATGAAGCGCAAGTGTCCAGCCTTTTCTTTTAGAACTTCTGATTTTAACTCTCGCTGGCAAGCCTTTAAACACTTCTATGATGCCCAATTCGTTCAATACACAGGTCAACAATTCCTAGTAGCGCTGGCAGACTATTTAAAAATCAATCTTGACGACGTACCACGCAGCACTCGTTACTACTGGTTTAGTCAAGCCGGACTATCTTTTAACGCCCTTCATACTTACCACAGCAAAGATTTAGCCCTTGTTGCATTTGTTGCTGCTAAATGGGCAATCAACAAGCGATCTGCCGTAGGCGGCAGCGCTTCGCTATCGCAACCGATGAAATCCACAACCATCGAAGTTTTAACACTAGCCCTTTAAGGAGCAAGCATCATGTCTGACAAGTTCACTAACAATGTCCGCGCTCGTCTATATAAACAGGGTTATCAAGGATTTACCAAGGACGATTATACATCTGCCGCGATCGCTGTCGAGTGCGATGATCTTGACAACCCCACCAAAGAGCAATTGAGCCAAGCCGTTGATTATCTCAAAGTCAAATCGACAAGCCAATTATCTGTAGTTGATGAACTCGTTGAAGAAAAATTTCTTTCACAAGTAGAAGATGCACAGTCTGACCCGGAACTTGATAACAGTCAGCTTACGGTCGCTTCCCAAGAGATTAACAGCATCACTGTAACTAGTGAAGATAAGCGTCAGATTGTAACAGCCCAATCATCGGCGCTGGGGTTTGAGTTAACTGAACAAGAAACATTAAGTAT
>Ga0136634_10001160_pt1 | contig 10285 bp, 9 predicted proteins | sample AntDrymUQ8332106_2_FD_104654 | JGI IMG/M metagenome (GOLD analysis project Ga0136634, IMG submission 104654) | Polar desert sand microbial communities from Dry Valleys, Antarctica - metaG UQ833 (21.06) | ecosystem: Environmental > Terrestrial > Soil > Desert | place: Antarctica: Dry Valley... | reverse complement strand
GCGGCCCATGACCTCCACGACGAACGTACGTTGGTGGCTCGCGGCCGTGCTGTGAACCGCATCCAGCGCCTCGATGATCCGGTGCAGGGCGGTGTCCGCCCCGATCGTCATGTCGGTGCCGAACATGTCGTTGTCGATCGAGCCGACCAGGCCGACCAGGCGCAGGAACGGGTGCGCCTTTGCCACCTCCGGCTCGATCTCGCCGGCTTCGACGAGCTCGGCGAGCAGCTCTGGCCACTCCTCGCGGAAGAGGTTGGCCCCGGTTAGGCTCCCGTCGCCGCCGATGACCACGAGGGAGTCGATGCCGTGCTCGAGCAGGTTGCGCGCCCCGCGCCGGCGGCCTTCCCGCTCGCGGAACTCCTTCGAGCGGGCCGTGCCGATCACCGTGCCGCCGCGGTGCATGATGCCGCCGACGTCGACCGACCCGATCTTCTTGATCGAGGGCCCACCCTCGTACAGGCCCCGATAGCCCTCGTAGATCGCGTACACGTCGATGCCCCGGTGCAGGGCGGTGCGTACGACGGCGCGCAGGGCGGGGTTCATGCCGCCTGCGTCGCCGCCGCTGGTCAACACGCCGATGCTGGACGGCGTCACGCTCTGCTCGGTCATCTGCGAAGTCAAGGGCGTCCGAAGGTCAACGCGCAAGAGCAACGTCCACGCTGTGATCGTCGTGGGGCCGTGGCCGCTTGTCGTGCCCGGACGCCCGTGACGTCCGCATCGATGGATCAGCGGGTGGGCGCGGTTAACGGCAGCTGAAGCCGGGTGCGGCGCGACCACGCGATGAAGCCGGCGATGAGCAGCAGACCGACCGTCACCGCGGGCGTGGTGTCGAGGATGAACACGTTGGTGAGCGTCGCCCCGACCATGAGTGCTGCGATACCGACGGCCGCCAGGCCGGCGAGACGAGGGATGAGCAGGCCGACCGCGCCCGCCACCTCGAGAGCACCGACGACGTAGCGGAGCCACTGACCGGCGCCGATGTCGGTGAACATGGCGACCATGGCCGGATCGCCGGCGAGCTTGGCCAGCCCGCCCCCGGCGAATACAGCCGCCAGGACGAGCGGGGGCACCCACCGGACGATGGCGCCGCCGTGCCGCGACGTGGATATCGGACGGATGGAGATGGTGTGAGCCATGGTGTTCTCCTTCGCACAACGCTGTGACGAGTGATGGGTCGGTCGCGCCCGGACTGAGATGGCGGAGCTCGGACGATCAGCTGGCCGATCAGCCGGCCAGGACCTTGTCGAGTCGGTCGTAGCCCTCGCGGACGCCGACCTCCATGCCGCTGGCGAGGAAGCCGTCGCGGCCCTCGAAGCTGTCGACGAGCGAGGTCGACGTGAGCCGGGTGCGCCCATTGCCGAGGTCCTCGAGCTCCAAGCGCTCCAGGGCCACGCCGTCGGGCATGCCCTCGAACGTGAACGTCTGGACGATCAGCTCGTTGGGCCGCACCTCGTGGAAACAGCCGCGGAAGCCGTACTCCTCGCCGTCGCTGACATGGACGTAGCGGTACGACCCGCCGGTGCGGCAGTCGTAGTGGTCGATGCGCATCTCGGTGTCGTCGGGTCCGTTCCATTGGACGACGAGGTCCGGATCGGTGTGGGCACGGAAGACCTTCTCGGGCGGTGCGTCGAACTCCCTGGTGATCCGCACGAGCGGGACCTTGGGGTCGGCGGTGATCTCGGTCTCATCCACTTCGTCATGAGGTCGAACATGTCCGCCTCCCCTTGCTCAACCATTCGGTTGAACACAACCGTAGAGCCGCCCTCAGTCGTTGTCAACCTTCAGGTTTAACACGTTGAGCTCCGCGCTTCATATCCCGTTGCCGTCGCGGGCGCGCATCTGCTGTGCTCGGCTCACCACCGGTCGAGCGACGAAGGAGACGGCAATGCGCGAAGCGTTCATGTCCACCCCATCGGGAACTGCCTCCAACCCAAGGGACATGACGATTCGTGCGGACTATGAGTTTGGGGATCGTGGCGCATGTCGACGCCGGTAAGACCAGCCTGACCGAGCGGCTGCTCTACGCCGCCGGTGTGATCGACGAGATCGGCAGCGTCGATGCCGGCAGCACCTCGACGGACTTCCTGGCGCTGGAGCGCCAGCGCGGCATCACGATCAAGTCGGCGGTCGTGTCGTTCGTCATCGACGACGTCACGGTCAACCTCATCGACACCCCCGGCCACCCGGACTTCATCGCCGAGGTGGAACGGGTGCTGAGCGTGCTCGACGGCGCGGTTCTGGTCGTCTCCGCTGTCGAGGGCGTCCAATCGCAGACGCGCGTGCTGATGCGCACCCTGCAGGCACTGCACATTCCGACGCTGGTCTTCGTGAACAAGATCGACCGTCGGGGAGCGGCGTACGGGTCGGTGCTCGGCGGTATCGCCGAGAGGCTGCGCTGCTCGGTCGTGCCGATGGGCTCGGTCGAGGCAATGGGCACGCCGGCCGCTGCATTCACGCCGTTCAGCTCGACCGCGGTCGGCGACTCCGCCGCTGTGGCCGCTTTGGCGGACAACGACGAGGCGCTGCTGGCCGCGTTCGTGGATGACGAGAAGGCGGTCTCGTACGGCCAGATTCACTCACCGTTGGCCGCACAGACCAAGCGGGCGCTCGTGCACCCGGTGTTCTTCGGCTCGGCCACCACCGGGGCCGGGGTCGAGCCGTTGATGGCGGGCATCGCCGAGCTGTTGCCGTCTTGGGAGGGTGAGCCCGGCGGGCCCGTGTCCGGGACCGTGTTCAAGGTCGAGCGCGGACCGACGGGAGCGAAGATCGCGTACGTCCGCATGTTCTCGGGAACGGTGCGCGTACGCGATCGCTTGTCATTCCGCGGCGGTGAAGGCACGAGGGTCACCGCGATCAGCGTGTTCCACCGCGGCTCGGCCGAGGGGCGCGCGTCGATCGCCGCGGGGGAGATCGGGACGGTGTGGGGCCTCGGGGACGTCCAGATCGGCGATGCCGTCGGCGTGCCGCGTGTGCACTCGGTCGAGCATCATTTCGCCCCGCCGACGCTCGAGACAGTGGTCGTTCCAAGCCGCCCTGCGGACAGCGGGGCATTACACGTCGCGCTCGCCCAGCTCGCCGAGCAGGACCCGCTCATCAACGTGCGGCGGGACGAGCCGCGCCGGGAAGTGTCGGTGTCGCTCTTCGGCGAGGTGCAGAAAGAGGTGATCCAGGCGACGCTGGCGAGTGACTACGGGGTAAATGTCACCTTCCGCGAGACCACCACGATCTGCATCGAGCGGCCGACCGGTGTCGGTGCCGCGGTGGAAATCATGGGCGTCGCGCCAAATCCCTTTCTCGCCACGGTCGGCCTCCGAATCGAGCCCGCTCCGATCGGCGCCGGCGTGACGTTCGGGCTCGACGTAGAGCTCGGGTCGATGCCGTACGCCTTCATTAAAGCGGTGGAGGAGACCGTTTCAGAGGCTCTCGAGCAGGGCCTGTACGGCTGGTCGGTCACCGACTGCACGGTCACCATGACCCACTCCGGTTATGCGCCCCGCCAGAGCAGCGCCCACGGCCGCTTCGATAAGAGCATTTCGAGCACCGCCGGTGACTTCCGGCTGCTGACACCGCTCGTGGTGATGAGTGCACTCACGCGAGCGCGCACGCGTGTGTGTGAGCCCATGCACCGCTTCCAGCTCGAACTGTCCTTGGACGCTCTCGGGCCGGTCCTTCCGGTGCTCACCGCGCTGCGCGCAGTTCCCGGAACTCCCGCTATCCGCGGGTCTCTGTGCCTGCTGGACGGGGTGATCCCTGCCGCTCGGGTCCATCAGCTGACCAAGCAACTGCCCGGGCTGACCGGCGGAGAGGGCGTCCTGGAGTCCGCGTTCGAGCGCTACCAGCCGGTTCGCGGGCCGGCCCCGACACGTACGCGCACGGACCCCAACCCTCTCAACCGCAAGGAATACCTGTTGGAAGTCTTGCGTCGCGTCCCGTTGCGCTGACGGGCCTTTTGCCGGGTCGTTGGGTCAGCTCAGCAGCAGAGCCACCAGCGGCGCGGGCACCGCCCATGCCGGATGAGCGACATCCAAGATGGATTTGGTGGCGAGGATGCCTCGTCCGTACTTAGCCTCGATCGTGCGGGCGCTCGTGCGCCACGATGCGTCCACCCACTTCGCTTCTATCGGAGTGGTGACTGCATTGCCAGCTTGGTCCGGAACGGGGACGGGCGACAGGTCGACCTCTCCTCCCGAGTTGGTCCGGCTGTAACCAATGGTGTCGCCTCTCACCCATCGTCCCTCTTGAAGCTCGTCGATTGCTCGCGCCAGCGCCACCGCAAGAACAGCCTCGGTCAGAGCGGTCATGTTCGGCTCGGGCAACCCGGCTCGCAAACGGACCGGCAGCCAGGAGAGAAGTGGATCGGTGAGGTAGATCTTGGATTGGCTGCCCGGCACCAGCGCCGCCCGGTCATTGCGTTGCGGACATGGCAGCGCGGCGAAGCTGGAGATCAGACGGGCGAGGCGTCGATCGAACGCTGCGCGACTTGGATAGCCGAGTGCTTCCGCCGTACGCGTGCCGTTCAGCGGGCTCGTCGAACGTTGGCTGATGCCGGCGAGCAGCAGCGGGACAGAGGCGAGGGGGGCGTCCGGGTCGACGTCTGCGCGCAGCCATGCCTCGATGTCGCGGAGGTAGGCCTCGGACACACCACCGGTCCGCGTGTGTTCGGCTACCGCACGCGGAAATCCGCCGCAGGTGAGGTAGTCCTGCCACGCGAGGTCATACGCGTCGATGTCGAACTGAAGTCGCACCAACTCGCCACGTGCTCCCGCCTCCTGAAGATGGGCTGGGTGAACGGCCACAGGACGTGCGAGCTCCGGGCGGGTCGCGGTGAGAAAGTCCCTGAAGGTCATGGGCAACAGGTGACGGACCCGACGTGCGTCGCTAGTGCCGGCACGCCCCGCCAGCAAGCTGGCCACGACCTCTTGGCCGTCGCTCCATCGACTTCCCGTTGCGACCACTGTGTCATCGCCGAATGCGCTGCCGTCTCGCGCAGCCTTGAGCACGGCCGACCATCCCGGGACTGCACTGACCTCATCCAGCAACCACACCCGACGTTGCTGCCCCGGGGAGTCGACCGACCGCGTGAGCTCACGTCCAAGAGTCAGCACCCGTCGCAGGTCTCTGTCGCGCATGCCGTCGCAGGGCACATGCAGCACTTGACGAGGGTCGACGTCGACCCGCGCGCACAGCAGGCCGGCGCAGTCCAGCAACAGCACCGACTTGCCGATCCGGCGTGGTCCGGTGAGCACGATCAACACGTCGGAGATCGGTCGGCTCGCGACGTCGGCCAAAGTGGTCGGCCGGTAGCCGAGGTCGTGTCGGGCGCGGTCGAGCATCAGGCGGTGCGAGGCCGTCCACGCGGTCGGGTCGTCACCGGACACAGCAGCGCGCCACCACGGGTTTGCATCAGTGAGCACTCGCCGAAGCTCATCGTCACGCACGCCGCTACCGTAGCCGAGCGCACCAAAACCCAGGGTGTCTAGAGTGTCACCGCATCCAAACCCCCGGCAGTTCAGCTTGTTCGCCTATGCATTCGGAGCGGATCTGCTGCCCGCGAAGCCGCTCACCTGCGGCCGAGGCACGATTCACCGGCCTGTCACCGACCGAAATTTCAGTCCTCTTGCTGATCAACCCCTACGGATCAACCCAGAAGTGTGCACGGGGTCGGCGGCCCTGGCGATACTCTCCTCGCCATCGGCACGGCGGCGACTTCCTTGGGGGCCATGATGGCGAGACACCTACTGTCGAGACGAGGCACGCTGGCTGCACCGCTAGCTGTGGCAGTGCTTTTGCTGGGGCCGGCCGCGGGAACGGCAGGAAGTGCCCGTGTCGCTGCACCCGGGTCGACGGACCTGACCTCAGTTGGCGTCTCGTCCACCGCGACGTCCGTCGCACCCGCTCTCGAAGAGGGCGGCTTCATTGTCGATTGCGGGTACAGCCACGCGAACAACTTCGACCCGATTCTTCGCCCGGGCGTGCTCACGCCGGGACATCTGCATCACTACTTCGGCAACCCCGACACGGACGCCTTCTCGACGCCCGAGAGCCTCCGGGAGTCGACGAGCTCGACCTGCCTGTCCAAGCCGGAGAACAAGTCGTCGTACTGGATCCCTGCGCTCTTCGACGGTGCCGGCAATGTGCTCGAGGCGGACCGGACCGAGAACTACTACAAGGACGCCGGCGTGGACGCCGTGGCCACGATGGTGCCGTTCGACGCCAATCACTCGATGGTCGCTGGGACCGCGGGATTGAAGGCAGGCGACCCACTGCAGTCTAAGAACATCATCGAATGGGCCTGCACCATCGAAGGTGACACCGGCGAGCAGGACAACAAGGGTGCCTCGACCATCAATAAGGCACTCAACAAGGTCGCTGTAGGCGCCACGACCTGCCCCGACGAGGACGTGGTCGGCGGATTCGACGGTGTGCTCGGCCTGCTCATCACGTTCCCCAACTGCTGGGACGGCAACACCGCGTTCCCCTGGAACAACGGCTCGGGCGGTTCGACCACCAACGAGCACATGCGCTATCCGTGGCAAAAGGCCAACGGCCGCACCCAGACCAAGGCAGACACCTCGCCCCTGCTCCCGCAGGACGAGTGCCCTCGCGGCTACAAGACGTTGGTCCCGGAGCTCGCCATCGGCGTTCACTGGCCGGTCGCGGACATCACCATGCGCAACGGCTATGTGGCCTCTGACGAGTCGGGCATGGAGATGGAGATGGGGCTCGCCGACAACGGCGCGACCGCACACGCCGACTTCATGAACGGCTGGGACCAGGACCTCCTCAGGGGTCTTGTCGACGAGTGCATCATCGACAAGCAGAAGTGCGAGGAGGACGAGTACCCGGAGTGCTGGCCCTCCGCCTGCCGCGCACCGCTCGTCGAGGCAGTGGCCCGTCGGGAGTGACCCAGGTCAGTCCTAACGCCGTTCGGTGCCCTCGGCGCGATTCGAACGCGCGACACACGGTTTAGGAAACCGATGCTCTATCCCCTGAGCTACGAGGGCTCTTGCGTGGCGGTGCGGATCTCGTGGACAGGCCCCTGTCACACGCCCGGCCGGCGATCGCGTTCACCTACAGCAGCGAGCATCGTAGGGGTTCGGAGGGCGGTGGCTCTCGCCGTCGCACGTCCGGCCCGGATCGTTGGGCGCGGGTGACCTGGTTGTACGGCGTGTCGCGGTCACCAGTGCCCCACGAAACGACGGCAGCTGGCCATCAGGACGGCGAGGACCGTCTAGCCCAGGGTGTGTCAGGGCGCTCACGGCGTACGCCGTCGACGGTCACGTCGGTGTGCTCGTCGAAGAACGCGATGAGGCCGGTGAGTTCGACGGCCTCGGGAAGCGGGTCCGGATAGAACCAGGCGATGTCGACCGGCCCGTTGCCCAGGTCGGCTGACCAGTAGGAAGCTCGACCCTTGTATGCGCAGGTCGTCTGCGTCGGGCTCGACGCAAGCAGGTCGGTGCGTACGTCCTCGGGTGGCAGGTAGAAGCGCACGGGAAGGCCGGTCTCGAACACGAGCACCGGACGGGACGACTCGGCGAGGACCGCGCCGCCCGCCTCCACGTGGACTTGCCTCGAGCTGTGGCGTACGTCGATGCGGTGGAACGGGTCGCGTGCGTGCGAGATGATCTCGTCCTCCTCCTCGCGCCAGACGAAGGCGTCGAAGTCGAGGATCACGTAGCCATCGAGATCAGGGTCCTCGGGGCGGAACGCCGCCCCCTCGGCCGATTGCTCCCCGGCCGCCACGTCCAGCACCTCGCCGGGCGCGGTGTGAACCGCGAAACGGTGTTCCGGCGTGAGCACCGGTGGCCCGCCCATCACGGTCGTCGGCTCGACCGCCGCCGCACCGCTCGAGATGGACCGCATCAGCTCGGCGCTGATGTCGGCGCTGGGCACGGCGTACGAGGGACTGATCCGCTTGGGCTCCCAGACCAGGACCGCCTTGAAGGTGTCGACGACGGGCGCATCTCCGAGCCATGCGCGGATGCGCTTCTCCGTCCGGTGATAACGAAGTTCGTTCAGGCCTCGGAACATCAGATCGAGCGTTCGAACTGCCATTGGCCACCCATTTCCGCACGCGGACTTGCCTTCAGGTGACTCTCTCGGCGTCAGGCGGGCGAGGCCGCCAGGTGCTTTTCGAGGCGTACGAGAGTCGCCTCCATACCCTTGCGATTCCGTGCCGGGAAGCCAACCAGTTTGTAGAACGTCTGGACGACACGCGGCTGCCGGCTCGGATCCCACTCCTCGCGCACATGCGTGCCACCCGCGACCGGCGTCAGCGTGTAGCGCCATCGGTGGCCCGCGAAATGCCGCCACGCGATGAGCCGGCCCTCCTCGTACTCCACCACCGTGTTCGTCACCTTGTACGGCGCGCCGACCTTCATCGCCACACCGAACTCCGCGCCGTGCGACAAGCGCGGCGGGCCGGTATTGATCTTCTGGATCGTGCCGGAACCATCGATCAACGGATGCTGTCTCGGGTCGGCGAGGACGTCGAATATGGCGGCGGCATCGGCGGGGATGGTGCGCTCGACGGTTACGACTGGAGAGGTCATGGATCCATCCTGCCCGCGATAACCCAGAGCGACCGGTTTCCGCGGGTCGGATCACGAGCCGACCCGTAGGGTCGTCGCGGCCCGCCGGGGTCGCCGGTGCATCGAGGACGCGAGCATCTTGGATGATGGACGCGTGACGGAACGCAGACCGGTGGACACGTGGCTGAGCGACATGGACGGAGTGCTCGTTCGCGAGGAGATTGCCATCCCCGGCGCGCCGGATTTCGTCGGTCGGCTCAAGGACGCGGGCCGGCCCTTCCTCGTCCTCACCAACAACTCGATCTTCACGGCTCGGGACCTGCGCGCCAGGCTTCTGCGCAGCGGGATCGACGTGCCCGAGGAGGCGATCTGGACCTCGGCGCTCGCGACCGCCAAGTTCCTCGACGACCAGCGCCGCGGCGGCAGCGCGTACGTCCTGGGCGAGGCCGGGCTCACAACCGCGCTGCACGAGGTGGGGTACGTCCAGACCGACCGCGACCCGGACTATGTCGTGCTCGGCGAGACCCGGACGTACTCCTTCGAGGCCATCACCAAGGCGATCCGGCTCGTCGGGGCAGGCGCGCGCTTCATCGCGACCAACCCTGACCCGTCCGGGCCGTCGGCGGACGGCCCGCTGCCCGCGACAGGCGCGGTCGCCGCGCTGATCAGTCGCGCGACGGGCGTCAACCCGTACTTCATCGGCAAGCCCAACCCGCTCATGATGCGCAGCGCTCTCAACCAGATCGGCGGCCACTCCGAGACCACGGTCATGGTCGGGGACCGCATGGACACTGACGTGATCTCGGGTATCGAAGCCGGCCTGCGCACGGTCCTGGTGCTCACCGGCTCGACACGCCGCGAGGACATCGACCGGTTCCCGTACCGCCCGACGCGTGTGGTCGACTCGGTGGCTGATCTGGTCGAGCTCGTTTAGGGCTGTCAACCAGCGACCCCTCATGAGCGTCTTCCTTCCAAGGACGGCACACGATGCTCGGGAGGGACACGAAATGAGGAAGTTGACAACGTTGGTGGCGGCAGTCGCAACCGCCGCAGGCCTGGGGCTCGCTGCCGCGCCGGTGAGCGCGGGCACCGAGAATGCGGCGGCTGCGCCGTACTGTGGCCTGGTTTGGGGTTCACTGACCAAGTCGGGCGGTGCGCTTTCCGCCGATCCGATCACCGACATCCGCGCCGGGCGCCACGACTGCTACGACCGGCTCGTCGTCGACATCGACGGCGGCGAGAACGGCTTCACCGTCTCCTACGTCGACACCGTGTACGCGGAGGGCACCGGCGACCCGATTCCGCTGCGTGGCGGTGCGTTCCTCGCGATCAGCGTGCTCAACCCGGCGTACGACGAGGGGGGAGCCACGTACGACCCGGCGAACCCGGCCGAGCTCGTCAACGTCACCGGCTGGCAGACGTTCCGGCAGGCCGCGTGGGGCGGGAGCTTCGAGGGCTACACGACCATCGGCCTTGGGGTTCGCGCGCGGCTGCCGTTCCGGGTGTTCTCCCTCGCCGGGCCGGGGACCGACTCGCGCGTCGTGATCGACGTGGCGCACAAGTGGTGAGCCGCTCACGCGGGTGACTGCAACCGAGTGCGGGGCGAGGCCGGGAAACGCCGGCCCCGCCCCGTACTCGTTGGGTCGCCTATCGTCGGTGAGGGCAGTGCCGCGCGGGGGCAGTGCCGCGTGAGGGCAGTGCCGCGTGAGAGCAGTGCCGCGTGAGGGCAGTGCCGCACGAGGGCAGTGCCGCGC
>Ga0136634_10001158_pt1 | contig 10299 bp, 7 predicted proteins | sample AntDrymUQ8332106_2_FD_104654 | JGI IMG/M metagenome (GOLD analysis project Ga0136634, IMG submission 104654) | Polar desert sand microbial communities from Dry Valleys, Antarctica - metaG UQ833 (21.06) | ecosystem: Environmental > Terrestrial > Soil > Desert | place: Antarctica: Dry Valley... | reverse complement strand
GCTGTCAAATATACTACTGTAACAAGACTAACGGCTATGGGTAGTGTAACCTATACTTATACAGATAATGATATTGCAGCATCTCCGGTATATTTTTACAGGTTAAAGAAAGTTGATGTAGACGGCCGTTTTTCTTACAGTGCAACCATTAGATTAAATGGTGCTGTAAAAGGTCTAAGTCTCGCTGCCACACCAAACCCATTTACAACAACGGTTAAATTAACTGTAGCAACCCCGGCAAAAGAAACTGTTACTTTAAACCTATCTGATTTGAGTGGCCGGCTTTTGCACCAAATGAAAGTGCAGGTGCAGCCAGGTGTAAACGTTTTTGAAATTCCTGGAAGCAACAAACTTGCAGCCGGCACTTACTTAGTTAGCATGTATTCTCAGCAACAAACTCAAACAATAAGAATTCTTAAAACAAAATAATATTTCTTTAATGCTTATAGAGAAAGCTGATATGCCGAACGTGACATCAGGTAAAATAAAAACCTTCAAGACGATTCAATCTGAGGTTCAAAGTATAAATAGACTTGCATTGTCAGTGGATTGTGTCATTTTCGGATTTGATGAAAACAAGCTAAAAGTATTACTCATCAGGTCAGATCTTCAAAAGTATAAAGATCAATGGTCATTATTAGGAGATCTTGTTTTACCCGAAGAAGGACTGGATGAAGCGGCCTACAGGATTTTAAAACAACGGACCGGCTTAAGTGATGTTTTTTTAGAACAGGTGCATACGTTTGGAGAAATAGACAGGCATCCTGCCAGCAGGGTAGTTACTGTGGCTTATTATTCGTTAATAAATATCCAACATCATAAGTTAAAAATACTTGACAACGAATTGCATTGGCATGATGTGGATAGTGTAACCTCAATGGCTTTTGATCACAAAAAAATATTTGACACCAGCTATTGCCAGTTGCAGAAAAGAGTAAGGGAACATCCACTAGGCTTTAGTCTGCTGCCCGGTAAGTTTTCTTTAAGAGAGTTACAGAATTTATATGAAGCCATTCTAAATGTAAAACTTGACAGGCGAAATTTCAGGAAAAAGTTTTTTGCCATGGATTTTCTTATTGACCTGGATGAAATTGAAACAGAAGTGCCTCACCGGCCGGGAAAACTGTACAAATTTGATTACAAAAAGTATGAAAAAAGTACAAAAAAATGGGCAGGTATTGCCTTTTAAACCGAGCAGAAAATATAAGCAGAAATAATAAAAACAGTTTTAGAATATCTAAATTATAAATTTAAACTCCTTTATTTTTGTGTATAATATACACATTACTTTTTAACATTAACGATTGCTATTATGAGAAAAATTAAACTTCCACTTTTAAAGACGCTCTGTGTATTCCTCTTAGTTGCTTTTGGAGCAGTTACCGCATATGCGCAAACTACTGCTTCAGGTAAGGTATCGGATAACAGCGGTGTAGGCCTACCGGGAATTTCGGTAACAGTAAAAGGTACTTCTGTTGCCACGGCCACAAATGCAAATGGTACGTTCAGCATCACTATTCCGGCTGGTGCAAAAACACTTGTTTTTTCCGGCGTAGGATTTACTACACAGGAACAGGCTATTGGCAACAAGGTTACCTATGATGTATCTCTTCAAAACAGTACTTCCAGTTTAAATGAAGTAGTAGTTATTGGTTATGGTACCGTTCGTAAGAAAGACCTTACGGGTGCAACTACCACTGTATCTTCCAGAGATTTTCAGAAGGGGGCAGTTGCCACTCCTGAGCAACTTATCTTAGGTAAGGTAGCGGGTGTAAATATTACTTCAAACGGTGGTGCACCGGGTGCAGGTAGTACGATCCGTATTAGGGGAGGTTCTTCCCTGGCGGCCAGTAATGATCCCTTAATTATTATTGATGGTGTGCAATTGAGCGGCGGCGGTATTGCAGGATCTGCCAATGCATTGGCATTAATTAACCCCAACGATATTGAAACTTTTACCATTTTAAAAGATGCATCTGCTTCGGCCATTTATGGTTCACGGGCATCAAACGGTGTAATTATTATTACTACTAAAAAAGGTAAAGCAGGCAAAGCAAAAATTAATTTTAATAGCAACTTATCTGTTGGTGTACTATCTAAGAAAATAGATGTTCTTTCTGCAGAAGAATTCGGAACATTCGTTCGTGCTAATGGTACTGCACAACAAATAGGATTGCTGGGAACAGCAACAACAGACTGGCAAGATGAAATTTATCAGCGTGCAATGGGTACAGATAATAACATCAGCGTTAGCGGATCAACCAAAGGAAATATTAAAATGCCTTACCGTGTTTCTGCAGGTTATCTTAACCAGGAAGGTATTCTTAAAACAGGTGAATTAAAAAGATTTTCAGGAGCGGTTAACCTTAGCCCATCTTTCTTAAATGACCACCTGAAAGTAGAATTAAATGTAAAAGGAACCAATACAAAAAGCCAGTTTGCAGATGAAGGGGCAATAGGCTCTGCAGTCAACTTTGATCCTACCAAACCCGTACGTACAGGGTTTTACAGGTATGGTGGTTATTTTGAGTGGTTAGATCCAAACGCCACCAATGGCTTAAAAGCTTTGGCGCCCAACAACCCGGTAGGGTTATTAATGGGAAGAGATAATAACAGTAATGTTAACCGGAGTATTGGAAATATCCAGGTAGATTATAAGTTCCATTTTTTACCAGAGCTTAGGGTTAATGTAAACGTTGGTTACGACATTGCTAAAGGAACAGGTAACGTTATCCTGGATGATAGCATCAGGGGTGGATATTTAAGAAATGTTGATGTAAATGATATCAGAAAAGGTGGCCAGAAAAATGAATACAAACAAGAAGTAAGAAATACTTTTCTGGAAACCTACCTTAACTATACCAAAGATGTTGCAGGTATAAAAAGCCGCTTTGATCTTACAGGTGGTTACGGTTATTATGAAAATCTTTCTACCAATTTCTTCTATGCAGATTATTTCCGTGATGGATCAAAAGTAAAAAATACTGATCCTGCATTTGCATTTGATAAACCAATGAACAGGTTAATCTCTTTTTATGGCAGGTTCAATTACACCTTTAATGGTAAATATTTATTAACTGCTGCTGCAAGAACAGATGGCTCTTCCAGGTTAAATCCGGATGACAGGTGGATCACTTATTATTCAGGTGCACTTGCCTGGAGAATTAGTGAAGAAGCTTTTCTTAAAAACAGCAAAACTATTTCTGATCTTAAGTTAAGAGGCGGATACGGTATTACCGGTCAGCAGGATGGAATAGGTAACTATGATTTTTATCCCCGTTATGGTTTCAGTAACCAAACTGCCCAATACCAGTTGGGAACCGAGTTTTTCAACATGTATCGCCCGGTTGCCTACAATCCAAATTTGAAGTGGGAACAAACGGCCACCACAAATATTGCGTTGGATTATGGATTTTTTAATAATCGTATAACAGGTAGTGTTGATTTTTACCTGAAAGAAACCAAAGATTTATTGAATCAGATTAACCAGTCTGCGGGTACAAACTACGCACCTGTTATTATTGCCAATGTGGGTAATATGGAAAACAAAGGTGTTGAGTTTAGTATGAATACGACTATAGTGCGTAAGAAAGATTTGACTGTAGATTTTGGTTACAACGTTACGTTCAACCGCAACAGAATTACCAAACTTACTTTTTCAGAAGATCCTAATTATGAGGGGCAGCGTTTTGGCGGCCGTTCCGGAGGAACAGGTGGTACTATTCTTATTAATTCTGTTGGATTTAACAGGGGTGCATTTTATGTATACAAACAAGTATATGATGCAGCAGGAAAACCAATAGACAATCTCTTTGAAGATATCAACAGGGATGGGGTGATTACTGAAAAGGATTTGTATCGTTATAAGAGCGCTAATCCCGATGTATTCCTTGGCTTTAATGGCAATGTAGGATATAAAAGATTTAATGCTGGTTTTATTGCCAGGGCTAGCTTAGGTAATTATATGTATAACAACGTTGCCTCTGCAACAGGTGCCACAAGAAATATATTGAATCCTTTGGTTTACCTAAGCAACGGATCGTCTGATGTGCTTGTCTCAGGATTTAAAGGTGAAGGTGATAAATACTATAGCTCTGATTATTATGTTCAAAATGCTTCTTTCTTTAGACTGGATAATGTAAATGTTGGATACAATTTTGGAAAAGTATTTAACGACAAAGCAGATATGCGTTTCAACTTTAACGTTCAAAATGTGTTTGTCATTACCAAGTATAAAGGAGCAGATCCTGAAAATGCAGGTGGTATAGATAATAATTTTTATCCAAGACCAAGAACTTTTGTGGCAGGTGTAAACCTTGACTTCTAAATTTTAATAACAGATTAAACTTCTTATATGAAAAAAAATATTTTTAAAATGGCAATGTTACTGGTTGGTTTTGCAGCCACAGTAACTTCCTGCACAAAGGACCTTGATCTTACACCAACCAATGATGTTACTTCAGAAGTAGTGTATAGTACTCCTTTAGGATATAAGCAATCCCTGGCTAAAATATATGGCACAATGGCTTTAACCGGTAATACCGGTCCGGCTGGTGCAGCTGATGTATTTTACCCGGGTTCTGATGAAGGTCAGAATGCAGATTTTTACCGCACGTTCTGGAAAGCACAGGAATTGCCTACCGATGAAGCTGTAATAGCCTGGGGAGATCCTGGTATTCCAGACTTTCATAACATGAGCTGGTCTCCTGCCAATTTATTCCTGCATGGCGTTTATTACAAATCATTATACCAGATAACAATCATCAACGAGTTTTTGCGCCAGTCTACAGAAGAGAAAGTTAGTAGCAGGGGAATCTCAGGTGCTGATGCGGAAACCATCAAGAAATACCGTCCTGAAGTTCGTTTTTTAAGAGCTTATCAATACTGGGTATTAATGGATCTTTTTGGTAATCCTCCTTTTGTTACAGAAGAGAGTATCATTGGCGGACCAAATCCTCCGCAGATACAAAGAGCCGATTTGTACAAATACATTACTGATGAATTAGTAGCTATCGAAAATGAATTGCCTACTGCCAAATCTAATGAATATGGCAGGGCTGATAAAGCTGTAGCACAAGCATTACTTGCCCGTTTATACCTTAATGCAGCAGTATATACCGGTACTCCTAATTTTAATGGCGCAGCAACTTATGCAAAGAGCGTTATTGATGCAGGTTATGATACCCTGTCTAATTACAGGAACCTGATGCTTGCTGATAATAACCTAAACAATCCGGAATTTATTTTTACTATTAATTATGATGGTGCAAGAACCCAGGGTTTTGGTGGAACAACATTTCTTACACATGCCTCAGTAGGTGGTAGTATGTCAGGAGCAGCATTTGGTATTTCCGGTGGATGGTTTGGATTAAGAACAACCAAAGCGTTGGTAAATAAATTTGCAGACCCATCAGGTAATACTGATAAAAGAGCCCAGTTTTACACTTCTGGCCAAACTTTAGAGATCAACAATATTTCGACTTTTACTGATGGATATGCTGTAACTAAATATCGCAACGTTACTAAAACAGGTGCGCCTGGCAGTAACCTTGATTTTGCAGATGTCGATATTCCATTATTCAGGATCGCAGAAATGTATTTAATATATGCAGAAGCTGTAAAAAATGGTGGTACGGGTGACATCAATACTGCCGTAGGATATATTAATAAACTTCGCAGAAGAGCTTACGGTAATACCAGTGGTAATATTGTTGCAAGCGATCTTACTTTGGATTTCATTTTAGATGAACGTGCAAGAGAATTATATTGGGAAGGACATCGCAGAACTGACCTTATCCGTTATAACAGGTTTGTAGAGTCAAGTTATGTTTGGCCATGGAAGGGTGGTGTTGCATCTGGTACAGGTGTGCCTGCTTTCCGCAAGTTGTATCCATTACCTTCTGCAGATATAAATGCTAACAGGAACCTGGTTCAGAATACAGGATATTAATAAACACACTTAAAAATAAAATTATGAAGCATATATTTAAAACACTATTATTCCTGGTATTGGCCGGTAGTCTTTTCTCATGCGAAAAAGACGAAAATCAGGTAATGTATGAAGGGGGAACAGCCCCAGTTCTAAGCGGTAGCAGTGCAACTATTCCGCTTACTTTTATCAATAAAGATCAAACAGCGTTTACGCTTAATTGGACCAATCCCAATTATATGTTTACCACGGGACTAAGTTCACAGGATGTTAATTACACTATCGAAATAGATACAGTTGGTGCTAATTTTACCAATCCGCAGAAGCAGACAATAACTGTTTCTAAAGACCTTTCTAAAACATTTACACAAGGTGAATTTAATAGTTACCTGCTAAACCAGTTATTATTAGTACCCGATGTTTCTCATCAATTAGAAATAAGGGTTACATCTACTCTTGCATTTAATAATGCAAAACTGGTTTCTAATGTCTTGAAATATACAGTTAAACCATTTTCAATTCCACCGGTAGTGGCTCCTCCCGCTTCAGGAAAATTATTTATGGTAGGTAATGCTTCACCAGGTGGTTGGAATAACCCGGTGCCTGTACCCACGCAGGAATTTACAAGAGTGAGTAACACCTTGTATGAATTAATTGTAAATATTAGCCCGGGTGGATCTTATTTGCTTCTGCCTGTAAACGGTAGTTGGAATGCAAAATATGGCGGTACCGGAGCAAACAATAGCAATAATGTAAATGGCGGCGATTTTAAACCGGAAGGTGGCGATCTGCTGGCACCCTCAGTATCAGGAGCACATAAAATTGTGGTAGATTTTCAAAGAGGAAAGTTTACGGTAACCAAATTATAAGAAAGCAAATTGTTTGCTTTAATTATTTCTAAAAAATAAATTAATATGAAAAATATATTTAAACTAGTTCTCTCTGCTACCATGCTGTTTGCTTTTGCATCCTGCGATAAAGTAGATGACCTCCCTGTTTTTGGTAAAGGGGATGCCGCAGTATTATCTACTTCTGTAGCAGCCATTGCGCCTACTGCAGCAGATTCTAATAATGTAGTTCTTACTTTAAACTGGACTTATCCCAATCACAGTACAGATTCCAACAACATCAAATATGTTATAGAAATTGATTCTGCAGGTAAAAATTTTGCAGCTCCTTTAAAAAGGGAAGTTATAGGCAAATTATCTGAAGGTTTTATTGCAAAAGAACTTAACGGTTTTATGCTTGGTAAAGGATATGCATTTAACGTACCTGTAAGTATGGAAGTTAGATTAACCTCTTCCTATGCCAACAACAATGAAAAAATAGTTTCAAATACTGTTGCTGTTAAAATGACGCCATACAAAGTGCCGCCAAAAGTGCCTTTGCCTACTACAGGAAAACTATTCATTGTAGGTGCAGCTACACAAGGCGGATGGAACAACCCTGTTCCTGCACCATCACAGGAGTTAGCCCGTTTAAATGAAACTACTTTTGCAGGAATATTTCAAATGAATGGTGGCGAACAATATTTACTATTGCCACTAAACGGAAGCTGGGATAATAAATTTTCTGTAGCCAGCAACCAGGTTCCTGGTTTATCAGGTGGTGGTAATTTTGGATTTAACCTTGCGGATAATTTTCCCGCTCCTGCAAGTTCTGGTTTATATAAATTAATAGTTGATTTCCAGACCGGGAAATTTACAGTAACTCCATATAGCGGCACGTTACCAACTAATTTATTTATGGTGGGTGGTGCTACGCCAGGAGGATGGAACAACCCAGTACCTGTACCTTCTCAGCAGTTAACCCGCCTCAATTCTTCACAGTGGGAAATAACCATACCCTTAACCAGCGGTGAAAAATACCTGTTGTTACCTAATAATGGTAGCTGGGATAATAAATATGGCGTTGTAGATGCGGGTGCTGCCGGAATAGGAAATGGAGGTCTCATTAAGTATAATGATGGTGCACAGGATATCCCTGCACCCTCTGTTACCGGTACTTATAAAATTTTAGTAAATTTTGCTACCACAGAAAACGTTCAGGGTAGATTTACAGCCGTAAGACAATAAAAAAGCAATTCATTTTAATATACAAAAGCTGCTCCTGAAATGGGGCAGCTTTTGCATTTATTCACATCCCGAAAAAACTGGTACGATTTTTTATATTTAAAATGTACAAATATATTTTTCACTTTTTAAAACATACAATATGACTAAGCAACAAAAAACAAGCGCCTTAATTTTAGCAGGATTAGCTGTATACGGGATTTATAAGTATTCCAAATTAAGTACAGATGATAAATCAATGATTTTGGACAAAATTAAAACCAGCGGAAAAGATTTATGGAGCCAGGTGAATACGGGCCCGCTAAAAAATATTTTTGCAGGCAAGGATGTCAATGAACCAAGCCATATTTAAAATAAGCCGGAATTATTTATAAAAAAAGTGTTGCCATTTAGCAACACTTTTTTATTTTAAACACTAATTATTTTTTTGTCGAAATATAGTGTGTGGTTATAAAAGCAAGTTTCCTATTTTTAAATAATAGTAATTTAAAAAAAATAGATGATGAGCCAGAACCGCAGAAGTTTCATTCAACAGGCAGGGATGATGGCAGGAGCTTTTTCTGCAAACTCCTTGTTTAATCAACTGCATGCAGCAGAGCTGGATGCTGCTCATTTGCAAAGGGCAGGGCTTTCTGCTGTAGAGATTGCAGGCGATGAAGATTATTGGAGCATTATACAACAAGCCTATACCGTAAATCCTTCCATCATTAATTTAAATAATGGTGGTGTAAGTCCTTCGCCACGGGTGGTGCAGGAAGCATTGGATAATTATAATAAACAGGCTAATGAAGGACCGTCTTATTATATGTGGCGCATTATGGATATGGGGCGTGAACCATTGCGGGAAAAACTGGCAGAACTGGCAGGATGTGCTGCTGCAGAAATTGCCATAAATAGAAATGCAACAGAAGCATTAAATACAATAATATATGGACTACCATTACAAAAAGCTGATGAAGTTATTGGCACCAGGCAGGACTATCCAAATATGATAAATGCATGGAAACAGCGCCAGGATAGAGATGGTATCGTTTACAAACAAATTAGTTTTGAATTTCCTATAGAGAATGATGAAATTATTGTGAATGCCTTTGAACAAGCCATTACTCCAAAAACAAAAATATTGCATATCACGCATGTGATTAATTGGGTGGGGCAGATAATGCCGGTAAAAAAAATAACGGCAATGGCTGCCCGAAGAGGAATAGAAACGATTGTTGATGGTGCTCACTCCTTTGGTTTATTGGATTTTAAAATACCAGACCTTGGTTGCGATTATTTTGGCACCAGCCTGCATAAATTTTTAAGTGCATCTGTAGGTAGTGGAATGTTATGGGTTAAAAAAGAAAAGATAAAGCAACTTTGGCCACTCATGTGTAGCGACCAACCCCATAGTGATGATATCCGTAAATTTGAAAACCTTGGCACCCGGAGCTTTCCCATAGAACAAGCCATCGGTGAAGCCATTAATTTTCACAATGCTATTGGCTCACGCAGAAAACAGGAGCGCATTCATTACCTTAAAAATTACTGGGCTTCGGCCGTTAAAGATATTCCCGGCGTAAAAATACATACCTCATTAAACCCGCTGTATTCCTGTGCCATTTGTGGCGTAAGCATCAACGGAATGACACCCTCTGAATTAGATACCCTGTTATTTTCGAAATATAAAATTCATACAGTGGGTATAGTCTGGGATAATATCAGTTGCGTAAGAATAACCCCTCATGTTTATACCAAATTAAAAGACCTCGATAAGTTAATACTGGCAATCAGGGAAACAGCACAACAAAAAAACAATAAATGAATTCAATAATAAAATGGGGAATGATAGGTTGCGGAGATGTAACAGAAGTAAAAAGCGGACCTGCATTTAACAAGGTTGCCCATTCTGCCTTGTATGCTGTAATGCGCCGGGATAAAGCAAAAGCTACTGATTATGCCCTTAGGCATAGTGTGCCGGCAGTGTATACGAATGCCCTGGACCTGATAAATGATCCCGAAGTAAATGCTGTTTATATTGCTACACCACCAGATTCTCATGAAGAATATTGCATGGCCGCTATACTTGCAGGCAAGCCTGTTTATGTAGAAAAACCAATGACGCTTAACAGTGCTTCGGCTCAAAGAATGAAACAATTGGCAGAGGATAAAAATGTGAAACTTGTGGTGGCACATTACCGGAGAGCTCAACCGATGTTTATAAAAATAAAAGAGTTGATTGATTCCAATGCTATAGGAACCATTATGAATGTTAGGATGGATTACAGGCGCAAACCAGTAACAACAACCGAAATG
>Ga0136634_10001157_pt1 | contig 10300 bp, 7 predicted proteins | sample AntDrymUQ8332106_2_FD_104654 | JGI IMG/M metagenome (GOLD analysis project Ga0136634, IMG submission 104654) | Polar desert sand microbial communities from Dry Valleys, Antarctica - metaG UQ833 (21.06) | ecosystem: Environmental > Terrestrial > Soil > Desert | place: Antarctica: Dry Valley... | reverse complement strand
CTTTCGTCGACGACCAAGTCGATCGAAGAGATTGCCGCGACGATCATGCAGGAAGTGCGGCTGGAGCGGCGGTCGTATTGAATTCCGGCCCGATGCGACCTAGGTGTCTAAGTCCACGAGCTTGCTTAAGAAGCTGTCTTCCGACAGGCTTCTGCCGCTCTCTCGAATGTAAGTGTCAGACTGCGAAGATCCTCAGTGCGACCTTCAGAGGCTGAAATAAGCAGCTGCCAATCAGAGGACGTTAGGGTTTCGTCGAGTCGCCGCACCAAGCAACTGCAGAACGCTTCTGTACTCGCTTCTGAATCGCCCCGCCTCTTGCCTTGATCAAAGCAGCCCCCGTACAGACCGAGCTTGAAGGCCTTCTTCTGTAGTTCCTCAGGAGATTGTGCTGCAGCAGCCCAGACCGAAAGCAAGCCTGTAACCACCAATGTGCTAGCTAGTTTGGGCATGTCTCATTTTGTAAAGCCTTCAAATTTCAGTGGAGTCGCCGGAGCGGCAGAGCAAATTGCTCGATGCTGGCATCGCCCAGACAAGCAGGCCCTCGCGCCGTTCGCTGCCAAACAGCCGAGCAGACCTCAGCGGATAGCGAGGAGCTCCTGTGTCGTCAGGCCGCGCTGTAACGCGGTCCTGTAATGTTCTAGCAGTCGCCGCACTTCGTGTTGCTCTGGCACGCTGAACCGTTCCTCGATTTTCTTCGCCGGTGATGCAGCGGCGCAGCGCGCACCGATCGCGCAATCGACCAGCTTATCAAATTGCGTCCCGGGCTGGTCTTGTTCGTATAGATCAACCGCATAGATAAAAGCGGCAGCGCGCAATCTAGCATCAGGTGCCGCGCCGTCATTGATCCGGGCCGAAAGCGCGCGGCCGGCTTCCGTGACTCGAACGGCAAGAAAATATTGATCTGCGCGCGACGTGCCAAGGGTGACATTGCGTTCGAGGTGCGCGACAACGGACGCGGCATGAAGCCCGAAGTGGTCGCCGGCATCTTCGAGCCGCTCAAGGCGCCGTCCCTGTCGCCCATCGGGCACTCAGCTGCGCGATCGGGGTTGGGGCTCTACAACGTGCGACTCTATACGGAACGCATGGGTGGCACCGTGACGTGCGTATCCACTCCGCAACGCGGCACGCTGTTCCGCATCACGCTGCCCGGACCGACAACAACCGTCGCGCCCCAGCCCCGCCTGCACGACATCGACGCGGCAAAGCTCGCCAAGAACAAGCTGGTCGCAATCCTGGATGACGACGTCAACGTGTTACGTACTACCGAGCGCCTGTTCGGCAACCTCGGCGTAGAGGTGTTCGCGCACAGTGAGCCGCTGGTATGGCTCAATGGCGTTGTCGAGATGAAGCGGATGCCTGACCTCGTGATACTCGATTACCAGCTGCGAGATGGCGACTGTTCAACGTACCTCGACGTCATCCGCGGGCGTTGGGGGGGCGAAGGATTGAAGATGATCGTCGTTACCGGGCATGCCCGCAATCCGAATCTGTTACGCATTTCGCAGACGGTGCCGGTGCTGCGTAAGCCGCTGACCGAGGCGACGTTTGCGTTGATTCTGGACGTGCTGGGTGGGCGGCGGAAGCTGCCTGCGGCCGGGTTTTTGTAATTCAAATGAGGTCGCGTCTTAAGACTAGGTTGTAGCCGGCGTCATCGTCACTTGTGTGCTCAACATCTCTCGCGAGATAACAACCGCGCCTCCGCTAAGAAGCAATGACTAACTCGACTTTTGAAGCCGCCAAGGGCTGCGGCTGTGATGCCGCTCTTGCGGAAGCGCTTGCCGCAGTTCTAGAACAGTCACGTAGGGACGAGTTCGATATTGAGCCGTGTATGCACGCGATTACCGTGCTGGAGAGCCTTCCGACCGCCGGGAAGGTTGACGATCGCGTGGAAGTTGCATTAGCAGTAGCTCGATGCCTCGGACCAGAACGGGCGATTCTTTCATTGCGTGCAATGGCAGCGGCCAACCCTGCGGGTGCGCAGATCTGCGACCCGCATAGACGAAGGAGATGGCTTAATTTTTCCGGCGCCCTTCAGCGTCTGGTGAAAAATCCAGGTCTGGGTGCCGCTTATCTCGCGTCAGCCATGGAGTTGGCTAGTGAATTGAAGGATGCTCTGGGTACTTGCGTCATATGGAGCAACTTGTCGATGTTCGCAAGTGATTCTGGCCAATACGCAGACGCTGTACGATTTACAAGTCTGGCTATCCGCGCCGCTGAAGCGCACAAGGCCGATGGAAGGGTTGTCCTCGCAGAATATCTCGTCTATCCATACATTAATCGCGCTGAAGCACTGCATCGGTTAGGACGACTCGATGAGGCGATAGGTGACGCCGCAAATGCATTCACCTACTCTTCATGCGGCGCTGGTGATATGTCCCACATGGCGCTATTAACCCTGCGAGTAACCGCGCTGTGTCTGCTGGCGCGCTTGCGCGTTCAGCGAGGCGAACACTTACAAGCGGAACTTGTTCTCCAAGCTGCCGAAACCCTTCTTAAGAACCCAGAAGCGTCTGAGATATCGCGCCTCGGCATTCAATGTTCACGAGGCGAATTGCTCGCCGCCCGCGGATGCGGTGCCGAGGCTACAGCGTTGCTAGAGCGCACGTTGGCAGAAGCGCTAGCGCTTGATGCTTCGGGCGTCACGAACGACGTGGCGATGGACATCATGCACGCGCTTCAGCGAGTGTGCCGAGCAATCAATCAGCCCCGTAAGGCCGAGATGTATCTGAGCAAAATTGGCGAACGTCTTCGCTCCAACGCAAACAGTGCGTTGGTAGCGCTTTCCAATGTGCCGCACGCCACGCGAAGCTCCGACGTCGCAACCGGAATGCGAAACGTCGACAGATATTTGCTTGGGCTCGCTGGGGATCTCGACCCGGAAGATCAGGATGGAGCGTCGTTGCATCATCTGACGAGTATCGCTGCGTCAGCAAGTGCGACGGACGAATCGTCCGGCGAGCATTGCATCCGTGTCGCTTCCCTTTGCTCGTATGTTGCACGGGCTATGGGCCTGGACGAAGCTGCCGTTAGGGACGTAGAGCACGCCGGACTCGTGCACGACCTGGGCAAGGTCGGCGTGCCGCCCAGTGTGCTCACTAATTGTGATTCGCTATCCGAACAGGAGCGGAACCTGCTTGACGGTCATGCCGAGTATGGAGCCCAACTTATCGAGCGGTCAGCACTTCCCAGGCGCGCGCGGATAGCCGAGCTGGTTCGCCTTCATCATGTGTGGTTCGGCGCCTCGGACGCAACACGCGGTTCCGCAATTCCAATCGAAGCGCGCATTTTGTCCGCGTGTAATCGCTTCGACGCTCTGACGACCGGGAGACCAAGACGACCCGCCGTCGGCATCAACGAAACCCTGAAGGAGCTGCTTGAAATGTCGGGTAGCGAACTGGATCCGCGAGTCGTTGAAGTTCTGATTGAAACCGTCCGGCAGCTACAGCGTCAGCAAGATAACGTCATCGATTTCCTTGCTGCGGCGTCTGAACAATACGACTACACCTCAGCGCGCCGGCGTCTTCATCGCGCCGCCCAAGGGACGGCGGTTCTATGATTTTCGACTCTGCCCCGCGCTGACAAGAAGAGCGACACACTTGAGGCGAACAAATAGGCACTATGTCACCGGTGGAAGTCCAAGCTGGATGAGAGTCGAAAGAGTTTCATGACGGTCTCGAACATGGAAACTGCCGAGTCCCGACTCATTGCTGAAGCGCTCGCGGCGGTGCTGGAGCAATCGAAGAAAACCGCATTCGACGCAGCCCCATACGAACGCGCGACTGAGTTGCTCGAATCGCTGCCGCCCGTGCAATTTGTGGATGCAAGGGTCAGATTAGCGTTGCAGGTTGGTCGTGGAACCGTGGATCTCATCCGCCCAGATATAGCGCGGCGTGCGCTGTACGCCGCATTTCCGGCTGGTACCAACCTTAAGGACAAACTTCTTGAGCGTAGATGGTTAACCGGCGCCGGTCTTGTCGAAGCTGCTGCCGGGAACGTTCAACTGGCTCTCAAATACAAGGTGCTCTCGTTCGAACTCAGCAAAGAGTTGAATGACCCATTGGGGCTTGCAGCAGAGTGGAACAACTTAGCGTTCATGGTTGCGGGAGCTGGCCTTTACGAAGACGCGATTCAGTACGCGACCGTAGCGATGAAGGTGGAAGGCGTCCGAATCGAGGAGTTGCCCGAACGTTACGGGCCAGCTTGCATCAATCGAGCCAACGCGTTAATTCGACTTGGGCGATTCACGGAGGCGATTAGCGACATAGCGGGCGCCTTAGCGAGCATCACCCCACCGGCAAGCGGTATGACGTTGGGACGGCTGATCATGGGCAAGCAGCTTTATTGCGAAATCGCGCTGGCGCGAGGGGACCTTGGAGCTGCGAGGACAGCGTTTCAGGCAGCTGCAGCTTGGGCTGAGCGGTGTGGAATTCCGCGACTCGAACTGCAGATAGAACGGCTCCGCGCCCTGCTTTCCGTCCGAGACTGCGGTGTTCAGACTGTCGTCGCTAAACTTGAAAGCCTGTTACAACAAGCAATCGCGATCGAGTTGAAACAGGGGGAAAGCACGTTTGACGACTTTGTTTTCGATGTGCTGCATTCTCTGGAGCAAGTGTGTCGCGAGCACAATGATGTTTCAAACGCCGACAAATGGCTGGGCGACATCGGTCTGAGAATGCGTCAAAACGCAGCGCGAATGATCTCGGCGATGTCGGCGAATGCTTTTATTTCCGGCACGGATGCGGTCGAATCCAAAATGGCAGAGGTTGATCGTTACCTTCATTCCAAATCAATTCTTTCCAATACAAAGCAGCCCTCACTGTCTCACGCATGGTCGTATCTTGTAGGCTTGGCTGCGGCAGCCACAGGTATCGAAGATCCAACTAAAGAACACGGCGTTCGCGTAGCGCGGCTTACTGCATTGGTGGCGCGGGAACTTGGCCTATCGGGTGAGGTGCAGCAAGGCATTGAGGCAGGATGCCTTGTTCACGACATTGGCAAAGTTGGGGTTCCTTCTTCGGTTCTTTTGAAGACGCGCGCGCTTGAAGCAGGCGAGCAGCAGCTATACGACGCGCATCCGGCCGCTGGTATCGACTTGATCGAGCGGGCAACGCTTCCCAACTCGAAGATTGTGCAGAATGTAGTTCGCTTTCATCACCATTCATACGCTGGCGACACGGCTGGCTCGCCACTGCGGGGCGAAGCGATCCCCATTGAAGCGCGCATAGCGTCTGTTTGCGACGAGTACGACTCGCTTGTCACTGGCCGCCCACGTCGGCCGCCGATTAGTAGTCACGATGCTCTGCGCGAGATATTTGAACAGCGCTCGCAAAAATTCGACCCGACCGTGGTTGACGTTTTTGTTGAATTGTGCGCGGCCTACTGCGAACGCATACCGACCTTCAGGCCTATCTCTCAGAAGAGGCCGATCGCATGGAGTACTTTGCGATGCAGCGCGTGCTCAAAAGAGCTGCGGAGCGGGCGTTGATGGACGCATCAGCGCCGGGGCGAACCTAACCGTACTTGACGTCGGTGCGGTGGCTTGGCACTAGGTGTTGATCCGACTCAACGCCTTCGATCGGCCGAGCCAGCGACTCCGCAATCTTCTGCCGCGCCACCGTAAGCGCTGTTTGCCTCGCAGCCTGCCCGAGAAACGCGTCCAGGTCCGCGTGCTCTGCGCGCAAGCGCAAAATCATCGGCCCAAACAGGTCAATCAACTTCGGATCGAACTGCAACGCACGACCGCGCGCCATTTCCGCGATCGCCTCCTCGCTCGATAGCGCGCGTCGATACGCCTTGTCATGCGTCATCGCATCGTAGACATCGCAAACGGCAACGACGCGCGCCGCCAATGGAATCGCCGAGCCAGAAATGCCGTCGGGATATCCATTGCCATCCCAGCGCTCATGATGATGACGAGCGATGTCTTCCGCTAATGCGCCGTAGGAAACCTTCGTGCGTGAAAGAAGCTCGGCACCTGTCTTCGCGTGCGTCTCCAGAATCTGCCGCTCGCCGTCGGACAGTAGCGACATCTTTTGCATCAACGTGTCTGGAATGCCGACTTTTCCAATGTCATGCAGGCGGGCTGCGAGCTCGATCATGGCGCAGGTCTGAGGGGTCGCTCCCTCCTCCTTGGCCAGCAGCGCGGCAAGGCGCGCAACGCGATAACAATGCTCGCCCGTAGGATCGTCGCGCATCTCGGCGGTGAACGCCATCTGTTCGAGAAGGCGGCCTTGGCGAGTCCCAACCGTTTGTTCAACAATCTTCTGCGTGAGCTCGGCGTCCTTTTCCTCGAGCAGGTGCGGCGGAAACTGCGCGTCGTCGTTTGACTCCAGCTGCTTCAGATGCAGCTCCTGGTGCCGCACAATGTTCTCGTGTTGCGCCTTTCGAATGTGCAGAGTCAATTCTCGATGCAGGGCCAGCGCCCTCTCGGGGCGGCCGGCCTTCTCGTTCGCCTGCACCATCGCAAGCAAAGTTTCGCGCAGTGACGGTTTAACCTGGCGCGCTTTCTCCAGTGCCTGCATCCCGCGCGACAATCCCATATCTCCCAGCCCGGAATACACCTCCACAAGCCCTTCGGAGCAAGCGGCGGAAATATCAGCCTGTATAGCTCTCGCCTTTGAAGCGAACTCTTTCGCAAGTCGAGCGCGCACTGCCGCTTCCTTGACGCTGCCGGTCGCCAATAACAACCGGGTAAATGTTCCCTCCGCCAGAACGCGAGCAAGGGCAAGCGAAGGCGATTCTGGCGCTGGCATTGCAGATATCGCAGCAAGGATCTTCTCGATGCCCTCGTCATATTCCCGCGTGTGCAGGCAACAAGTCGCCGCGTTCGTCAAGGCGGCCGAGTGCACGTATTGAAGATGTATACCGGCCGCCAGAAGAGCCGCTCTCTCGTAGCACTGACGGGCGTCTAAGTACAGTGCGGCGTCATAAAAGGCGCCGCCCAGACTGTTCCACACAATCGCAACACCGGCGCTGTCGTTGAGGCTCTCTGCCAACTCAAGCGCCTCCTGTAGCGCGAGCAGAGCGTCTCCCGGGTTATTCGTTTGGGAAAGGATAATTCCCTGAAAAGTTAATGACTTACGCCGAAGCGCGGGTTCGCCGAGATCCGTTGCAATCATTACTGCCAGGGCGGCGGGCTCAACCCCGCTAAAAACGTGCTGACCCTGATGGCAATACTGTTGCGCAATGCCGAGAAGACATTCGACCCGGCGTGCTGGGTCTATTGAGAATGGAATCTCCCGAAGGCGAATGAGCGCGTCGGCCAAGAACGTTGGCGTATCGGCCCGGGGCGCCGCGAGATTCGCCTTTATTTCACTGTCCAGCTCCGCGAGTGCCTGGTCGGCGGCCTTGGTCATGTCTGCTCTGTTGCTCGAAAGCGAAACATTTTGCCGTATCTACCTAATGATGGGAGCCACACGTGAATGCGATGCCCGTGCGAGAGAAACTATCGCATTATTCGCTCAAGCTTCGTGCAATGACGAAGCGGCTTCCATACTCAATTCATTCAAGGAGAAATCAATGAATAACCCGCACGCAGTTGAAGTTGAATCCGAACAAGAACTCTTCGGAACGATAGATACGTCGGAGTCCATTCAACTGTCTCTTAGCGACCTGGATCTGGTCGCTGGGGGATCGATCGTATGCACGTTTGGCTAAGCGCAGCTATCTCTTTGCGAGGCTAGCGGCCCCTAACCACCGACCTACATAAAAAAGGGCGCCGAAGCGCCCTTTTTTAATGCTCTCGTCGCCTGACTAGGCGAACGAGTCAACACCTGCGCCACCGCCGACTTCTGCCAATTCCGATAGGCTCAGCTCGATAACTTCCTGTTCAACTTGCTCAATGACTTGATCCATGGTGATTCCCTCCGTCGCGCAACGTTTATGTTCTTGGAATTAGGACTTAACTCGCCCGCTTTTCGGCCGACAAGCGGGCTGGATTGAATGTAACCGTACTTGGGGGAAGAAATCAAGCCCTTGTTTTACACGCACCCCACTACTGGTCCTGGATCGCCACCGTCATGACAGCTCTGTTGTCCCCCGCGTCCCCGGAGGAAACGCTCGTACACGCATCAAGCGTGCTGCTGGAGCTAGAGCCCCTGTTGACGGCTCCAACAGCCGAAGGCGCTACCGCGTTCGCGAGCGCCTTCGCAACCATGCGCGGTTTGTCAACGGATCATGCTTGTATTCCGATTGTGGAGTGCTTGCTATTAATCACGCAGCACTACTACATGGCAGCACAGCCCGGTCTTGCACTCTTGCCCGCGTCCCAGGCCGTGGACTTCTCTCGGCATATAGGCGATGCCCCGTTGCTTCGTAAGGCACTGTCAACTCTTGGCATCACGCAAAAGGAAACAGGCAACTTGCCGGGAGCAACGCAGTCCTATTCCGAGGCCTTGGGCATCGCCCGATCGCTGTGTGACATTGGTGCTGAAGCACCAGTTTGGAACAACCTAGGGCTCGCGCTGCAAAACGCAGCCCAATATAGCGATGCGCTTCAGTGTTTCGAACGCTCTGCAAAACTTGCCGGACGGTCAGAACAGTTTGCCCTTGTGGAGAAGCAGGCTTTGACAAACATTGCAGGGTGCGCTCTACACCTTCACGATGTGCGCACTGGCATTGCAGCAGTTCGTAGGGCGATCGAACTCAATCCTGACCCACAGACGGCATCCGACTGTTTCGCTCGCGTTTCGGCAGAATCAAATTATTCAAGATTGTTGCTTGATATAGGCGAGGTTGGACATGCTACGGAGCACTGCGACTTAGCGCGTCACTACGTAACATGCGCTCCGACCGTGCGCGCAGAGTACGTCGCCTCCATGACCAGCGGCTTAGTCGATGTTCACTCAAACAAAATAGACATTGGCCTGACGAGGCTGAAACGAGCTTTAGAACAGGCACGCCAAACGGTGCGATCCGAGGTTCGGGATGCGTTGTCAGCGTGCGTCGCGGGATACGAGATTGCTGGGCAACCGGATGTAGCGCTTGTATATTTGCATGAATTGCTTGCCTTGAACAAGGAGGCACGCGCTGCGCAGGTTCTGATGCATCACCGCGAACATATCGCGCGCCTTGATCAAGCGATTCAGACAAGTGAAACTATTGACACGACACTCGTCACTCACCAAGGTAAGCTGCGTGGCCAACTTGGCGAACGCGAGCTCACGCGTAATCGAATGCTGTTGCTCGAACAGCAGTCGATCGCCGCCGAACTTCACGACGACACTACCGGCGAGCACTGCTATCGCGTCGGACGCCTCGCGTCGATTCTCGGCAAGGAGATCGGTCTCGAGGAGGACGTTTGCTTCCTGATCGACCTCGCCGCGCGCCTGCACGACATCGGCAAGCTCGTGGTGCCAGACGCAATCCTGCTGAAGCCGGGCAAGCTGACGGCGGGCGAGTTCGAGATCATGCAGACGCACACGACGGCTGGTGCGGACATTCTGGCCAAATCGAACGTGCCCCAGATGCATATCGCCGAGGAGATCGCCAGGCATCACCATGAGAAGTGGGATGGAACGGGCTATCCAATGAAATTGGCGGGCACGGCGATTCCGATTGCTGCGCGCGTGACGGCGCTCGCTGACGTGTTCGATGCCTTGACGCACGTCCGACCCTACAAGAAGGCGTGGACCGTGCGCGAATCGCTGGACGAGATTGCTGCGTGCCGCGGGAAGCACTTTGACCCGGAGCTGACTGACGTCTTCCTCGAATTGGTGCCGAGGCTGCAACGCCAGCACGGCGACCTCGACGAGTTCCTGGCAGTTGAAGCGAAGACGTCGCCGTTTATTCAGGCGCGGAAGCAGATTGCTGCGGCCCTGAAGGGTAGCGATCCGGCTACTTCCTTATTCGACACCAGGCGGTAAGCGCCGCCGCTCCTAACCGCGCCGGCGCTTTTGCTCGAACAGGCAAACTGCCGCCGCCGCACCGACACTGAGCGAATCGACACCCGCGGCGAGCGGAATCCGCAACCGGCGGTCTGCGATTGCCAACGTGTCAGCGCCCAGTCCCTGCCCTTCGGCGCCGAAGAGCCATAGGGTTGAGACTTCACCCCACGCCTCTGTAAACAAGCCCGAGCCTGCATTGGCATCAGCCGCCAGTACTTCGCCAACAAACACATCGCGCAACGTGCGCGACGCAATCTGTTCATGCAAGTCCAGAACGAAGTGCGCGCCCATTGCTGCCCGCATCACTTTCGGTGCCCAGACAAAGGCGCACCCAGGGCCCGCGATTACGTGGCGCACACCCGCGGCGGCCGCCGTGCGCAGCAGCGTGCCAACGTTGCCCGGATCCTGCACGTTGT
>Ga0136634_10001156_pt1 | contig 10311 bp, 4 predicted proteins | sample AntDrymUQ8332106_2_FD_104654 | JGI IMG/M metagenome (GOLD analysis project Ga0136634, IMG submission 104654) | Polar desert sand microbial communities from Dry Valleys, Antarctica - metaG UQ833 (21.06) | ecosystem: Environmental > Terrestrial > Soil > Desert | place: Antarctica: Dry Valley... | reverse complement strand
CTGGCCCAGGCCTTGGCAGAGGTGGCGCCAGCCCGCGACATCGACCTGGTGGTGGTGACGACCCAGGTCCACGACGTGACCGGCGACGAGCGTCTGTGCCCGGCCAAGGCGACCGTGCTCGGCCCCTGCCTCGTCATCCCCCAGGAACACCACCGCATCCGCTGCCGCACCATCGACCTGCCACTGCCGGTCGGCGACGGCCGCGACGACGACCTGGTGTCGCTGCTCCTCGCCGAGGTGTCCAGTCCAGCCGTCGATGCCACCGCCGCCTTCCGCGGCCGGGCGCGATGGACGCAGACGATCGAGCCGCTCGCGCTCCCGGCGCGCCCGGTGAGCGCGCCGCTCGTCGCGGAGCACGGCACGTACGTCGTGGTCGGCGGCCTCGGCGGCATCGGCCTCGTCCTCGCCGACCACCTGGCGAGCGCCGCGGCGGTGAACCTCGTGCTCGTCGGACGTACGCCCCTGCCGGAGCAGCCAGCGTGGGACGCGTGGCTGAGCGAGCATCCCGCGGACGACCGCACCAGCCGCAAGATCAATGCGGTCCGCGCGTTGCAGGCCAAGGGAGCCGACGTGCTGCTGGCTCCCGCGGACGTCACCGACCTGGCCCAGGTCGCGCGCGTGTTCGACCGGGCGGTGGAGCGATTCGGTGGCGTCAACGGCGTCATCCACTGCGGCGGGACGCAAGAGGTCGGGCTGATGGAGGAGCTCACGCCGACCCGGGCCGCAGCGACACTGGCCGCCAAGGTGCAGGGCACCGCCGTCCTGCATGAGGCCGTTGCCGACCTCGGGCTCGACTGGCTGGTCCTGTCCTCGTCGCTCAGCTCGGTACGTCCGGTCGGCCTGGCCGACTACTGCGGCGCGAACGCCTGCGTGGACGCGTACGCGGCCCATATCGCCAAGACCGGCCTCGACACCGTCGCCATCGGCTGGGACGTTTGGCGCGGCGTCGGCATGGCCGAGGGTCTGGAGGAGAGCGGCCCGCAGTGGGTGCAGGACGTTGCGCTCTCCGCGGCCGAGGGCGCCGACGCGTTCGGCCGGCTCCTCGGTGTCGGGCTGCCTCACGTCATCGTGTCGGCGCGCGACGTCGCCTCGATCCGGACCTCCCCGCCCGCCCGGCCGGCGATCGAGGGTGGGTCCGGGTCCGACCCGGACGTGGCGATCCCCGAGCTCGGCTTCGAGCGGGGCGTGGGCGAGCTCTGGTCCAGCGTCCTCGGGGTCGACGCCGTCGGTGCAGATGACGACTTCTTCGACCTCGGCGGGCATTCGTTGCTCGCGACGCAGTTGCTCAACCTCGTCCGCCAGCGCTACGGGGTCGAGCTCACGATGCGTACGTTCTTCGACCACCCGACACCGGCCGGCCTGTCCAGCCTGATCGATGCCGCGACCGCGTCCGCGATCTCCGGTGGGGCTTCCGGCGACGGTCAGCTCACACGCGCGCAGCTCGTCGAGAGCCCTCCGGCCGAGCGGGTGCGGCTGCTCCGGCCCTACCTCCGCGCTGCGCTGAGTGCCGCCCTGGGCGTCGAGGTCGACCAGCTGCCGGCCGACGGGCGGCTGGACGGCTTCGAGCCCACCGACTACCAGGCCGACCTCATCCTGGCGCTGAAGCGGGACCTCGACGTCCCGCTGTACTCCACCGAGCTGCGAACACGACCGTCGATCGACGCACTGGCCGAGTTGATCGCCGCGGACCTCGGCCGTCCCGGCGCCGACACAGCCGCACGAGCGCTGCAGGAGCCGTCGCTGCTGACCGGAGCCGGCGTACGCCCTGCCGCTCCGGGGGAGCGCAACCCGACCGCGGCGTTCATCCTTTCCGCGCCCCGATCGGGATCCACGCTGCTGCGGTTGATGCTCGCCGGTCACTCCCAGCTCTTCTGCCCGCCCGAGCTGTGGCTCCTCGGCAACGACCGCCTGGAGGACTGGTCCCGCACCCGCTTCGCCGATCTCAGTCGGGACAGCCTCACGCAGACGTTCATGGACCTCGAGCAATGCAGTGCGCGGGACGCCGAGGCGTACGTCCGGGGGCTTGTCGCCCGCGACGCGTCCATCCAGGAGGTCTACGGCGAGATCCAGCGCAGGGCCGCACCGCGGCTCCTCGTGGACAAGACACCGGGGTATGCACTCAGCCTCGAGACGCTCCACCGGGCCGAAGACCTCTTCGACGAGCCCCGCTACATCCACCTCACGCGGCACCCCGCGGCCGTCGTCGAGTCGATCGTCCGCAACCGGTTCGACCGCTTGATGGAGGTCGACGCCGACCCGCACTCGTTCGGTGAGAGCGTCTGGTCTCGCGCCAACCGCAACCTCGCCGACTTCGGTGCCGAGGTGGGCGAGCGGTGCCTACGGGTCCGGTTCGAGGACGTCGTCACGGCTCCACGCGAGGTCATGGGTGCCGTGTGCGCCTTTCTCGGGATCGCGTTCGAGGAGTCGATGCTGGCGCCGTACGAGGGCAATCGCATGATCACCGGGCCCGGCGACCCGGACATCTTCACGCACGACGGCATCGACCCGGGTCGGGCGCTCGCGGTGGCCGGCACCGCTGCGCTCGGTGCCGACAGCCGCTCGGTCGCGGCCGCGCTCGGGTACGTGGTCTGAGCTCGTGGCCGCTGACACCGCGCCACCTGTCGTTGCCGCCGCGCTCCCCGCCGAGCCCGTAGGACAGCTCACCGCGCCGGTGTCGTTCGCCCAGGAGCGGTTGTGGACGCTCGAGCAGATCGAGCCAGGCAACCCTGCGAACAACCTCCGAGCCGCGTTTCGCGTGCAAGGCGTTGTCGATCCGGACCGCCTCGAACGAGCGCTCAACCAGGTGGTCGCCCGACACGAAGCGCTCCGCACCGTCTATGCGGCGGTGCGGGCCCGGCCTGTGCAGGTCATCCTCGAGTCCATGCCGCTCGACCTCGAGCGGGTCGATCTGCGCGCAGTCGGCGCGGCCTCGCAGGACGCCGAGCTGCAAGCGTCGATCACCACCGCGATCCAGGCGCCGTTCGACCTGGCGCTCCCGCCGCTCGTCCGCGTGCTGCTGCTGAGCACCGCAGACGACGAGCACGTGCTCCTGTTCGTGGCCCATCACATCGAGTGCGACGGCTGGTCGCTCGGGGTCATGATCAGCGAGCTGCTGGCGTTGTACGCCGGCGCGGCGGCGGGTGCGGAGATCGAGCTGGCGCCGCTTCCCTTGCAATACCGGGACTTCGCGACCTGGCAGCGCGACTTCCTCAGCGGCGACACGTACACGGAGCTCGTCCGGTATTGGACGCGTCAGCTCGAGCATGCGCCGGCGATGCTCCCGCTGCCCACCGACCGGCCGCGGCCGCGACTTCAGACGTACGGCGGGTCGGCGCAGACCCGGCGCCTGTCGCCGGCAGTCGTCGACGCCCTCGGCCGGCTCGGCCGCAGCGAGCGCTCGACGTTGTTCATGGTGTTGCTGGCCGGGTTCGCCACGCTGCTGTCGCGGTACGCCGACCGCGACGACGTGGTTGTGGGCACCCCCATCGCCAACCGGCGGCGGGCCGAGGACGAGAAGCTGATCGGCTTCTTCGTGAACACGCTCGTGATGCGTGTCGACCTCGACGGCGACCCGACCTTCCGCACCCTTTTGCAGCGGGTCCGGGAGCTGACCCTCGACGCGTACGACCACCAGGACATGCCGTTCGAAAAGGTTGTCGAGGAGCTGAACCCGCCCCGCAGCGCCAGTCACTCGCCGTTCTTCCAGGTCATGTTCATCCTGCAGAACATGCCGATCCCCAGCATGGACGTCGGCGGGTTGCACTGCGAGCCCCTCGACGTGCGCAGCGGCACCTCGCGTTTCGACCTCACCCTGTTCGCCTGGCGGGGCAGCGACGGTCTGGACCTCGTCGCCGAGTACAACAGGGACCTGTTCGACGACGCGACCATCGCCAGAATGCTCGACCACTTCGAGCGGCTGCTCGCCGGAGTGCTCGACGACCCGGATCGGCCGGTCTCCCGCCTGCCTCTCGGCGGCGAGGTGGAGCTGCTCGCCACGCCTGCGTTGCCGGATCTCGCGGGGGGTCCCAGCCCGGGCATCCACCAGCTGTTCGAGCAGCAGGCGCGGCGCACACCGGAGTCCGTCGCGTTGCGGAGCCGCGACGGCGACCTGTCGTACGGCGAGCTCAACCGTCGCGCGAATGTGCTGGCGCGGCGGTTGGTGGCTTCCGGCGTGGAGCCGGGGCAGCCGGTGGGTTTAGCGCTCGAGCGCTCCCCGGAGCTGGTCGTCGGCTTGCTCGCGATCTTGAAGGCCGGTGGAGCGTACGTGCCGCTCGGACCGGAGCAGCCCGCCAGCAGGCTCGAGCACCTCCTGCGCGACAGCGGCCTGCGACTCGTCGTCACCCGGACCCAGGCGGCGTCGGAGTGGACGGCGCGCGGGGTGTCGGCGATCACCGTGGACGATGTCGACAGCGCGAGTGACCCGGACATGGAGGCCGACCCGACCGTGGGCGTCGACGGCGGGAGCGTCGCGTACGTCATGTACACGTCCGGGTCGACGGGGGAGCCGAGGGGCGTCGTCGGGCTGCACCGGGGTGCGGTCAACCGCATCGAGTGGATGGGTCGCGCGTACCCGTTCGGCAGCGACGAGATCTGCTGCCAGAAGACGGCGCTGAGCTTCGTCGACTCCGTGGCCGAGATCTTCGGCCCGCTGCTGCTGGGGGTTCCTCAGGTCCTGGTCGGCGACGAGGACGTGCGAGATCCCCGCCGACTGCTCCAGGTGCTCGGCGACGAAGGCGTCACCCGGCTCGTCCTCGTGCCGTCTCTCCTGCGGGCGCTGCTCGCCGAGGAGCCGGATCTCGGCGCCCGCCTGCCCAGGCTGCGGCTGTGGGTGACCAGCGGGGAGACGCTCACACCCGACCTCAGGGACGACTTCTACCGTGCGGCGCCCGACGCCACGCTCCTGAACCTGTACGGGTCGACCGAGGTGAGCGCCGACGTCTTGTGGCACGACACGCGCACGGACGTGGCGGGCTCCCAGGTCGCGATCGGGCGACCCATCGACAACACCAGCGTCCACCTCCTCGACCGGCACCTGCAGCCCGTGCCGGTCGGCGTCCCCGGTGAGATCCACATCGCGGGTGCGGGCCTTGCCCAGGGCTACCACGGTCGTCCCGAGCTCACGACGGATCGCTTCGTCTCGTCCCCACGGGGTGACGGCTCCGTGGCGCGCCTGTACCGCACCGGTGATCTCGGACGGCGTACGGCCGACGGCACCGTGCACTTCCTGGGCCGTCGCGACCGCCAGGTCAAGGTGCGGGGGTACCGGGTCGAGCTCGGTGAGATCGAGGCCGCGCTCGGGGCGCACCCTGCCCTCGAAACCGCGGCGGTCGTGGCCGACGACGCCCTGTCGGGGGACCGGCGGCTGATCGCGTACGTCGTCGCGGCGTCGAGCCCCGAGCCGACTCCGGCGGAGCTGAGGGCGTACGTGTCCGAGCGACTGCCGAGCTATATGGTTCCGGCCACCTTCGTATCGATGGCGGCGTTGCCCCTCACGACCAGCGGGAAGGTCGACCGTCGACGGCTGCCCACGCCGACACATGGTGTCGCCGGACCGGACTCGGCGGAGCCGAGCACCGAGCTGGAGTGGCAGCTCCACGGGATCTGGTCGCGCTGTCTCGGTGGGCGCGACATCGGTGTTCACGACGACTTCTTCGAGGTGGGCGGGCACTCGCTGCTTGCACTCGCGGTGACGCAGGAGGCGGAGGCGCTGGTCGGCAGGCCGCTGCCGCTCGTCACCCTGTTCGAGGCCCCGACAATTGCGCAGCTCGCCGTGGTGATGCGTGACTCCGGCTGGCAACCGCGTTGGCATTCTCTGGTGCCGATCAGGACCAGCGGCGAGAAGTCGCCATTCTTCGTCGTTCCCGGCATCCGTGGACTGGCGTTGAACCTCAAGGATCTCGCACGTTATCTCGATCCCGATCGCCCCTTGTACGGTCTCCAGTCGCGCGGATTGGCCCGGGAGCAGGTGCACACCCGGATAGAGGACATGGCGCAGGCGTACCTGGACGAGATTCGCACGGTCCAAGACCACGGCCCATATGTGATCGGCGGTGTCTGCTTCGGCGCGAGGGTGGCTTTCGAAATGGCGCGGCAACTCGATGCGGCGGGCGAAGAAGTCGCTCAGGTGGTGCTCGTCGAGGCGTACGCACCGGGGGTGTTGGGGCTACGGTCGCGGCTGCGCCGGTTGCGAAGCCGCGTTGTCAGAGTGACGGCCGCCGCCCGGCCACTGGACCGCCGGTCCCGCGTCGAGCTCGTACGCAACGAGGTTCGTCGCGGCGGTCGGACGCGCAACGCGCTCATCGACGACTCGGCTGCTCCACTGCACCTGGCCATCGCGTCCGTGCGACGCGCGAACATGAAGGCGTCCCGCGCGTACGCGCCGCCGCCCTATCCCGGCCCGGTGACGGTGTTCAGGGGCGACGACTTTCCGGAGTTCGGGTGGGACAAGTTCGCACTGGGTGGCGTCGACCTGCAGGACATCACCGGGTTCCACGCCAAGGTCCTGGAGATGCCGCACGTGAGGACGCTCGGCCGGGCTCTCAACGCCGCGCTCGACAGGTCCGGCGTCTGAGGTCAGGCGGTCCCCGCCATTGTTCTGGTCGCGGGCCGTGGTCAGGTCGCGGAAGCGGTCTGCAGCGTGGCCGCGAGGGCGTCGATCAGTATGTCGCAGGCCGTGTCGACGACCTCGGCCGTGACATTGAGCGGCGGCAGGAGGCGTACGACGCAGTCGTCGCGGCCGCCGACCTCCACGATCAGCCCGCGCTGTAACGCGTCCGCCTGCACCCTCCGGGCCAGCTCGCCCGCAGGACGGCCGTTGCGCGGGTCGGCGAGCTCGATGCCCCACATCAGGCCCAGGCCGCGGATCTCGCGAACCCAAGGGCAGGACATGAGGACGTCGAGACGCTCGGCCACCTGGTCTCCGCGGCGCTTGACGTTGCCGAGGATGTCGTCCCTGCGCACGATGTGCACGGCAAGTGCCCCGGCGGCGAACGCGAGCTGGTTCCCGCGGAAGGTGCCGGTGTGGGCTCCCGGCGCCCACGCGTCGAGCCGTTCGTCGTACAGGACGATCGCCACGGGCATGCCCAGACCGCTGAGCGCCTTGGACGCCACGATCACGTCGGGCACGATGCCGTACTGCTCGAAGGCGAACCAGGTGCCGGTGCGCCCGCATCCGGTCTGCACCTCGTCCACGATCAGCGGGATGTCGAGCTCGCGGGTGAGCGCACGGACCCGGCGGACGAAGTCGAGGCGCGCGGGGATGACGCCGCCCTCGCCCTGCACGAGCTCGAGCACGACCGCGGCCGGCAGCGGGACGCCACCGTTGCTGTCATTCAGCGCGTGCTCGAGGAATCCGACGCAGTTGGTGCTGCACGTGTCGGGCGTCAGGTCGACGGGGCAGCGGCTGCAGTAGGAGTACGGGAAGAAGTGCACGCCGGGCACGCCGTTGGCGACCGGCCGCTTCTGGTCCACCGTGCCGGTGACCGCCATCGCAAGATGACTGCTGCCGTGGAATCCGCCCTGAAACGAGATGACATCGCCGCGACCGGTGGCCGTCTTGCACAGCTTGACCGCGGCATCGACGGCATTGGCGCCGCTCGGGCCGCAGAAGTGGATTCTGGTCCGATGGCGCATGGTCTCCGGCAGCATGCCGAGCTGCGCTTCGATGAACGCATGTTTGGCCGGCGTCGGAAAGTCGAGGCCGTGGGCGTGGACGGCGAGCTGCTCCGTGGCAGCGGCGACGAGCTCGGGGTGGCTGTGTCCGAGGGACAGCGCACCGGCCCCGGACAGGAAATCGATGAACGTGTTCCCGTCGACGTCACGTACGAAGCTGCCTCGGCCCTGCGCGATCGCGATCTTCAGGTGCCGCGGGTAGGTCCGAGCATTCGACTCGACCTGATCCTGGCGCGCGAGCAGCTGCGCCGAGCGCGGGCCCGGAAGCGCGGTCGACACCATGGGACTGTCGAGCGCGCGATCATCGAGCAGAGTCATCTCTCTTCTCCCCCCGAGAGAGTGGCGCCCCCCGCGAGGGGGCGATGCCGACGATAGCCCGCCGTGGCCGCTGCGTACCGGCATTAACCGTGAATCACGAGCCCTGCCACGCTGACAGAGCTCATGGCCTCACCGGGCTCTGCACCCGCCCCGCACCGGCCGCCGGCGGGGCCGTCGTGCACCGCGGCCCGCGTGCCCAATCGGTCTTGACAGCCCGGGTCGCCTACAGGACGCTTGTAAGCGAACAGGAGTATCGAAATGCTGAACGCGAACGCCGATAATCGCGAAATGCGCTGGGGGGATACATGTTTCGGTCGATGATGAAATCAAAGATCCACGGAGCGCGGGTGACTGAATGCGACCTCAATTACCGCGGCTCGATCACCATAGACGAAGATCTCATGGAGCTGGCCGATTTGATTGCGCACGAGCATGTTCATGTGCTCAACGTCAACAATGGCGCGCGGTTCGAAACGTATGTCATCGCCGGACAGCGCGGGCAACGGGACATCTGCCTGAACGGGGCGGCTGCGCGGCTCGCCGTGCCCGGTGACCGCGTCATCGTTCTCAGCTACGCGCTGATGTCTGATGCCGAGGCGCGCCATCAGGTTCCTCGGGTGATCATGTGCGACATCGAGAACCAGCCCGAGATCACGGGCGTCGAAGACCCCTTCACCCACGATCGAGTCGTCATCGGCGCGGCATCCCACTAGGTCCGCGAGGGCTTCCGACTGGTCGACCAGGGATCGTCTGACAGAACCCGGTGGAGAGCGCTTAGCATCGCCCCGACATGATCCGTTCGAGCTCGACCACATGGGCCCCGCGATGACCACTCGGCTGGATGTCACCCGCGCGCAGGTCCTCGCGTACCGGCGCAGAGTCCAAGCCCTCGACCAGCGGCTGCCGGACGAAGCAGCCTCGTTGCGTCAGGCGGCGTGGGCCGGGCTGCAGGACAGCGTGCCGCGCTCGGCGCTGCACTCGCTACACGCCCGCGTCACGGGCGTCGATCCGGACGGCTGGAAGGACCCGGCGCTCGTCCAGGTCTGGGGACCGCGCTACACCGCATACGTCGTGCCAGCCGGCGATCACGCTGTCTACACGCTCGCGCGGCTGCCGGACCGCGGACGGATCCGTGACCGCGCGTACGACCTGGCGGCGCGCCTCGACGCGTACCTCGACGGTCGCACGATCAACTGCAACGACGCCGGCGAGGCACTCGGCGTGCATCCGAACAACCTTCGGTATGCCGCGCTGACCGGGACGGTGCTCATCCGCTGGGAAGGCGCGCGGGCACCGACGGTTCGGACGGTCCCGGCGCCGGATGTCGACCCGCACTCTGCGCGTCTGGAGCTGGCGCGGCGCTACCTCCACGTCGGCGGGCCGTCGACCGTCGAGGCGTTCGCGGACTGGGCCGGGATTCCGGTTGCGGGCGGTCGTGCCGCGTTCGACGCGCTGGAGGGGTCCTTGCTGGCGGTCCGGACGCCGATCGCCGAAGGCTGGATCCTCGCCAGCGACGAGCAGGCCGTACGCGCCGCCGAAGAAGGAACCCGCGCTGCACGGCTGCTGCCCAGCGGCGACCCGTACTACCTGCTCCAGGGCGCCGACCGCGAGCTCCTCGTCCCGGACGCTGCCCACCGGGCACTGCTCTGGACACCGCGCGTCTGGCCCGGCGCCGTGCTCGTCGACGGCGAGATCTCCGGGACCTGGCGGCGAGCGAAGGCGACCGTGACGCTTCAGATGTGGGAGCACCTCACGCCGACGCAGCGGCGCGCGGTCGAGGACGAGGCGGAGTCGCTGCCCCTGCCGGACGTCGAGGTCCCGGTCGAAGCACACTGGACATAACCGGCAGCAACGCTATGCCGCGTGGAGTGCTTGCCGCCGCTCTTACTCGCTCGCAGTCGCCGAGTGGTCAGTTCGTGCTGGTGGTGGGCCGCGGGCGACGACCGGAAGGGACCAGTCGGTGTGAGGCTTTGCCGGCGGTGTCGTGTCGGGCTTAGCGACCCGAGGCGACTCGGTCGCCGACCCGGTTGCCGGCCTGATTGGTGACCCTGAGGGGCCTCGCGTACGTCGCTGACCGGAGCGCAGGGTTAGCCGATGTGATGGTCATGGTGTCTCCTCGACCGGCCGGTGCTCTTGGTCTGCTCAATCACTCGACGAGAGAAGAGTTCTCAGCAGCAATGCAGCGTCGTGGTTGTCAGGGTCGAGCTCGAGAGCCCGTCGCAGGAGCTCCGCGCCAGGCCCGGGGCGGCCGTCGACCTGGTGGGCCCATCCGGTCATGGTCCAGGCGCTCGATGACTCCGGCCGCAGGGTGGTCCACAACCG
>Ga0136634_10001155_pt1 | contig 10324 bp, 6 predicted proteins | sample AntDrymUQ8332106_2_FD_104654 | JGI IMG/M metagenome (GOLD analysis project Ga0136634, IMG submission 104654) | Polar desert sand microbial communities from Dry Valleys, Antarctica - metaG UQ833 (21.06) | ecosystem: Environmental > Terrestrial > Soil > Desert | place: Antarctica: Dry Valley... | reverse complement strand
GTCGATGGTTCGACTTTTACATTACGCCAACGAATTTGATATCGAAGGCATCATAGCCAATGCCGACACCAATTACGAAAAAGAACTTCCGGTACTAAAGGATTTTATTATACACGACATGATTGATGCGTATGCTAAGATTGAAAGCAACATGCAATTGCATGATCCTGACTACCCAACGTCTACGCAGTTACATTCCATTGTAAAAAGGGGATGTTATGGAAATGGGGAGCGCGTCCCTTTTAATGAATACATAGGTGAGGGAAAGGATACGGAAGGCTCAGACTGGATCATACATGTGGTTGATAGAAAGGATGACCGTCCAGTGGGCATTGCCGTATGGGGCGGTGCCTGTGATTTAGCCCAGGCACTTTGGAAAGTTAAAACCTCACGTTCACAAAAGGATACAGATGAATTTATTAAAAAGCTGCGTGTATATTTTATAGGCAAACAAGATTCTTCGAATGATTGGATCATAACAAATTTTTCAACAATGTGGTTGATCCTTGCCCTTGACAGGGGAGGAGATAAATGGGAGTCTGGTTATCGCGGCATGTTTTGGGGAGGTGACATGAGCAACACCGCTAAGGAGTGGCTTCATAAAAATATTATTGACCTTAATCCACTCGCCCAATTGTATCCCGACAAAGCATTCACGGGAGGAGAAAATAAAAACCCCAACATGGCCATGAAGGAAGGTGACTCACCGTCCATGCTCTATTTTATTTGTAACGGTTTGAATACCCCGGAGCATCCATCATGGGGAGGTTGGGGAGGAAGGTATCTGCTTGAACGCGACCAATTTTATCGTGATGCCAATGATCGCTATTTTGATGAACAATCAGGTGGACAGATAACGTCTCCACGGGCAACAGTCTTTCGGTGGCGTGGCGATTTTCAAAACGATTTTGCTACCCGAGTACGGTGGGCTACGCAAAAGTATGAAGATGGAAATCATCATCCCGAAGTAAAAGTCAATGGTGATGGGGGAAAATATACAGGGGTAGTTCAACGAAAGGCTGGCCGCGCTATTCGATTAGATGCATCCGGCAGTACTGATCCGGATGGCGATGCATTATCATTCAACTGGATGGTATACCCCGAAGCCGGAACGTATGAAGGTTCGATTACAGTGAAAGGAAGCGATAAAAAAATTGCTACGGTTATAATTCCAAAAAATGCAAAAGGAAAAACGGTACACGTTATTCTTAGTGTAAAAGATAATGCTAACTTAAGTCTTACTTCATACAAGCGCTTTGTTATTGAGGTGCGCTAATTTTCATCTCTTCATTTAACCAAGACCCGGAGCAGCAGCCGCTCAGGTTGATCCATTAGATAATTTATCTCTGATTTTTTTGGCAGTTTTTTTTATCAGGTTAGAAATATTTTCCTCATGTTTTTCATTAAACCGGCTTTGAGGAATGAACACGCTTAAACTTGCAATGACCTGCTTGTTTTTATAAACAGGTACAGCAAACCCAACAACATGATTGGGAGAAAATGTTTTCACTAGTCCTTCTTCTCGAATTTTTTGTAAATTCTTATCAAGTGCTTCTCTCGTTTGTATTTTAGGCCACACCGTCGGGGCGGGCAATCCAATTGTTTTAATAAGATTGTCTAACTCTTTTGGTGGAAGAAAGGCCATAAGAACTCTTCCGGTTGATGTTTGATAAACTTCTGCAATATTGCGGGCTCTTACCTGCAAATCCTGATCACAATCAATGGTTAATAATATATGTCTTTTATTATTTCTTAAAATGCCGAGTAAACAGGTTTCATTCAATTTTTTGCTTAGTTCTTCCATATCTTCTTTCGCCGAAAGAATAAGGTTCTGGTTGTAAGAAAGATTGCCTGTAAGCTGGTACGCTCCTGCTCCTAAGCGATAGCCTGTCTTTCTGTCAACTTGTTCTAAATAATTCTTTTCTACTAAAGTCTTTACAATGTTGGCAGTAGTAGGCTGGCTTAGTTTAGCATTCTCTGCAATCCTGATTAATTGCACTGGCTTTTCTCCATGTTGTGCCACAAACTCCAGTATATCTATTGCTCTGACGATTACTTGTATCATGCCGAATAATTATTAGCAAAGTATAAAATGAAATTTGAATTCAACATAATTTAATTCGATTGATTCCAAAAGCATCCTGGCTTTGAATTGAAAATCTAAGAAAGCAGGTTTGATGCTTGCTGCCAATAGTGGCTTGTTGGTGATTGTAAGATCGAAGGGCTAAACCAGCGAAGAGCTCTGCCCTTTGGTCGAAAATCAAAGCCAAACTTCAACGCTTTAAACAACCTGGCTTTACAATGAAATATAGGTTCGTATATTTTACAATAATAAATATCTATTTAATAATAATAAATTAATAGATTTGATTTTGGAGGATATATTAAAAATTGATGGCTGTTTCATCATAGCGGGTGTTTAAAGCAAATCTTTCATATGGGCAGCAGAAGAAGTCGTAGACCATGGCCTTATCACCCGTTTCTGGAATATTGGGGAGCGGGTTTCAAATGGGGCCCGGAAACTTTTTTATCCGATAAAAAATGCGTGGCAAACCTCGCATATTGAAACTGATGAAAAAGAACTGAAACCGCTCAATGGTACACTATTGATTCAATTTAAGCCACACCAAATAAACACTTACAGGATTTTGATTCATCAAAGCAAAATAAAATAGGGACCGGCACCATAAAATATTAACGGGTAAGCAGATGCCTAACGATTGCAATATGAATAGAATAATTACTGTAATAGGAAGCTCTAATAATACCGTTGGCATATTGATAAGCAATTTATTTTCAATGCCATCCTTATAAAAAAACCACTGTCTGGCACACCGGGCAATTATGCCCAATATTTTGCCGGATCATGGAAATAGTAACACCGGTTATAAAGATAAAATACTGTGGGTGCCTTATGCCGATGCAAGTCAGACTTGAGGTGTAATGTCAACCTACATAAATAAAATGAAATGATTTCCAACGGGGGTGGTGTACAAGGTATTCGTAAACATAGAAAAGCTTACATGAAAGATTTTAGTCGTATCTATATAGTCATTACACTGCTGCTTTTAGCTGGCCATAATTTTATCCTGGCACAGTCAACTGAAAAAAAAGTACCGGTTCAGGCAACCACGAACGATTCAATGGACCCTTCACGGAGTGCACTGTTGCCAGAACATTTGCTCATCGAACAGGATTATCTCTTGCAGGCAAAGCAAAACATTGAAAAATACAGGAAAGGAAACGCGTCATTGGAGCTTACAGACGCTAATGGCAAACCACTAAAGAACGTACAGGTAGAAATCAACCAGGTATCTCAGGACTTCTTATTCGGCAGTCTATGCGAAGAAGTCTTCAGGCCCGGTATAAATCCGGAGGATGCAGTAAAGTTTAAAGAAAAATTCAAAGCCCTTTTCAATTTTACGGAGCTAACTGTTAAATGGGCGCCTTATGAACCCGAACAAGGCAAACCTCAATGGCAAAAACTTCAGGAAAAACTGGATTGGTGCAGACAGAACAACATAACCCCTAAGGGTCATACATTAGGATGGACACACGAAGCCGGTACACCACGCTGGTTGTTGAAATATCCTGCTAAACATGCTACTGAACTGTATAAAGCAAGGATCCAAAATCTTGTTGGCGGATTTAAAGCGCAGATAAAAATGTGGGATGTAGTGAATGAGCCTGTTACCACCATTCCATGGGAAAAGGCTTTGCAGGATACTGTAAGCAGGGATGGCAAAATTGATGATGGAATACGCTACAATGTAAATGGAATAACGCTGGAACAAACACTTCCCTGGGTGGAAAATTCTTATAAATGGGCATACCAGGCCGACCCCAATGGCGATTTTATTCTGAATGAATTTTATGTGATCGGCAAACCCGAAATCAGGGAGAAATTTTACCGGTTGCTAAAAGAACTGCAACATCGAAAAGCGCCAGTTACCGGCATTGGCATACAGGCCCATGAGCCCCGCGACATGTGGTTTTCACCTATAGAAATCAATAAGACGTTCGATAAATTCACAGAGTTGGGATTGCCTCTTCACATCACTGAGTTTACGCCGCAATCTTCAGGCAAACCCATTACAGGAGGCTGGCGTGATGGTACCTGGACGGAAGAAACGCAGGCCGAATTCGCAGAACAATTTTATACGCTTGCTTTTGCTCATCCCTCCATGGTTTCCATTCATTGGTGGGGATTGTCAGACAGGTGGATATGGCTCAAGGGCGGTGGCTTGCTGGATAAAGATTTCAATCCAAAACCTGTTTATAACAGGCTATTGAAATTGATAAAAGAAGATTGGATGACCAGAAATCTAAAAATGAAAACTGACAAAAAAGGGCAGCTTTCTTTCCGAGGGTTTTATGGCCAATACAAAGTAACGATGACGAAGCCTGATGGCAGCATACAAACCTTCGATATGCATTTGAAGGAAAAAGCTGCAAACCATTGGAAACTTAATCTATAAGAAACAACAAAGAGAAAAGTTGTTTTTAAGTAACCCTATTTTATAATAAAGAGGGAGGTAAAACGATACTTGTTTTGATGTTCGTGGTATTCCTTTCACTTACTAGCCATGCAAAACTGTGAACACTGGCGGATAGTAAAATTGAGGTCCGCTTTGATGATAAGACGGCGATGCTTACTGTTACAGACAAACGCTGCAAAAAAGTATGGAAGCGAAACCTTTTTGAGAAAGAATTGATGTTGACTAAAGCTGCCCAAATTGGAAATTGGCTTCAGTTGAATTTTGTGTATATATATATTTACTGCAACGCTGCTGAAAAGAAATTGGTGCGGCAAATAATAAATTTTGACGCTAACAAGATTATAAAATATAAATGAAAAAATATAAATCAAAAATTGCATCACTATGTATCCTTTTGATGCCGGCATTGTTATCAGCACAATTCATAGATGTTTCACCGGATAGAGTAAGAACTCCATTACAGGTTAACATGAAACAGATCGGATCGATTAAGCCCCGAAGCACAACCGAAATAGAATCCTCCCGCATAACGGTCGGTTGCGAAACTATTGACAGAGACCTTACTGTTTGGGATAATTATAAAACCTACTTAAAACCGTTGGGTGTAAAAAAAATTCGCCTTCAGGCAGGTTGGGCAAAATGCGAAAAAGTAAAAGGGGTGTACGACTGGAAATGGCTGGACGATATAATTGATCATGCTGTGGCCAATGGTTTGCAACCCTGGCTACAACCTTCCTATGGCAATCCCATTTATGAAGGCGGTGGTGCCAGGGGGCTGCTTAATAGTTTAATGACTTCTCCCGAAGGGTATGCAGCCTGGGATAAGTGGGTAGAGGCGCTGGTGATCCGTTATAAAGACCGGGTGAAAGAGTGGGAGATCTGGAATGAGCCCGATCATCCGAATCAAAAAATTAGTCCGGAAACTACCGCAGAATTAAATATTCGCACGGCGGTGATTATTAAGAAATTTCAGCCCGAAGCAAAAATAGCCGGTGGTGCATTTGCCTCTAACAGCAATATGGAATACCTCGATCGTTTTTTAAAACTAATTGCAGATAACAAGAAACTGGACCTGTTTCAATGGATTACCTATCATAGTTACACCATGCGGCCTGAAGATGCCTATGTGGAAAAGCGCGTTCTTGGCTTAAAGAAAGTCATTGAAAAATATTCAAAGACCATACTGTTGCGGCAGGGAGAAAACGGAGCTCCATCCACCTATATTCCATCTTTTGCTTTATCGGAGTATTACTGGACAGAGTATACCCAGGCCAAGTATGATATGCGCCGCTTGTTAGGCGATCTGGGCCATGATATTGAAACTTCTGTATTTACAATTATAGACATTTATTATAAGCCGGTACTTAATACTAAGGGACTAATTCAATCGGATATTACGATGGCGGCAATAAGACCAAAAGTGGCTTACTACGCCGTGCAAAACCTAGCTTCAATTTTTGATAATGATATGGTGCTCTCGCCATCCTTTAAGTACTCATCTGCCACCAAACCCTCGGTTTCGGTATATGGGTATCAACATCAAAAAACTAAAAATTTCCTGGTTGCATTGTGGATTGATAGCACCAATGCTACCAACTCATTTCAAACAACACCAGTCACGATAAGTTTTGAAAATGTACATCTTAAGAATCCTGTTTGGGTTGACCTGATGACGGGAAAAATTTATGAACTACCCAAAAATAGCTGGATAAAAAAGGGAAATAACTACACATTCACCGGCTTGCCCCTGTACGATTCTCCGGTATTGATTGCAGAAAAGTCGATGGTTATTAAAACAAAATAGACTGTGATTTCTCCTTGTACATGATTTGAATAATTCTTTAAATTTAAAACAATGCGATACAATTTTAGGAATAACCGTGCTGCATTATTCTTTCCGTTGTTATTATTGGTTTTAATAAATAAAAATGTTATTGGGCAAAGCACAACTCAGCCAATTGGTTTAACAGCCGGTGAAATTGATAGTAAGTGGACCGATGCAACAAAAATAGACTTTAGAGAATGGACTAAAACATTCAAAGGTAAAATGCCAATATCAAGGGAGGCGATGGACAAATATCTTGAAGCAAGAAATTTTTAAGGAACAATAAAACGGGAGTGTAATTTTTTGAGCCAGGGTGAGGAATATCTATTGAGCGTTTGTTGCGTCGCACTCGTGTACTGCATCACGTTACGCAGCTTAAGGCCATCACCATTAAACGTTACTGCAAAATGAAACCTGCATTATTTTTCATCAGTTGGCTAAGCTGTATTACTATCTGCGGTGCACAGCAAACGATCAGCACTATTGATATAGCAAAAACCGTATTGGAAAAAGGATTGAAAGAAACTGATTTAGGTACTTACCAGGGAAGTCTTTTATTACAAGCTATGGCTGAATTAGCCATGGTAAGCGGTGATAAAAAAATGATAGACCGCAGCCTAGACACCCTTAAAAAATTTGGCACAAAAGCAATAGAAGGCAAGGGCAGTTTTATCAGCTATGGGGCCGGAGGAAGTGGGGCCGCTTTTTTAACCTACCATAATGTTGGTGATGTGTTGAACAAACAAGTGGCTGAAGCTGCAAAACGCATGTACGATAATCAAAAGCGTTCAGGAGAAGGATTGCTTGTTCCCGGATGGGTTAAAGACAGTCTCGACCAGGTTTTCATTGATATGGCCTTTGCAGTAACGCCTTATTTATTATACAGCGGATTAAAAGAAAAGAACGATAAATACATTGACCTTGCTGTGTATGAAACAGTAGAACTGTTCAAAATTTTAAAAGACGAGCAAACTGGTCTGCTTCACCAGGGAAGGGGCTTTCAGGGTAAGGATAAGCTCTCTGAGGATAACTGGAGCCGCGGAAACGGCTGGGGTGCTTTGGCTATAGCAACCTTAGTAAGAGACCTGCCCGCTGATCATTCAAAAAGAAAAGAAGTTAAAAAGCTTGCCAAAGCTTTTTTTATGGCCATACTCCGGCATCAGGACAAAGCGGGTCTTTGGCACCAGGAAATGACAGATACCAATTCATTCACAGAAACTTCCGGAAGCGGGCTTTTGCTTTATGGCATGGGCATCATGCTGGAAAAAGGTTTACTGGAGAAAAAATACACCAACAATTTTCAAAAAGGCTTATCCGGGTTAACAGCTTATGTTGCTGCCGATGGTGGTGTAAGCCATGCCTGCTTTAGTTGTTTATGTCCACGAAACGGAACCAAAGAAGATTATATAAATCATGTATGGGTTTATAACGAGCCCCATGGATTTGGGCCAATCGTATTGGCCTTTGCACAGGCATTGAAATTGGGCATTACGCAAATTAAAATAAATGAGAAGCAAGGCTCATTGGCTGTTTTGGATACTATTACTCCTGTTACAAAAACCTATGTACGTTATGTGCCTGAACGCAGCCAGGACATTGCCTGGGAGAACGACCGTATTGCTTTCCGTTATTATGGCCCTCCGGTGAGAGATAAGGTAAGCAGCGGCGTAGACATTTTTGCTAAATCTGTTGAATATTCTATTATAGACAAATGGTACCGGCTTAATGCGAGGGGATTAGATTATCATGTTGATCGTGGCGAGGGCTGCGACTTTTATCATGCGGGTTTTTTGCGGGGATGTGGCGGCACTGCTGTTTGGAAGAATGATAAACCCTATCCTTCTGACACCTATGCCAGCCATCGCATTATTAAAAACGATACAAATTACATTGAATTTTCATTACGATTTGATCCCTGGAATGCAGATGGGATAAAAGTTTCAGAACAGAAGATGATTAGCATGGTGAATGGAACTAATTTTTTTAAAGTTACCAGTACCATAAAAGCCGAAGGCAATGAAGACATGATCATTGGCATCGGGTTAACGACTTTTGGTAACCCGATCATAAAAAAAGATGCCGGCAAAGGTCTGTTATTGGGCTGGGAAAAAATTGATAAGGTTCATGGAAGTTTGGGAACGGCTGTTATTGTTGATCCAAAGCAATTTGAGGGCTTTGCTGCAAGCGGTAATGATCAATTTATTTTAGTTCGTGTAAAGCAGGGAACGCCATTTACCTATTATGTAGGTGCCGCCTGGGATGGCAATAAACTTTTTAAGGAAGGAAAAGATTGGTCAAATTATGTTTTTGTTGCATCAGGATGGGATCGGTTAAATAAGCTGTATACTTCTAAAACGAAAGAAAAATATATTAAATGATGGTCTTTCAATAAAGCGATATAAATAGCCCGAATTCCATTTTTAGCAATAAATATTTTTTTAACTACTAATGATATAACCATGACTTCAAAAATGAGCTTATTGCTTTTCTTATTCATGCAGGCAGAGGGTATTTTACATGCTCAGGCTGTACAAAAGCAAGGCGCCTTTCAATCTTCTTATGTAAAAATCAGCACGGAAAATCCTTATTATTTTGAGCTGTCTAATGGCCAGCCATACATTCCTATCGGCGCTAATTTATGCTGGGCTAAAGATCCGAAAACATTGGAATCTTATTTCAGACAGTTATCAGAAAACGGAGGCAATTATGCCCGCATCTGGTTAAACTATCCTTCGCATGAAGTGGAACTTCAATACGGCAAAGTAGATAGTACAAATCTTGCGAATCTTGACCGCATCCTTGCGTCAGCCGTAAAGTATAACATCAAAATCAAGCTTTGCATAGAAAGCTTTAGAAGAATAAGCCCTACCCGCGATTTTTTTACAAAGAGTCAATACCATACAGAAAACGGCGGCCCTTTTTCCGGTATGAATCAATATATAACTTCCGAAAAAGGCCGCCAGGCTTATTTGAACAGGCTTGAGATATTTAGAAAAAGATATGGTGATCACCCTGCAATATTTGGATGGGAACTGTGGAATGAGATGAATGCAATAGACGGCGAAGGCCTGTGGGAATGGAATGAATGGATGCTGCCGCAGGTACATAAAATGTTTCCCAAAAACCTGGTGATGCAAAGCCTTGGGAGTTTTGATAATGACAAAGCACGCAGGGACTACCGTTATATCAATCAAATGTCCTCGAATGATGTGGGGCAGATACACCGTTATCTTGATATGGGTGCATCCCTTGATATTTGCAAAGCGCCTATGGATGTTTTAGCTAGTGATGCTATTGAGGAATTGCGATCTTATAACATTCAAAAGCCCATGTTGCTGGCGGAGGTAGGCGGGGTTAAACCAAAACATACAGGTCCCATTGAGCTGTATGGCTTGGATAAGGAAGGAACCCTATTGCACGATCTCCTATTTGCTCCTTTTTTTAGTGGTGCAGCAGGACCTGGTCATGCATGGCACTGGGATTCTTATGTTGATAAAAACAATTTATGGTATCATTTTGCCAGGTTTGCCGAATCTGTAAAAGACATAAACCCTGTTGAAGAACATTTTGTGCCGTTAAGGATACCACATTCCAAACTTAATTTATATGCTCTTGTTGGCAGAAAAACTATTTTAGTTTGGTGTCGGGATTTTAATAACACCTGGGAAACTGAATTTGTTAAAAAAAAGGCGCCGGAACTGATGCAAGGTTTATCTGTTAATCTGTCAAGCCTCGTTTCAAAAAAAGAAACAAAAGGAATTACTGCTTACGATCCCTGGAAAGACGAATGGAAAAGTATTAAAAAAGAGAATGAACTTTTGCTTCCGGATTTTAAACGTTCAATGATTTTAAAAATTAAGAAGTAAACTGCCAATAGGGCAACAAGGGTAGGATACGTCCCCTAAACAGCAACATATTCAAATTCAAGTTCGCTTGATAGTTTATCAACTTCATCTCAAACATCGGCAGGACTATATCTATTGAAGTATTGGCAACCTCT
>Ga0136634_10001154_pt1 | contig 10331 bp, 10 predicted proteins | sample AntDrymUQ8332106_2_FD_104654 | JGI IMG/M metagenome (GOLD analysis project Ga0136634, IMG submission 104654) | Polar desert sand microbial communities from Dry Valleys, Antarctica - metaG UQ833 (21.06) | ecosystem: Environmental > Terrestrial > Soil > Desert | place: Antarctica: Dry Valley... | reverse complement strand
CGGCAGCGCGAGGCCCGCCACCAGGGCCAGGAGCACGAACATCGGCACCCCGAACAGCCCGACCCAGGCCAACAGACGTGCCGGTGGTGGTGTGGTGAGCGGCGGTGGCGGGGGAGGGACGTAGTGCTCCTCCCCGTCGTGGCCGGTGACGTGCGCCGGGGTGGTGTCCCTCGCCGTCGGTGCCGCCTCATCGTCTGGATGCGGAGGCAGACCGGGGTCCCGCTCTGCCCTGGATACCTCGGGTTCGGCCACGGGGATCTCCGGACGGTCGCCGTAGTTGTCCACGATGGCGCGCCAGAGTGCGTCCACGTCGGGCCCGCTGTCGGCAGGCTCCTCGGGGTTATGGGGTGTGGTCACGGGATGGTCAACTGCCCTGAGATCTCTCCGAGATCCGCTCGATGAAGGCAGCCGAGCCCTCGAAGATGCGCCCGGCGTCGTTGTCGAGCGTGGCCACGTGGTAGCTGTTCTCGAGACTCTCCTCGCGGGTGTCACGGGACCCGACTCCCGCCTTGATGATCCGCGCCGAGGACGGGTCAACTACGTGGTCGACGGCCGAGCGGTAGATCAGGATCGGGCAGGTGATCCTGCCGAGGTCGCCACGGAGCTGCTTGTAGCCCTTGAACATCGAGTCGGCGGCGCGGAGCGGGGTCTTGGTGTAGCCGTGTTCCTCGATGCCGGGCTTCTTGATGTCGTTCGCGATGCCCGGCATGGAGGGCACCATGTGCTTGAGCACCGGGAGCAGCTTCACGTCCAGACGGTTCGTTCCGACGGCGGGGTTGACCAGGACCAGACCCGCCACCCGGTCGGGATGATCGGCTGCGAGTCGCAGGGCGAGCCCGCCGCCCATCGAGAGGCCACACACGAACACCGTGTCCACCCGGTTGGCGAGTGCCTCGAAGGCGCGCTCGATCTCCGCCGTCCAATGGGCCCAGGTCGTGGTGTTCATCTCCTGCCATGTGGTCCCGTGTCCCGGGAGCCGCGGGAGCGACACGGCGTACCCCTGACCGGCGAGGTACTCGGCCCACGGCTTCATCGACGCAGGCGAACCGGTGAAGCCGTGACTGAGGAGTACGCCGACCCGGCCGCGCGGTGACGAGGCGTCACCGTCGGCGAGGAACGGCTCGGCGAGGGGGTGGACGGTCACAGCGGTCTCCAGGGTCGTGCACGAGAACGGGGAGGGCGCCGTAATCGTGTCACGCGTGGCAACAGGCGGGCTAGCCACGATCCGGTTGACGGGGGCACACCAGGGTGGCGTGGTCCACCGGTCGATGTGTGAAGGCAACGTGCCCTATCGCAGACGGACCACTAGGGTTCGATGGGTGAGAGGTAGGTGGCCAGCTTGTTCTACTGGTTCTTGAAGTGGATCGCCATCGGTCCGCTTCTCCGGGTGATCTTCCGTCCGCGCGTCCTGGGCGCGGAGAACGTGCCGGAAGAGGGACCAGCGATCCTGGCCAGCAACCACCTCTCGTACGCCGACTGGCTGTTCATGCCGCTGACCCTCGCCCGGCGCGTGACGTTCGTGGCGAAGGCGGAGTACTTCAACACCCCGGGGATCAAGGGCTGGTTCCAGAAGGGCTTCTTCTCCGGCGCCGGTCAGGTCCCCATCGACCGCTCGGGTGCCTCCGCCGCCGAGGATGCGCTGACCGCGGCCAAGCGCGTGCTCGACGGCGGTGAGCTGTTCGGCATCTATCCCGAGGGGACCCGGTCACACGACGGCAGGCTCTACCGGGGCAAGACCGGGGTGGCCCGGCTGGCGCTCGAGACGGGCGTACCGGTGATCCCGGTCGCGGTGGTCGGCACCGACGTCGTCGCGCCTCCCGGCAAGAAGTTCGGCGCGATCACGCGTCCGGTCGTGCACTTCGGCAGGCCGCTGGACTTCAGCCGCTACGAGGGCATGGAGAACGACCGCTACATCCTGCGCTCGATCGCCGACGAGATCATGTACGAGATCATGCGGCTCTCCGGGCAGGAGTACGTCGACAAGTACGCCTCCGTGGCCAAGGAGGAGCAGAAGAGGGCCGAGAAGGAGTCCGCTGCCGGACAGGTCGAGCCTGGTCCGGACGCGAAGGCCTCCTGACCCGTGGCTGCCGGTGTCGAACCGCACGGCCCGGTCCAGGACACGATGCTCCGCGCCCTCGGGGTGCTGCGCTTCGTCGTCCTGCTGAACTCGATCGGGATCTACCTCTGGCGCTACGAGGACTATGACCACCCGGCCGCTGGCTGGGCGGTGATGGCGGCGCTGGTTGGGTGGACCGCCTGCGCGGTGTGGGCATACGGCGTGTTGAGACGTCGTGCCCACCGATGGATGGCCGGGCTGCTGGTGGCCGACCTGGCCGTTGCGGTTGCGGCGATAGCCATCTCGCCGTACGTCAAGGGGGAGGGGTTGAACGCGACCCTCCCGGGCTTCTGGGTGATGGGGGTGGTGCTGGCCTGGGCAATCCTGTGGCGCTGGACGGGAGGGCTTGCGGCAGGCGTGGTGGTCTCCGTTGCTGACCTGGCGATCCGGGACGGTCTGAGCCAGAAGGCCTACGGGAACATCTTCTTGTTGGTGCTGGGCGGGCTGATCGTCGGGTTCCTGTCCGAGCTGCTGCAGCGCACGGCAGCGCAACGTGACCGCGCGGAGAGGGCCGCCGCGGCGGCCGAGGAGCGGCAGCGTCTGGCCCGGGTGGTGCACGACGGTGTGCTGCAGGCGCTCGCCCTGGTCCAGCGCCGTGCTCCGGAGCTCGGACCGGATGGTGTCGAGCTCGGACGGCTCGCCGGCGATCAGGAGGTGCGGTTGCGGGGGCTGGTCCAGCAGGACTCGCGGGACCTTCTGGCTCCGCTCGGAGACCTGGATCTCGTTGAGCTGCTGTCGGCGCTACAGACGGCGCGGGTGCATGTCGCCGTGCCGGGCATGCCGGCGACGCTGCCGGCGGGGCAGGCCACCGAGGTGGTGGCCGCGGTCGAGGCCTGCCTGAGCAACGTCCGGCACCATGTGGGTAGGGAGGCCGACGCATGGGTGTTGCTGGAGGAGCTGGGGGACCGGTGGGTGGTCTCGGTGCGTGACGACGGCCCCGGCATCCCGGAGGGACGCCTGGCGGCCTCGGCCGACGAAGGCCGACTGGGGGTCCAGCAGTCGATCGTCGGACGCATGCGCGACCTCGGGGGCACCGCGACCGTGCACTCCGCCCCCGGACAGGGCACCGAGTGGGAGCTGGTGGTCCCACGCGTCCGTTCGCCTCGGGAGGGCCGATGACGATCCACACCGAGCACCCCTTCAGGGACCCCTCCGCCGATCCAGCACGCCGCCTGCGAGGCCGTCTCGGTGGGGCGGTCACCCTCTGGACCAGTGGCGACTCGACCGATGGCGGCACACGCGCCGGGCTCACCGTCTCCTCGGTGATGGTGGCCGGCGGTGAACCGGGTCGGCTGCTCGCCCTCGTCGACCCCGACTCCTCGCTGCGCGACGTGCTCGAGTCGACTGGCCGGGGCGTCGTACATCTTCTGCGGTGGGGGCACCGCGACCTGGCCGAGGTGTTCGCCGGCCAGATGCCGTCGCCGGGAGGGCAGTTCGCCACCGACGAGTGGGAGCAGACTCCATCCGGCCCGCGGCTGAGCAGCGCCCTCACCTGGGCCACCGTCGAGGCCGAGTGCTTCGAGCCGGTCGGGTGGTCCGACCTGGTGACCGCCCGGATCGTGGACGCCGTGATCGGCGCGGACGACGAGCCGCTCGAGCACCGCCGTGGTCGCTATCTGCGCCCGTCGGACGGAGGAGGCCACGCGTAGGTGGTACGGGCGATCAGTCGGAAACCACTTCAGGTGAGCCAGGACGGTCCGGACGACGGCTCTTCGATCGCCCTGGTCGCCGCTCGACCACGAACAGAGCGAACCTGACCCGTCCCACCGCTAGGGTGCGGCCGTGGAGGAGAAGCTGCGGGTGATGGTGGTTGACGACCACCCGATGTGGCGTGAGGGTGTTGCGCGCGACCTGACCGAGGCCGGCATCAACGTCGTCGCGACGGCCGCCAACGGCAAGGACGCGATCAGCCGGTTCCCCGCGGCCCGGCCGGACGTGGTGGTGCTCGACCTGCAGATTCCCGAACCGAACGGCGTCGCTGTCACCGCGGAGGTGGTCCGGCAGAACCCTGCCGTGCGGGTGCTGATCCTCTCCGCGAGCGGGGAGCAGCAGGACGTGCTGGACGCGGTCAAGGCCGGCGCCACCGGCTACCTGGTGAAGTCGGCCTCCCGGGCGGAGCTCCTCGAGGCCGTACGCCGGGTCGCCCTCGGCGACACCGTGTTCACGCCAGGGCTGGCAGGCCTCGTCCTCGGGGAGTATCGCCGCCTCTCCGACACCCCCACGGCCGCGAAGGACGACACGCCCCGCCTGACCGGTCGCGAGACAGAGGTGCTGCGCCTGGTCGCCAAGGGCATGTCCTACAAGCAGATCGCCGAGCGACTCTTCCTGTCCCACCGGACGGTGCAGAACCACGTCCAGAACACGTTGCGGAAGCTGCAGCTGCACAACAGGGTGCAGCTGGTGCGCTATGCGATCGAGCAGGGACTCGACGAGGTCGACGAGGACGCCTGAGACGCGCTGTCGGAACCGCGCGCGGGAAGAACCACGGGTTCGGTAGCGTTGGGATGCACACGCCGGGAAAAGGAGCACGTCATGGGTTTGGGAACTTTGCTGTTCCGCGCTTCGCTCGGTGACGTGCTACGGGCGGAGCGGATGCGTCAGGGTATGACCCTGCGCGAGCTCTCGTCGTCCGCCAGGGTCAGCCTTGGTTACATCTCCGAGATCGAGCGCGGACAGAAGGAGGCGTCCTCCGAGCTGCTCGCCGCCCTCTGCGAAGCCCTCGACGTCCCGCTCTCCGGTGTCCTGCGTGAGGTGAGCGAGCAAGTCGAGCGCCATGAGCTCGCGCTCGAGGTCGTCACCGCGCCGTCGGCGCCCGGTGAGGTCGTGGCTTCGGCTGCCTGATCAGACCCCGGTCGCCTTCTCGAGGGCGCCGAGCTCGTCGTCGAGGTGGTCCCGCATCCGCTGCAGGTGCGGCACGCTCCGGCGGCAGCCGGTGAGTCCGAAGTCCTTGGCGTAGCTGTTGCAGGAGGGGAACGCCTGCCAGGCTGCGCCGGCGGTCTTCCCCGGGCTCAGCCACCGACCAGTGGGCTGATGCTCTGACACCGTCGCCACCCGTGCGGGGTATAGGTTCGCTCGGGATGCGTCGAGCAACGGGAGGCAAGATGTCGGGCACCAGCAGCGCAGCCGGAGCACACGACTACGTCATCGTCGGAGCTGGAAGTGCCGGGGCGGTGCTGGCGGCGCGACTCACCGAGGATCCCGACGTCCGCGTGCTGCTGCTGGAGGCCGGACCCGAGCCGGACGCCGACGAGATCTCCATCCCCGCAGCCTTCCCGGCGTTGTTCAAGACCAAGTGGGACTGGAACTACGACACCACCGAGCAGAAGCAGCTGCACAACCGGCGGGCCTACTGGCCCCGGATGAGGGCCCTCGGTGGCTGCTCGTCGATGAACGCCATGATCTACATCCGCGGGAACGCCGCCGACTACGACGCCTGGCGCGACGAGTACGGCGCGGCCGGTTGGGGGTACGACGAGGTCCTGCCCTACTTCGTCCGCGCCGAGGGCAACACCCGCCTCGGCTCGCCGTACCACGGGCAGGAGGGGGCACTGCACGTCGAGGACCGGCGCTACACACACGAGCTGACCGACCTCTGGGTCGAGAGTGCCGTGAGTGCGGGCCTGAAGCCCACCGACGACTTCAACGGCTCCGAGCAGGAAGGGGCCGGTCTCTACCAGGTCACCTGCCGCAACGGCCGACGCTGGTCGGTGAACGATGGCTACCTGAAGCCGGTCCGGCACCGGGACAACCTCGATGTGGAGACCGGGGCCTTCGCGACCCGCATCGTCGTCGAGGGGGAGCGCGCAACGGGGGTGACCTATCGTGTCGCGGGCGGTGAGGTCACTGCGACGGCCACTCGAGAGGTGCTGCTGTGCGGGGGAGCGGTGAACAGCCCCCACCTCTTGATGCTCTCGGGGATCGGCCCGGCCGCGCACCTGCGTGAGCACGACATCGACGTGGTTGCTGACCTTGCCGGCGTCGGCCAGCAACTGCAGGACCACCCGGCCGTACCGATGATCTGGTACACCCGCGGCACCACCGATCTGGTCGAGTTCTCCAACGTGCGCAACCTGCTGCGCTGGAAGGCCAGGGGCACCGGCCCGTTGTCGTCCAACGTCGGGGAAGGCGGCGGCTTTCTGCGAACCAGGGACGACCTGCCTGCGCCCGACATGCAGTATCACGTGGCGCCGGCTGGGTTCTACGACAACGGCTTGCACGAGCCGACCCGGCGGATGTTCACGGCGGCGCCGACGCTCGTCTCGGTGCGCAGTCGCGGATCGCTGCGTCTACGCTCCTCGGACCCGGCCTGGCGCCCGGCGATCGACGCAGCCTACTTCGACGACGGTGCGGACCTCGACGCGATGCTGGCCGGCATGAAGAGGCTGTGGGACATCTGCGGCCAGGGCCCACTGGCCCGCTACCTCGAGCAGCCCTGGCAGCTGCCGGCGAACCCGGGCGACGACGACTTCATCGAGCACATCCGCAACAACGCCCAGACGCTCTACCACCCGGTGGCGACGTGCGCGATGGGCAGCGGTGGGGACTCCGTCGTCGACGCCGATCTCCGGGTCCGGGGTGTTGACGGACTCCGTGTCGTGGACGCCTCGGTCATGCCGGCCGTGCCCCGCGGCAACACCAACGCCCCCACCGTCATGGTTGCCGAGAAGGCAGCCGACCTGATCAGGAGCGCCAGGGGGGCATGAGGCGCCGGGTCCACCCGCCCTTCGTCGGAGACTGACCGGCCGCTGGGTGGTCCCGCCCCGTGGCCACGGGCGCGGACCCCCTGCGTCCGCGCTTGGGTCTCTCCTCGAACACCGCGACCGCGAAGTCGGCCAGGGTCCTGAGCGTGGCTGCTGACATGTCCGCCTCGTCGATGGTCGGCACTGGGCCGACCGAGGCAACGTCGGGCATCAGCAGGTCGTGGTCGCCGTGCACCGGGTAACCCCGATCGAGGATCGTGGCGAGCAGCTGCTCGGTGACCTCACGGACCCAGGGCAGGTGTGCCGGCGGGAGCTTGGTCCGCGGGTCCATCCCGCGAGCCATCACCCGTTGGACGAGGACTCGCCGGATCGCCGGCATGTACTGCTTCTCGTAGTCCGGCAGGCGGTCGCCCAGGATGACGTTGAGCCGGCGCAGCATCTCCGCCTCGGTGTAGCCGTATGACAGGTTCACGTTGCGGGCGTCGATGGTGAGTGCTGCCGGGTCGAATCCAGCCAGCTGCGAGAACACCCGGAAGACCGCATCCCGGTCGACGGATGCTGCCGGCACCGGCACGAGGTGGACGTGGGCGGGGTCGAGTCCCGCACCCCAGCGCTCGCACACGTCGGCGAAGTCCTGTCGGCGCCAGAAGGTCTCGCCCTCGATCCCCCGGCGGTCGCGCACCCGCTCGAGGAAGGTCTCGTAGTCGGTGGTGATCCTGTGCTTGAGGAGCTGCTGCCACTCCGAGGGGAGCTGCTTGGCCCAGTCCCGCGCGGTCACGATGACCTGGACGTCCAGGGCGGCTGATTCTGCCACCCCCATGAATGCCGAGATATGCTCCGCACTCGCCTCGACGAGGTCCTCATTGCTGATCAGCAACCGGTCGCCGGGAGTCTCGCGGAGGTGGGTGACAAGCCGGTCGAGTGCGGTGGAGTCGATGTCGCCGACCAGGCCGGAGTGCGGCTTCCACCCCAGTGGCCGCAGCAGCTGCTGGACGTTGGCGCGCCGGCCGACCAGGGGCACTCCCAGACCGGCCTCGGCCAGGGCGTCGGCGGAGTTCCACACTGCCAGTTGAAGTGCCGAGGTTCCCGTCTTGCTGGAGCCGACGTGGAGAAAGAGCGGGCGCCTGGTGGTCGGTCTGTGCAATGGCGCGGACTCGAGTCGCCCCGCATCCGGCTCGGCGGCGTTGTCGTCACTCAACAGACAACCCCGGTCTGCCTCGCCACGTCGCAGACACACCACTAGTGGTCACGTCCGTAGGTTCTTCGGGGCCGGCGCGGCCCAGGCGCGCACCTCGCTGCGTTGGCATCGCTCGGAAGACGCCCGGTATGCCATCGTGACGCCGCCTGGCGATGCACGCACCTGGACCACGAAGACCCTCGAAGAACTTCCCTCGAAGACCACTAGTCACCGAGGGAGCATAGCGATGCGTCGGCCGCACCTTGCGGGTATAGGTTCGTCGGGGCGATGCCAACGACTGACCAGGGAGCTCCCGATGACCGCAGACCTCCGGGCCCCCACGGCCGCCGACACCCGGGAGACCTTCGACTCGCTGAGCCCGGTGACGGGCGACGTGGTCGGCACCTGGCCGGTCCACTCGGCCGAGGACGTGGGCGCAGCGGTCGAGCGGGCCACGGAAGGAGCAGCGTGGTGGTCGGCCCTGACCTTCGACCAGCGCGCCGATCGACTGAACACGTGGGCAGGCGTGATGACCCGACGGATCGCGCAGCTCGCCGAGGTCGTGCACCAGGAGACCGGCAAGCCGCACAGCGACGCGACCCTCGAGGCGGCGCTTGCCCTTGACCACGTCGCCTGGGCCGCCAAGAACGCCGGCAAGGTCCTCGGCCGGCACAGGGTGTCCTCCGGTTTGGTGATGGCCAACCAGGCGGCCACGGTGCAGTACCTGCCGCTTGGCGTGATCGGCATCATCGGGCCCTGGAACTACCCCGTGTTCACGCCGATGGGCTCCATTGCCTACGCGCTCGCCGCAGGCAACGCCGTGGTGTTCAAGCCGAGCGAGCTGACTCCAGGTGTCGGGCACTGGCTGGCCGCGACCTTCGCCGAGGTGGTTCCTGACCATGCCGTCTTCCAGGTCGTCACCGGTCTCGGGGAGACGGGCGCGGCCCTGTGTCGTGCCGGCGTGGACAAGCTGGCGTTCACCGGGTCGACCGCCACCGGGAAGAAGGTGATGGCCGCGTGCGCGGAGACGCTCACCCCGGTGGTGATCGAGGCGGGTGGCAAGGACGCCGTACTCGTGGATGAGGACGCCGATCTCGACGCCGCCGCCGACGCGACTCTCTGGGGCGCCTGCAGCAACGCCGGGCAGACCTGCGTCGGCGTGGAGCGCGCCTACGTCCACGACCGGGTGTACGACGAGTTCCTCTCGCGACTGCTCGACAAGGCCAGGGACCTGCGCGCGGAGGACACCCCGAACGCCAAGATCGGACCGATCACGTTGCCGAGCCAGCTCGCGGTCATCCGGTCGCACATCGCCGATGCCGTCGAGCGAGGCGGACGCGCCGTGCTCGGTGGTCCGGACGCGGTCGGCGAGCGCTACGTGCAGCCGACGGTGCTGGTCGACGTGCCGGAGGACTCGCCGGCGATCCAGGAGGAGACTTTCGGCCCGACCGTGACCGTGACCCGGGTCAGGGACATGGACGAGGCCGTCGCCAAGGCCAACGGCACCCGCTATGGCCTCGGCTCGACCGTGTTCGCCAAGGCGCGAGGGATGGAGCTGGCCGGACGGATCAGGTCGGGCATGACAGCCGTCAACGGTGTGATCACCTTCGCCGCGATCCCCTCCCTGCCGTTCGGGGGCGTGGGGGACTCCGGTTTCGGCCGCGTCCACGGGCCTGACGGGCTCAAGGAGTTCACCTACGCCAAGGCGATCGCACGGCAACGCTTCAAGCCGCTGCTGGCGCTGACATCCTTCACCCGCACTGCCAAGGCCGACAGCCAGCTCACCCAGATCGTCACGATGCTCCACGGCCGTGGATCCACACTCAAGAAGTAGCTCGCGGGAGCACCTGACGCGCTACGGCGCTGCTGCGGCTCCGCACGTCGAACTGGCGCTCTCTCGCGGCCGCATCTCGTTGCGGCATCGACGTGGACGGCTGCGGGCGAAGGCATGGCAGATCAGCCAGTGCGCGATCGCGGCCGGGGTCGCGTGGGTCGTGGCCAGTGACGTGCTGGGCCACGAGACGCCGTTCTTCGCACCGATCGCGGCCGTGGTCAGCCTGGGCACCAGCTACGGGCAGAGGTTGCGACGGGTCGCTGAGGTCACGGTCGGCGTCGCCATCGGAGTCTTCGTGGGCGACGTCCTGACCCACTGGCTCGGGTCGGGTGGGTGGCAGATCGCACTGATCGTCGCGCTCGCGATGTCGACGGCCCTGCTGCTGGGGCAGGGTGTGCTGTTCGTCAACCAGGCGGCCGTCCAGGCGATCGTGGTGAGCACCCTGGTGCCTTCGGCGGGCGCGGCGTTCATCCGCTGGACCGACGCGCTGATCGGCGGCGGGGT
>Ga0136634_10001153_pt1 | contig 10331 bp, 6 predicted proteins | sample AntDrymUQ8332106_2_FD_104654 | JGI IMG/M metagenome (GOLD analysis project Ga0136634, IMG submission 104654) | Polar desert sand microbial communities from Dry Valleys, Antarctica - metaG UQ833 (21.06) | ecosystem: Environmental > Terrestrial > Soil > Desert | place: Antarctica: Dry Valley... | reverse complement strand
TTTCAAATTGGATATTTTTTGCCTTCAATGCATCCATTAATTTACTCAGACCATTGTTAACTGAAACACCTGGTGATTTATCGGTAACGAAAGAAAGTTGAGGCTGGCCGGTGGCGACAAAAGAATATAAACATATCAGCACAAGAAAAAATGAATAAAGTATTGAAGGACTTATAAAACGAAGGTCTTTTTTCATGTAAATAAATTGATAGATGACCAAATTTAAATTCTTGAGACGATGATTATCGTTTGTGAGACAACTATTTTTAAAGCCCCGGCAAATCCGACTCTACAGAAATTTTTCCTCCTCCTGAAACTATTTTTGCAGAGAAATCATCACTTATAAACAATGCTGGCAGATGTCTTCAACTCAATTCGTTTGCCGTCAACACTATTTTTAGCAGATTCTCGGTCCTTTGTGTTTAAAACGCAGCACGTGACATTGATGCTTGTTTTCTGGTAACCTTGATGGCTTTATTACCGTGAAAATAAATGCTGATGTTATCAGAAACGCAGAGAATGGAAAACTTTTTTCTCAAGAATGGCATTAAAACCATTAGCCTAATGGCTTAAACGATAGAAAATTGAGTTAAGCATTTCATCGCAAAACTTATTCATAATTTTCTGATTTATTTTCCTAAAGCCGACTAATCAGTCATGTTTTTTTAGCGCTCCATGGATTGAATATTTAATTAACAATTTGTCATTCATCACTTTTTTTGTGGAGGTGCTTCGAGAAAGTGTTTTATAGCTGTAGTTAATTTTGCTTCTATGGCAGGAGATTAGTAACAGAAATGAGAAGATTGCTTATTTACGAAGCAGTGCGATTAATTCACTAATATTAGAGACAAGCGACATTTTTATTAGAAATATTCCAGAAATCCTTAAGGGAAATTTCAATAGCACTTTAATTGAGGATTTAAAAGAAAGCTGTTTTGCCTTTATTGATATTGAAGTACTGTTGTCCGAGATAAAAAAATGTAAGGGTGGTTTTTGAAGCCACCCTTTATTTCAATTTTGTAGTTACCACACTGCAACCTTGAACATGAACAATTCTACAGATTATCTCGGACAGCCTATTTTAAGACAGCTTCTTTCTTTGATTGAAAAACCTTTATTCAACACACCATCCGCACTCACAAAGCCAACTATCGCTACAAGAAATTATTTCTTTGGAATCACCTGGTAAGTATGCTTTACGGTGTGTTTACCAATTGTACCTCGCTTCGTGAAATACAGCATGGACTTGAGGTGTGCCAGGGTAAGCTCAATCATTTAAACCTTAGCTGCGTACCGCCACGCAGCACGTTGAGTGATGGGAATAAAAGCAGGCCCAGTAAAACTTTCGGCACTATCTACCAAAAATTGTATGAAACGTATAAGTCTGTTATCTCGGACAGCACCTTAAAAGCGGAAGACTTCCGGGACCAGTCCCTATTGCAGAGCCAGGCATGTCTAATCAATAATTTCTACCAAATAATTTTAAAGCTGCAATAGGGATAAGCATATATGAAAATCAGGAACCGCAAGTAATGATTCATTTTAAATATCAGTTGATACGTATTAAAAATTTGCTCCTTGCAAATACTCTCCAAGGCTCCTATATTTCTGGTAGCGTTTAGCATAAAATTCATTTCTTTTTTTATCAGGATAATATTCTGTTTCAAATCCCTGACCCATAAATTGCATAGCTTCTTCAATGCTGGTAAAAATACCCGAAGCAGTAGCAGCGAACATAGCTGCACCGAGAGCAGAAGTATACTGTGCTTTACTAATACGTACGGGAAGGTTTACAACATCTGCCAGCATTTGCATGATATAAGGATTTTTTTTGGCTATGCCTCCTGCTCCAATAATACTTATTATTGGCAAACCCTCTTCTTCAAACCGATCTATTATTGCCTTAGCACCATAGCACGTGGCTTCTGCCAAGGCATTGAATAGCGATGGTGCATCGGTTGACAGATTCAATCCAACAAACGCAGCTTTCACATCATGTTCAGCATCCGGAGAGCGTCGGCCATTTAACCAGTCTACTGCTAATTCATCTTTTTCAGTTTTTGGTTTTTCCATAGCTTTTAGAGCCAGTTCAGGAAGTATTTTGTTGGCTACTTCTTCGATTAGTTTTCTTTTATAGTCGTCATTAATAAGCGAAGAAGCTGCCAATACATGTTCTAAAGACCAACAAAGAATTTTTTTTAACCAGTTGTAGGCATCACCAAATGCCGACTGTCCCGCCAGTAAACCCATCGTTCCTGGCACAATAGCATCCATGCTTTGGCCGGAAATGCCTTGCACCCATTTGTCTTTCAGATCGCACTTTGGAACAATGAGTACATCACAACTGGAAGTGCCCATATTCTTCACCAAATGGTACGGTTGTATTTGTGCACCGACGGCACCCGTATAACAATCAAAAGAGCCCATACCAATTAATACATTTGTATCTAACCCCAAATTGATTGACCAGTCCTTGCTTAGGTATCCTGCCACATTGTGCGGGGCCGCAAGATTGTTGAATAACCGCTTCGTTGCACCGTCAAGCAATGGATCGAGACTGGCGAAAAATTCGTTTGGCGGCCACCCGTTCCAGGAATTGTTCCATAGTGCTTTAAAGGACGCAGCACTATGACTGCGCTTCAATTCTGAAATGTGATTTTTGCCGGAAAGTAAAAAAGGCATCCAGTCGCAATGTTCTACCCATGAATAGCAAGCATTACGGATGCGTAAGTTAATTCGCAATACATGCAACCATTTGGCCCAAAACCATTCTGCAGTATAAATACCTCCGACAGGTTTAAGATAATTGATACTAAACTTTTTTGAATGTTCTGTTATTTCCTCCGCTTCCTTATTCGATGTATGGTCTTTCCATAACCAAAACATGCCATCGGGGTCATCTGCAAATTCCTCATATAACGAAAGCGGTATACCGCTTTCATCAACAGGTACTGTTGTGGGACCAGTAGTGGCGAGAGAAAGTGCCTTGATCTTTGCTGCAGCCTCTGGACCAAGCTCAGTTACGCATGTATTTATGGTGGCCTTTAATCCTTCTATGTAATCCAATGGATGCTGGCGAAACTGATTTTTATCAGGGTTGCAATACAATTGCTCTTTCCATCGCGGGTACTCAAACACGGAAGTAGCTAACACTTCTCCATCGGCTGTGTTTGCTACAATGGCTCTTACGGAATCCGTACCAAAATCTACCCCTATAACAAAATTATCCTTTTGCTGTAGCACGTTTCTCATGCTTCATTTTATTTTAAAAATCAGAACAGATATCATTAACGGGATTCGGCTTTTTTTAATAGGTACGACTTATTCCTATCGCTTAAGCCAAAAACCACCTGTTCGAAAGTTCGTAATTTAATTTTCTACCATTTGTTGTAGAAAGGGAAAAGCATATCTATCGAAAGAATCCTCTTTATGCCATTATTAAATTCCCTTATCTGTTTTTTCTTTTACTTCTGGCTGCATTTGTCTCGCCCTATGCCTGATGAAATGTTGCAATGCTTTGATGTCCTCACCAGTAAATTCTTTATATGCAGGCATCCCCTTTTTCATTTTAATGCCGTCCCTTACTATCATGGAAAATAATTGATTGTTCAGGGGTATAGGTGAAGCCCGCAGATCAGGTGCCATACCTTTAGCCACTACATTCGCCCCGTGACAAAGACGGCACTGTCCATACAGAATCTTCCCTTTTTCGACCAGTTGATCGTTTAAAACAAATCCTGAATCGTATAAAGGCCTGGCTATGTAGGGTGGTGGTAGTTTTGGTATTTTTGCTGTACCATTTAAGGCAAACACAATTAATCTCCTTGTATGCGTATTGTAATCCCATCCTAAATCTTTATTTCCAACTCCTGCAAACGCCCCACCATATCCAACTAATAAAGCAATATATTGCTTGCCTTTTATTTTATAAGTAATAGGTGGTGCAGAAATTCCAAGGCCGGCATCGTAGGTCCATACCTCTTTACCATTTGTTGCATCAAAAGCATGAAAGATGCCATCTGCTGCACCTTCAAATACCAGGTTGCCTGCGGAGGTAAGTGTGCCTGCATTCCATAATTCTCTATGCGGATGTATCCATGCCTGTTTTTGTTTTACAGGGTCCCAGGCTATTAAAGACCCTGTATATGCACGGGGCAAACTATCCGGATCTGACAGTGTTACAGCAATTCCACCCTTATTGGGATTGGCCTCCCAGTCTGCAGCATTAATTCCTGTGGCATCAAAGACTATGGCATCATGTATGGCAGGGATATACACAAGCCCTGAAATTGGGTTGTATGACATGGCATGCCAGCTATGTGCTCCATGCGGACTAGGTGTGATGTATACTTTGCCAGAATCATATCTTGCATTGTGCTCAATTACAGGTTTACCGGTAATGCTGTCAATTGATTTTGCCCAGGTAGTTTCTACAAATGGTTTTGCGGAAATAAATTTCCCTGTTTCCCTGTTGATCACATAAAAAAATCCATTTTTTGGCGCATGCATCAGCACTTTGGTATTAACCCCTTTTATTTTTATAGATGCCAGTATAATATCCATATTAGAATTAAAATCCCAACTATCTCCCGGTGTAGTTTGATAGTGCCATTTGTATTCGCCATTATCAGGATTCAGTGCTATAATGGATGAGAGAAAAAGATTATCACCGCCATTTTTACTTCTCACATTTCGATTCCATGGACCACCATTACCTGTACCAACATAAATGGTATGCAATTCTTTGTCGTAGGTAAATCCATGCCACGCATTGCCTCCGCCTCCATACTTCCACCACTCACCGCTCCATGTTTTAGATGCCATTTCCATGGCTTTATTTTCAAAACCATTGGCAGGATTGCCCGGAACAATATAAAAACGCCAGGCCTGTTTGCCCGTTACTTCATCGTATGCTGTTACATACCCCCGGTTTGGACTTGCTTCAGAGCCCCCGTTACCTATTATAACTTTACCGGCAAAAGCCTTAGGGGCACCCGTGATATAGAGTTTGGCTTTGGGCTCAATAGTAAGGGTACTCCAAATTTGTGTACCAGTTTTTGCATCAAGTGCAATAAGCCTTCCTTCCCAGGTAGCTGTAAATATTTTCCCGTTATAATATGATATACCGCGGGTTTGTGTCCACCCGGGTTTTCGTTCTTTGCCTAATTGACCAGCAACATCGGGGTCGTATTCCCAAATTTTTTTTCCTGTGGTAGCATCCACTGCTCTTATTCTGTTCATTGTACCTGTGAAATAAAGAACACCATCTATTACAAGCGGGGTTGATACTAATGCTTTATCATCAGGCAGATCGATATACCAGTCTGGTGCAAGGTGCTTAATGGTTGACAGGTTAATGTCAGCCAAAGGGCTAAATCGTTGTTCGGAGTGTGTGCGTCCATAAGCCAGCCACTCTTCTGTGTTGGCTTCATCGGCAATCTTCTCATCTTCTGTTTTTGGTGTGTGGCAGGATGCCCAAATTATGCTTAAGGAAATTAAGTGCAGAATGCTTCTTTTAAATCTATGGCTAACCATATTTTTCTTATTAATATTTGAAAACAATGTAAATAACAAATTCATCTATAAGTAAAGTAGGTCTCTACACCGGTAAATCAATATTACACTTTGCCGGATTGCAATGTCGGCTTCCCCGCAGTAGTTGAGAATTTTTTGAATGCTTTAAATAGGATTAAATCTTTTAGCTTAAAAAACTATCTGCTCACTCCCATTTTATTACCAGGCATCATACTCCCTGAAATATCAATGACAATTGTTTTTTCTATATTGGCCCGTAATACTTTTATTGCCCTACAAATGGTATTGCGCAAAACCTGGTAGTCAAGCTTCATGATTTTTCCTATTTCTTCGTATTCCAGGCCCTCGTAAAATCTCAAAAAAACAGCTTCCTGCTGGCGCATAGGTAAGTACTTGATGGCACTTGCAAAAATCTGTTTATGCAATTCGGCCGTTTCTTTGTTATCGATTTTATCTGCTACCGGCCGTTCATAATTTTCTGCAGTGCTGATGGCAATTGATTTAAACGATAACTGTCGCTTCAGTTCTTTTTTACTTTTTTCCAGGGCGAGGCGGCGAAGGGAAATAAGCAAATAGAATTTCACAGACTTAGCAGCTGACAATTGCTGGCGAAGCCGCCATAATTCTATAAAAAGATCCTGGATACAATCCTTAATTAATTCTCTGTCGCTTACAATGGTTAATCCATATTTAAGCAGCATGTCGCTGTATCGTTCATAGATTTCCCTAAAGGCATCTTTATCATCTTGTTGGAAATCAGTCCAAAGCTGAACATCTGGAACAACAGTTTTTTTTAATGGCGGTAGCATAAACAAGCAGCGGTTTAACAATCTTTAATGATGAAAACAAAATCGTTTATTTTTTTATTTCAATAATTGTTCGAGGTCTAATTGTTTCCATCCTTTTATTTTATCCAAGTTTAATAGCTCAATGTTTCTGAATTCTACTGGGTGGCTCTCAGCCTGCAACGCGATGTACCCAATAGCATATTTTTTATTTTCAAAGCAATCTAATTGTTAACTAAACTTCCTTGTTGTAATTGCAAAACCTTTACTAGTTCTCCTGCTTTACCTACCCCGCCCAATATTTGCATCCGTTCTGCCACTTTAGGAATATATTCTTTGGCCACATAACTAGTAATGCCATTATCCATCACCGTGTTTTTCCATTCTGGATGTTTTTTATCCAGCTTTTCTTCATGCGATAAATAATAGTTACGGGCAGCAGTAGAACGAATCAACAATGATTCGGTGCTCCAGTTTACTTTTACTACACCAGCTTTTGATGCGTTAGATAAATCCTGCGGGCTCAATCCAGTGCTCCCATGCAACGCAATTCCAATTTCCCTTCCGGTAATTTCTTTGGTGAGCCTGATATTGTTCTTAATTGTTTTCACACTAAAATTCATGTGCTCGCCAAATCCATGTTTGGTGCCCACACCGGGGGCCCATAAAAAAATCTGCTCAGGAAAAAGGGCTTCAATACTTCCCAATAATTTTTTGGTTTCTTCAGCCGATGTAATGCCTTCATCAACGGCGCTTTCCATTTCTAATGTAACCGGCACGCTGGCAGCTTTGGCTATTTCACAAAGGGTGAGTATATGTGCAATGTTTTGTTCTTCATTTAATTCAGAAGCATCCAATGAAATAGTGGATGCCCTCAGGGAAACCCTTTCATTGTGGACTGTAAGATTTATCCCTTCAATTGCAGCCCTTAATATATCCAATGTTTCAGGGCCTTTGATATGATCGGTATGATAAATGACAGGAATACTTTTATAGCGTTCGCAGTTAGCAATCACCAATAAATGCGCCAGGTATGCAGCCACTCCGTCAATAGCATTGCCTGCACCAAAACTGTGTCCTTTTATCTGCCATAAACTTGTTTCGATAATTACAGGTGCATCAATAAGTCTTGCCGCTTCCAGGCAATCATTTATGGCAGCATGACTATCTGCATTAACAGCCAAAATAGCATAGTGGTTAGTTAAAGCATGTTGAAAAACTTTCCGGGCTTGCAATGCATCGCATAGCATAACTGATAATTTTATTTAACTACTATAATTTAAGTTTAACTGGCATTCAGGATACCGCTAGAGTAATTCAATTTTTATATGTTTGGTTTTTAAATATTCAAACACCGCTTTTCTTGAAAGCTCAGATCCAAATCCGCTTTCTTTCCAACCTTCATAAGGTGCATAGTTGCTGTTAATGGCACTGCAGTTCACCGATACCGTTCCTGATTCTAATGATTCGCTTACTCTTATGGAAGTGGATAAATCTTTAGTGAACAAATACGCAACCAACCCGTAATTGGAATCGTTTGCCTTTGCCACTGCGACATCCATATTTTCAAATGACTGAACAGGCACTACCGGGCCAAATGTTTCATCTTTCATCACCAGCATATCATCGGTTACGTTGGTAAGAATAGCGGGCCTTATATAATTCCCTTTTTTAAATTCATCACCGTGCGGTGCATCTCCGCCAGTTACAAGTGTAGCTCCTTTAATGATGGCATCATTGATGTGTTGTTTAACAGTTGCGAGCCCATCTTTTGTTGCCAACGGCCCCAAATCGCAATGGGTATTAATTACACCATCACCAATGGTCATTTTTTCGGCAATCACTTTTAATTTATTGACGAATGCATCCCGTACACTTTCATGAACATATACCCTGTTCACCGAACTACAGGACTGTCCGCCGTTCCTGAAACCTTTATAAGCTATCACCTGTGCTGCATTGTCAAGGTCCGCATCCGCACATACAATCGCCGGACATTGACCGCCCAATTCCAATGATACTTTTTTAAATGATCCTGCCACCGCTTTCATAATCTGTTTACCCGTAGCCGTAGATCCTGTCATGGCAATTTTCTTTACCAACGGATGCTGTACCAATGCTTCTCCGGTAACAGATCCGGCACCGGTTACTACATTAATTACACCCGGTGGAATTCCGCCTTCAGCTAATGCGATGCAAAAAGCAAGTGGTGACAATGGCGTTACATTCGTTGGCTTTACAACAATCGTACAACCGGTAGCTAACGCCGGGCCTAGTTTCCAACTAAGTAATGACACAGGATAATTCCAGGGCGTAATAACTGCACACACGCCAACAGGTTGATAGATTACCCATGAGCGATGATTGGTTTTCTCCGTTGGGTTGGAATAACCTTCAATACGTACACCTTCAGATGCATAATAATCCAGCGTATCACAACTGGCCGTTATCTCACTTTTACTTTGTACAAATGGCTTGCCCTGCTCAAGGGCCATCAGCATACCAATGCGGTCGGCCTGTGTACGTACATAAGTTGTAGCTGTTTTAATAATTTTTTCCCTTTCATATGCAGTAAGGTTGCTCCATTTTTTAAATGCTTCATGAGATTTGATGACCGCTGCATCCACATCAGCAGGCGATGCTGCGGAAACTGATGCAATCTTTTCTCCGTTAGCCGGCGAATACAAATCAAATGTTTTATCCTCACCGGTATTCACCTGTTTGCCGGCAATAAACAATCCCCATTTATTGCCAACCAGTTCCGCTACAAAATTTTCTCCTTGACTCATTTATAAAAAGTATTATTATGAACAATAATTTATTGGGGGTTAATACACACTTTCAATGATTCACCCCTTTCCATTAATCCAAAGGATTCATTGATCCTATCCAATGGAAGAGTATGTGTAATGATCTTATCGGCCGGGAAACGTTTACCTGCTATCAACGCATAGGCCGCCTGGAAATCCGTCATCTTTTCTGAATAACTACCGCTTACCAACAATTCTTTGTAATGAAGATGATTGGTATTGAGCAAAGCTTCCGGTTTGGATTTTGGCAGGCCACCGAAAAATTCCACTTTAGCCCCTTTGCCTGCTATCTCCAACGCATCTGCCTGCGATTGGGCCACTGAATTGGCTACAATCACCACGGAAGGGCCGAGGCCGTTAGTGAGCTCCAACATTTGCGAATAATGTTGCTGATCAGTGGTTACTTTAACAATACCATCAATATCAAAACGTTTCATCATCTCCAACCGGCTATCAGATATATCAAGCATCCAAACTTTTTGTGCACCAGCTAACCTTGCCAGTATCGCATGCATCACACCAATCGGCCCAGCGCCAATTACTGCTACCGTATCTTTAAACCCAATATTAATTTTAGTACCTGCATTCATCACACAACCGAGCGGTTCAGCAAGACTTAAATGCTCACTCGATATTTCAGTATCATTTACTTTTATAAGATTGCCTTCTCTCACAGCTTTGGCCGGCACTTTTACATAAGGTGCAAAAGCGCCATCATAATGATAAGACATGGTGGTACGGTTGATGCAGAGGTTCTGCTTTCCGTTTCTGCAATACACACATTCACCACAGGATAAAACAATATACATAACGACACGGTCGCCCACTTTTACATTGGCATTGTTTGCCTTTGATTCCACCACCCGGCCGCAGAACTCATGACCAAGTATGCGGGGTGGCTGAATTTTTTTATCTCCATGACGAAATGTTCGCAGATCAGTACCACATACACTACAGGCATCTATCTGCAATAAAATTTCGCCATCCAACAAAACCGGATCAGGCACCTGCTGTACTACTATTTCTTCTTTACCGAGATATACTGCTGCTTTCATATTGATCGTTTTAACCGCACTTAGTTTTTATGTACGGTCATTAGTGTCCGGTAAAAATAATATTTAGTTCTTTGAAAGTCTTGGTAGTTAATAGTTACATTGAAATTTAAGACGGTGACGATTTGAAATTGACCAATTCATAACTT
>Ga0136634_10001152_pt1 | contig 10333 bp, 11 predicted proteins | sample AntDrymUQ8332106_2_FD_104654 | JGI IMG/M metagenome (GOLD analysis project Ga0136634, IMG submission 104654) | Polar desert sand microbial communities from Dry Valleys, Antarctica - metaG UQ833 (21.06) | ecosystem: Environmental > Terrestrial > Soil > Desert | place: Antarctica: Dry Valley... | reverse complement strand
CCCCGGCCGCCCGGCAGGAGGTACCACCAAGTCGACCATTGGAGAACCCCATGTCCCATCCCATCCCCGCGACGCACTATCGCATCGGCGCGGTTGCCGGTGGCGGAAGCGCTGTCATCCTGCTCGTCAACGCAGCAAAGCGCGCCGAGGTCATCCCAACCTCAGCGTTCACCCAGCTGGTCGCCCCACTCGCACAGATCCTGGCGCTGGCGCTCGTCTCGGCGCTCTACCTTGCCTTCGGCCGCCGCACCGGCACCTTTGGTCTCGTTGCCTTTCTCCTGAACGCATTCGCGCTAGCGGCACTTGTCGGCGTGGAGTTCGTGATCAATCTTGTCTTCGCCGATCTCCCGGACCACACGATCGACGCACTCCGAGACGGCACCTTGGGCGTCGCGCTGACAGTGGCCTCGATCTCGTTCTTCCTCGGCACCCTGGCCTACGTCGCCGCGATGCTACGCAGCCGCCAGGTGCCCGCGGCCCCGCTCGTCCTTTACGCCGTCGGCGCCGTGCCGGTCTCGCTGCGAGCATTCGTGCCCGAGGCGGCCCTGGACCTTGGACTGGTCACCATGGCCGTGGGCATCGGCTGGATCGCGATCTGGCTCTTCAACCGCTCCAGCCGCATCACCACCTGGGCAGACCACACAGTCACCGACGTACCGCTGGTCGGGGCGGACCACTAGGGCCGAAGCAACTCAACAGTCCCTCGAACCAGGAGAACATCTTGAAGCGGTCGATCACACCATCGACATCCCGCACCCGACCGTCGTGTGGCGGGGCCTCGGTCGCCACACGCCAGTACGGCGCCCGGAACCCTTTCATCAGGCAGCTCGACGGAGAGCTGCGGGCGGGCGCGCGACTGCTCGTGAGGATCACGGCAGCGAAACGGCGCATGACATTCAAGCCCCGTCCTCGATGTCGAGGAGGGCCAGCTGCCGCGGTGGCGAGGCAGGCTCGGTACCCCAGCCGTCTGCGACGGCGTGCCCGAGTTCCGCCTCGAACCCCTCCCCGCAGGCGGCACCAGGTTTGTGTAGAGCGCGACGTTCAGTGCAGGAACTGGTCTCGGAGGGGAGGTCATCTCGGGTGAGTCGGTCGGCGCTGACGTGCTTGACGACGTCGTCGAGGGCTGCGGTGCGGAATGGGCTCATCGGACGCGGCTGACTCGCAGGATGGCGCCGGCTCCGATGACGGCGCACATTCCGGCTACGGCGTACAGCACGGCGTAGCTGCCGCTGCTCACTGCGAGGATGGCGGGAGCGATGGCCGGCGCGATCGAGGACGGCAGTGCGCCGGCGATGTTCATCACGCCGAGGTCCTTGGCCGAGTTGGCCGGGTCGGGTAGCACGTCCGCGACGAGCGCGAGGTCGACGGCCATGTACAGCCCGAAGCCGAGGCCGCCAATGGCCATCCCGACAAGGAAGCCGTTGAAGTTGCCGGCCACGGCGATCACGAACATCGCCAGCCCGAACACGAATGAACCAGTACAGACGAAGATCTTCCTACGGCCCGTCCGGTCGGAGAGTCCGCCACCGAGCAGGGAGGCGGCCACGATGACGACGGACATGGCGAGGGTGCCAAGGAAGATCTGCCGTGGGACGTCTTCCTCGGCGCTGCCGATTCTCTCCAGCAGGTAGTAGGCCTGGTAGGTGGTGAGGAAGGCATAGGCGAGGACGAACATGAAGCGGCTGGCGAAGGCCCATCCGAAGTCGGGGTTCCTCCACGGGTTGACGTAGAACGCGCTGGCGAGCTCGCGCACAGACCAGGCCGGTCTGTCCTCTGTGGCGAGCCGCCGGTCCTTCAGCGTGGCCGCGAACAGCAGGATGAAGAGTCCCCCGATCGCGCAGGGGGCCATGAACATGGCGAGCTCGTCGCCGGTGAACAGCTGCACGACGAAGGTGCCGCCAACCGACGCGATGGGCAGGCAGATGCCCAGGACACCGGAGACCAGGCCGCGTTGGGCGACCGGGACCTGGTCGGGAAGCACGGCCACCAGGGCGGCGAGCAGCGCGTTGAAGAACAGTTGGGCGATGCACCAGCCGACCAGCACGACGGGAATCCCCGGTGCCACCGCGACGACGAGGACTCCGAGGGAACCGCCCAGCAGGCCGACGACCATCCAGGGCCGACGCATTCCCAGCCGAGAGGTGGTGCGGTCGCTCATCCTGCCGAAGAACGGGTTGGCGAGGATGGCGAGCATCGCACCGGTTCCGGCCACCAGCGACAGGCTGTTGGGCGCCCGGTCGATTCCGACGAGCGCGTTGACCTTCAACGACAAGGACACCAGCAGGGGGGCGAGGAAGAGCAGGATGGTGCCCATGTAGGCACCCGCGTACAGCGCAATGAAGCCCCAGCCGACCCGGTCCGGCCAGCATGGGTCGGACGTAGCGCGGGCGTCGGGGGTGCGACCCACGGGACCGGGGGCGTCGGGCACTGCGCTCTCCTCGATGCGATGTCCTTCCGGCCGGCTGTGACGGGGGCGCCGGCTGACCAGCGGTTCGATGGTGAGGATGGCTGATGGCGGGTCTGGTCTGAGGTGGCGCACGGACGGGAGAACCTAGGATGCTCTCGACATGGCGCGTCCGCAACGGGAGACGGCGATGCCACCCCCTCTGCTCGACGCCAAGCCCTTCCTGCCCCGGCTGCGAGACGGCCTGGTGCCGCGTCTGCGGCTCAACCGGCGCCTGGACCGCGGCGGGCCGGCCGGTCGCCTGGCTGTCCCTCGATGAGAGCGACAACGATCCCGCCACCTTCTGGACCTAGCGGCAAGGCCGGGTCCGCGCGGCCGGCGATCACCAGGTGTACCGCTCGGGCCTGGTGCCCCGAGGCATGGCGATGCTGGGCCTCATCGGCGGTCCGCTGATCTGCCTCTCGGGAGTCGCCGTCATGTTCGACGTCATCCAGCCCGACTCCGCGCCGCTGCTGATCGCCTCGATCCCGGAGTTCTTCTGGGAGCTGTCTCTCGGCATCTTGCTCGTCGTTAAGGGGTTCAAGCCCGCACCTGTTCTCACCGAGCCGGCCTGACGACGTTCACCCTGGTGCCGCACCGTGGCCGGGTGATCACGGCCAAGGCGATCTCGTGCGTCGCCATCGCGGTCGTGTCCATCCCCCTGTTCGTCGGCCTTGCCGCCGTGGTCCGGGCGGAGGTCAAGTAGAGCCAAGAACGCAGAGAGGGTGGTCAGCGTGGTCGAACACTCAACGAAGGAAGGATTGACGAGTCCGGCTGCTGTGCCGGCCCGCTGACCGAAGAACGAGCGCTGGACATGTCGCACAGAACGCGGGACCGGTCGGGCCGACCGTTGATCGCCTCGGTGGGTCCTGGATGAATGTCCGTCATTTCATTGCACAGCCAGATGGCTAGGTCCAAGAGGTCGCCCGCTGCGCCCCGCTCAGCACGCACGACCTCCTGGACCTAGTCATCTAGCTAGATGGGTATCCATTCAGTGACCGCACCCGCTGCCTCACCATTCGGCCACTTCAGCCGGATTGATCCATGGGCGGGTCGCCGGATGAGGAAGAATCCAGCATCGTCTGCGGTGGCCTCGTCCACATGTCCGTCAGCACACTCGAGGATGACCTGCTCCGACCTGGCGGGCACGACCTGGCCCATGAGGACGTCTTTGCCCACCTCGATCTCGATCGTGAGACCCTCGCCATCGAAGACCAACATGCGGGGACTGTCTGTCGTCGGGCCGCGCACACCCGCAGCCTCGGTCAGCAACGAGTCGAAGGAAAGAGTCAGAAGCTCGAGTTCTGCGTCGACGCCCCACCAGTCGAAGGCGTCCTTCGCGGCCTGCAGCACCTGTTCCGGGACGGCTCGTTCGCTTGCGACCGCCGCCCTCAGCTCCTGCATCAGCGCGTCGTCGTTGCCCTGCCACATTCCTGGGTCCATGGTGCTCATCTCCTCATCTCCTCATCTCCTCAACGCCGAGTCGCTGACCGGAAGAAGCGTCTTCAGTGCTGCGGTATGGCGCAGCGCCTCGAGGCAACGCGCACGCGTTGGTCCGATGCTTCCTTTCGGGATCCCGAGCTTCAGGCTGATGTCGTCGTAGGACAACGGCGGGTCCGTCAGGAGCAGGATCAACAGGTCTCGGTGCTGAGGACGAAGCTCTCGAATACCCTCTCGCAGCGCCTGGTGCTGCTCAACGCGCAGCAGGTCGTCATCGAGGTTCCTGGCGTCCGACGCATCCTCGAGAGCAAGTCCGATCTGAGGGTCGACGGGAACCGTACGTTTGCGGGACTTCAACAAACGCAACGCCTCATGTCGGGTGGTGGTGGCGATCCAGCCCGGGAGCGCACGAGGCTCACGGATGTCATCGAGGTGCTCGACCAGCTTCAGCCACACTCCCTGACTCACGTCGGCTGCGTCATCACGCCCCAACCGGAATCTGTACGCGATGCCCATCACCAGTGGCGCGTAGCGGTCCACCAGCCAGTTCCAGGCCTCTCGATCTCCCGAACTGGCAGCCTTGACCTTCTCGGTCACCATCTCTTGGTCAGTCATTTCAAGCACATCTGCTTCGCCATGTCTGTGCTCCTCTTCGGATGAGTCGACATGTCGGGTTCTGCGTTCCACCTTCAGAGCTCTCACGCTGCGTCCAGATACCACCTGGACAGAAGAACCCCCTGCTTGCACGTTCCAGTCTGGCCCCTGATCCCGTCCTGGGCGAGCGTTCACGGCAGGAAGTCGACACGACCGGCGAGCAGGAACCCAGCCCTAGCCGGCCCCCAGGCAGATGAACGCGGCGGCTGCTGCATGCCCCATGTGGTCCTCGGGATCGACCTCGGCCTGGGCAGCAGCCAGGGCTTCGGCCGGCGACCGGTGGGCCAACAGGCCTCGGTGGTAGGCGACCATCAGGGGCACGGTGGCCAGGTCGGGCACGGCGACCACCGGCGCCACGAGGGTCGCCGTTCCACCGCCCAGCATGGCGGCACCGAAGCCGAGGATCTCCTCTCCCGCGACCGTGTGTGACTGCCCGGTGTCACACGCGGACAGCACCACGTGATGCGGCGCGCGGGCAAGCCGGTCGAGCTCATAGACAGTGAGCGGACCGTCGGCAAGCTTGAGTGAAGAGAACAAGGGGTTGTCGGAGCGCACCTGACCATGCGCCGCGAGGTGCAGCATCGCAGCACCGTCCATCTGCGCCAGGAGACCGGGCGACGTCGCGTCCCGTCCCACCAGCAGCACGGAGCCGGCGTACATCTCCGCGACGGTGGCTGCTTCGCTCAACGCGCCCGGTAGCCCCGGTCCAGCCACCACTACGACTTCCGCGCCACTCCCCGGGTCGGGCCTGATGGCCGCCTTGTGCCACAGCGCGCCCGAGGGACTCACGGTCACGGGTCGCCCACGGCACGACGGCAGGATCGACCACGGGATCGACTGGAGCGCACCGGTCGGTATGACGACCAGTGGCCGGTCCTGCAGCCGGGCGGCCAGCGGCTGCAGCAGGAGATCCTCGAACGTCGACGCTGCGTTTTCCAGCATGAGGGAAGCGGCATCGACCCCTGCGGTCCTGCCTCTCGCCCTCGCGAGCCGTCGAAGCGCGAACGGCACCCGCGCCAACACCTCCCGGATGGGTCCCATCTCGCCGAGGGTGTGCAGACGAACTCGTCCGGACGCCACGCTCACGGCGTGGAGACTGCCCTCGAGCTCGACGAACTCGACCAGTGCCGAGTCGCCGACGTGCGCCACGAGTTCGTCCACCGACTCCCGCGTCCGCACGTCGGTCGCATGGTTGTCGCCCTCGAGGCTTCGGCTCCGGTCGCGGACACGGCGTTCCAGCAGGACCTGACGACGGACGAGCGGTCCGTCCTCGGCACCATCACGCCGAGCCTCGTCCAGTTCGGCCATGGTCGATCGGAGATCCGCGAGCTCGCCAGCCAGCGCCGGATCGCTCGGTGGTTCGGCTCGCCTCCGGGTCAAGGCATTGGCCCGCCCCCGCTCCGCCCACCACAGGACACTTCTGGCGTCACCTTGCTCGATCTCCATCCGCAGCCCGAACCTCGCCAGTGCTCCCCGGTGAGCGCTGACGTGGGCACGAAGCTCGACGTCACCCAAGGTCGCCTGATGGTCCTCCACGATCCGTAGCCCGGCCCGGAGTGCGGACAGTGCCGCCGCACGCCGTCCGTCCGCACGACGCAGCATCGCCTCGGCCAACCAGGCGCGCGCTCGCGCGTCTGCGGGACCCACCATGCGCGCCTTGCTCGCGACGGAAAGGTGATGGCGTGCGGCGGCGCGGTGTCCACGATCGAGAGCGACGCGCCCCGCAGCTACCCGGGCCTCGAGGGCCGGCACCTTCCAGCCCGCCAGCTCGAGATCATCGGCCACCCGCGCCAACCGGACGTGGCTCACGCTCGCGGGGTGGGCCGCGACCAGGGCCTGCATCGAGGCGTACTTGGCCAGCGCAACCGAATGCGCATGGCCTAGGCGCCGAAATCGGGTGACGGCAGCGCTTGCGCTGGAGGTTGCGGTGGCTGTGTCGCCCTGCAGCAGGGCGACCGTCGACAGCATCAGCTGCGCCTCTGGCACGTGTACGTCGCGTCCCTGCTCCACATAGGCGGCTACGGCCGCCTCGGCAGCCGCCCGTGCCTCCTCGACAAGTCGCACGGACAGCAGTACACCGGCACGGTCCAGGAGCAGCGAGGCCTCGACCAGCCCGAACTGGCGATATCGCGCTGCTGCGGCGTCGAAGAGCCGCAGGGATGCAGGCACGTCGCCGCGTTGGGCCATCACGAAACCCAGGTTCTGCTCGGCATACCCCGCGGGAAGCTCCAGGCCGTGCTCGACACACAGCCGGCGGGCCTCGACGAGGTCGGTCTCGGCGGCTCCGAAGGCTCGCCTACGGACGTGGATGAGACTGCGGTTCGAAAGTCCGCGAGCAGCCCACTCGGCGTCACCAGCACGACGCAGTGTCGGGAGGGCCCGACGTAGCTCGTGGAGCGCGTCATCATCCTTGCCCAGCTCCTGGAGGATGGCTGCTCGCTGGACGTGAGCGCGGGCGGCCTCGACGCCATTCAGGTCTCGGGTCGCCGCCTCGATCTCGCGAGCCGCTCGCCCGGGCAGCCCGCGGAGCACCAGGGCTGAGGCCAGGCTCATCCGCGCCTCCCCGACGCGACGGCTGCTGCCGGCTCGTCGTCCGGCGGTCACGGCAGTACGTAAGTGGCCGATGGCCTCGTCTATCTCGTTGAGAGTCATGGCCGCGACGCCGAGTGCGCGTTCAGCGGTGGACACGACCTCCCAAGCCCGTAGCGGCACGGCGGTCTCCAGGACAGACCCGCTCAGGATCCGTGCCCCTGAGGGGTCGAGTGCGGCAGACTGGAGCGCCCTCTCGGCGGTCGTCAGCAGGTCGCTCATAGAAGTCAACCTGTTCCCCGGCCCGCGGGGTGTCAAGCAAGCACGACGCGCGTGCCGCCGCTGGCCAGTACCTGTTGCGATCCCCAGAAGCGACCGAAATACTGGCCATTCGGGAGCGATCGGCTAGGAGAGTGCGCGATGGCACAGGACCTTCGGAAGAATGCACGCGAGGGCGGGCGACGCAGCTTCTACAACTCTGAGTTCGTGGTGGCACTCAAGCACCTCGAACGGGTCGAGCAAACCCTCCGGGAGTGCGACGTCCCGTTCGGTGGCGTCGAACGCAGCCCCGACCTCGGCTTGGCGCTCGTCAGGCTCTCGGACGACGAAAGGGCTGCCGAACTCGTCAACATCGCGTTGCAGGAGGAGCTGCGGGCCCGCGACCGCGATGCGAAGAACCCCGACCCACAAGCTGTGCCCACGGCCCTGGACCGGTTCCTCTACGGACTCCGGGAACTGTTCGCAGCTCGATCCGCCGGGTGGCGCCCGACTCTGGGCAAGAACCGGCTCGTCGGGGACGTGATCGGCGGAGTGGGCAAGATCTCGCACGGTGGTGGCGACATGCCCACGGACACGCAGGACCGATTTCTCGAGCGGTCAAAGCGAGATGAGGCGGACCTGGGGAAAGGGGTTCGTGTCGCAGTGCTCGACACCTCCATCTCCTCCCATGACTGGTTGGCCGGAGGGTGGGTCAGCCCTCCGGGTGGCGTGCTGACGCCGAGGACCGAGCCACCGCTAGCAGCCGCAGCCGGACACGCGACGTTCGTCGCGGGGCTCGTCCTGAAGCAGGCGCCAGCCTGCGTGGTCGAGGCGCGCAGTGTGCTCTCCGACGACTTCGGGCAGGCCACGTCGTGGGATGCCGCGATCGCGATCGCCGAGATCGGCAAGACCCACCCGGACGTGCTGAACCTGTCCTTCGCCTGCTACACCGAGGACGGACAGGCACCGTTGGCACTCGCGACCGCCATCGACCGGCTCGACGCCAGCACGGTCGTGGTCGCAGCGGCAGGCAACCATGGCGACCTCCCGCTCGACGGCCAGGACAGATGGGACGAGGACGATCGTAGAAAGCCGGCCTGGCCGGCGGCGCTCGATGGTGTGGTGGCGATCGGAGCTGCGACGAAGTCCGGAACGCGGGCACCCTTCACGCCGGAGGACGCGCACTGGATCGACGCTATCGCCGTGGGAGAGAAGGTGGTGAGCACGTTCGTGACGGCGAATGTCAACGTGGCGGAGGATGAAGACGGGGACGCTGACGTCAGAGAGTTCAAAGGATGGGCAGCGTGGAGCGGCACCTCGTTCTCCGCAGCGCTCGTCAGTGGGTTCATCGCCGCAAAGACTGTGCCGGGGCAGGTCTCTGCGCGTCAGGCCTGGGACGAGATCCTCAGCGATGCGCGAAAGGGTTCCGCAGAGCCACCGTTCATCGGGCTCCCCTGACACCCTGCGCTCCCCAGTCTCCCCGCGCAGCAACGGCCGAGATCACGGCACTCCGAATGTCCTGCGCCTTCAGCCACCAGATGTGATGGCCATCGGCCGTATCTCCCGCGTCGGTCGCTCGTCTGTTCATTCAAGGCCAGACACACTGCTGCTGACCAGAGCACCGGAAATGGTTGGGTGCGGCTCCTCTGGAGTGACTGCAGGTCTGTCCTGGCTGAGTTCGGGTGGTGCGGTTCGCCGGTTGGCGCTGGTGCGGGCGTTGTTCAGTGGCCTGCGGTGGGTTTGGTCCAGCCCTCGTGTCGTTCGACCGCATGGACTGGTCACCGGATCCGTCATCGCCTGCGCTGTAGCGCAAGGCACCGCCAACCTGGTGCTGGGGGCCTGGGTCTCTCGCTGGTAGGCGGGACTTCGATGTATCAGGGCCCAGCCGTCGAGCTCTCAGGAAGGTGTGCGTCGGCCCGTACAAGGAGCCCCAGATGAGAAGACACGGACATCACGCCCGTGCGTCGCGGAAGTTGCCACGAACCCACCGCCGGATTGCCATCTCGGCCGGTGCGGCGCTGACTGTGGGCGCAATGGTGGTGGGAGTCATGGTCACCGGCTGGACCTCGCCCGCCAGCACCAACAGCTGTGCGTTGGGGGGCCGGGCGCTGCAAGTCGTAGCCGCTCCGGAGATCGCTCCGGTCATCCGGAACCTGGTGAAGGTGCTCAGCCCGCGCAAGGACGGTGAGGGGGAGGGGCTCGCCTGCCCGGGTCCGGTCGTCCGCGCCGAAGCACCGGAGCGCACTGCGCGCGTGCTCGCTACGGATGCTGCCGACCGGCCGGACGTCTGGGTGCCGGACTCGTCGCTCTGGACGGGGCCGTTGTTCCGCGCCGGTGGACAGGTGGGTGAGACGAACCCCTCGATCGCTTCCTCCCCGTACGTCCTAGCGGTTCCCGGGCCCGCCAGGACGACGCGGCGGTCCTCAGCCCAGCTCTCGGTGGTGGACCTGCTCCCGTCAGCTGCTGGCGCCCCACTCCGCTGGAGCGTTCCCGACCCCCGCCGGTCATCCAGCGGCGTCGGCGCCCTGCTGATGGCCCAACGGGCTCTCCAGGGTCGCCCGGACCAGGCCACGGCCCTGGCGCTCCTCCTTCGCGGCGCGGAGCTGGACGCGAGCGCCGACCTGGACAGGGCACTGGAGGGCGAGAAGACGGCGCCCGTGGTCATGCCGACGACCGAGCAGCGCGCTACCGCCTACAACGAGAGGCACCCGAACCGGCCGTTGGCGCTCGCCTACTCGGAGAACGTCTCGTTGGGCGCTGACTACCCCTACCTCGTGCTGGCGGCCGCGAGGTCCCGACGGCTCGTCGCTGGCGACCTGCTCGACGAGCTCCACAGCGACCTGGGCCGACGACTCCTGGGTGCTGCCGGTTTCCGGGACAGGTTCGGTGTCACCAGCGCCACGCTTTCGGCCCGCCCCGGGGTGGATCCCCAGACGCGCTCACCACAAGCGCCCCCGCCCGGTGAGGTGGAGGCCGTCGTCGAAGGATTCGTCGCGATCCGTCGGCCGT
>Ga0136634_10001151_pt1 | contig 10342 bp, 10 predicted proteins | sample AntDrymUQ8332106_2_FD_104654 | JGI IMG/M metagenome (GOLD analysis project Ga0136634, IMG submission 104654) | Polar desert sand microbial communities from Dry Valleys, Antarctica - metaG UQ833 (21.06) | ecosystem: Environmental > Terrestrial > Soil > Desert | place: Antarctica: Dry Valley... | reverse complement strand
GTCCAATGATGCAGGTGAAATATTATATAATTTGTCCTTCTCTTATTTAGGCCCGGGAAGAGGCAACTACCGGCAGTTGTTAAACGCAGCAAATGGGCGGGTTTTTGAATGGGTTCAGCCGCTAAACAATATGCCTCAAGGCGACTGGGAGCCTGTAACATTGTTGGTAACCCCAAAAAAATTACAGGTATTTACACTGGGTACGCAATACCTTTTAAAGCCCAAAATAAAAATCAGTACAGATGTGGCCATGAGTAACTATGATGTCAATCTTTTTTCTTCAAAAGATAAAGGAAATGACAATGGCTTTGCAGCAAAATTTAATGTACAAACAGAGGATACTAAAATACGTTTAGGCAACAAAAAACTGCTGATGCAAGCACTCGTTGGTTACGAATATGTGCAAAGCAGTTTTAAACCATTGGAACGCCTGCGTAACGTAGAGTTCCTAAGAGATTGGAGCCTTGCTTATGAACGCCGGCCTGCAGATGAACACATCACTAATGCGGCTATAAAATTTGCCGATGTCAAAGGGAATAATGTACGCTATGATATAATGAATTATACCCGCAGTGATAATTTTACCGGCTGGATGCACAGGCTCCAACAATTTACTTCTGTTAAAGGATGGAAGGTTATAAATAATGTAAGCCTTAGTCTGATAGATGACAGCTTTAATGAAGGGAGTTTTTTTCGTCCTGTGGTGGACATTAAAAAAGAACTGAAAAAATTACATTTAATGGAAACAGGTTTCAAATATACCGGGGAGCACAATAAGATAAGTAACAAACTGGCAGATACATTAACAGCAGTAAGTTTTGCTTTTAATATTTATGAATTGTACCTGCGTTCTAACCAACAAAAGCTTAATAAATGGGGCATGTCCTATTATCGCCGAAATGATCTTTTGCCAAAATATAATGAGTTAAAGAGGGCTGATAAAAGCAATAACTACAATTTATTTGCAGAGCTGATGAAAAATGAAAAGCACCAGGCAAGATTTACTATCACCTACCGGGATTTAAAAATAGATAATCCATTTATCAGCAGGCAAAAAGCAGATCAAAGTATATTGAGCCGTACAGAATATTATGTAAACGAATTTAAAGGATTGCTTACAGGAAATATTTTATACGAATTAGGAAGTGGCCAGGAACAACGCAGAGAATTTTCCTATGTTGAAGTGCCGGCAGGGCAGGGCCAGTTTACATGGATAGATTATAATGGAAACGGTATTGCAGAACTCAATGAATTTGAAGAAGCTTTGTTCCAGGATCAACGAAAATACATTCGTGTTTTTTCTCCCTCCAACCAATATGTAAAAGCAAATTACCTGCAGTTTAATTATAGTTTTAGTTTAGATCCAAGGGTGCTTATAAATCCGGCCAGGGCTGCTCGTGGATGGAGAAAAATAATTCTGAGAAGTTCAACGAGCTCTGCCCTTCAAATAAGTAAAAAAGCTGTGAGTGATGGCAATTTTCTTTTTAATCCATTTGATAAAAAACTCGAAGACACTTCCCTCATCACTTTAAGTTCATTTATTTCTAACACGTATTTTTATAACCGCACCAGTTCTACATGGGGGCTGGAATTTACGCATAGCCAATCCTCCGGGAAATCTTTACTGGCTTACGGATTTGAAAGCAGGAAACTGGATAATATTTCCAGTAAAATAAGAATGAACCTTAATAAGAGTATTGTAAGCAATTTAATATTCAGGCAGGTAAAAAATATTTTGAGTACCAGTTCTGCAAAATTTGATAATCGTAATTATAACATCATTAATTATTACATGGAGCCTAATATTTCTTATATCTACAAATCAAACCTGAGAGCAACATTAAGTTATGTGTTGTCTTCTAAAAAAAATAGCATTGATTCCATGGAAAGGGCAAGTAACAATGCCATTAAAACAGAGATCAAGTACAATACCCTTTCCAACAGTAGTATTATTGCTAAATTCACTTATGATCAAATTGCCTTTAAAGCCTATCCCGGTGCAGCCAATACTACAGTCGGGTATATTTTATTAGATGGCTTATTGCCAGGTAAAAACTACTTGTGGAATATTGAATTTACCAAACGCATTGCAGGCAATATAGAAATGAGCGTTAACTACGAAGGCCGAAAACCCGGCACGGCTAATACAGTCCATATTGGAAGAGCTTCTGTACGGGCATTATTTTAAGCGATAAATTTATTGTGTCGCCATATGGTCATCATGTTTGATTTTTTCAAATTGAAATGTTTAATTAAGATTTTTATTACCTTCCCTCTATGAAGCATTTTAAATTTTATTCTAAGAAGGATATCCTCTCCCTAACCAAAGTGCGCAAGTATGAAACAAGGATAGGCGAACGAATACAACATTTAAAAGAAGATGCAGAATGGCCCGAAGCTTTAGCACAGGCAACAGCGAAATATGTCTTGGTGGGTATTCCGGAAGATATTGGTGTAAGGGCAAACCTTGGAGTTGGTGGTGCAGATACCAACTGGCTGCCTTTTTTAAGCCAATTTTTAAATATTCAAAGCAACGATTTTTTTACTGGTGAAGAGGTTTTAATGCTGGGACATTTTGATTTTGGAGACCTGCTTTACCTTATAGAAAATAATGCATACAATCCCGATGAAATGGTGGATGCTTACAGGCACGCTGTAAAAATTATTGATGATGAAGTAGAAGGCATAATGAAGCTCATTGCTGCAAGCAAAAAAATTCCTATAATCATCGGTGGCGGACACAACAATTCTTATCCTGTTATTAAAGGCGTAAGCAAAGGCATGCTTAAGGCAGATATGATTCCGCTGGCGCAGATTAATTGTATAAACCTGGATGCACATGCAGATTATAAAAATATGGAAGGCCGCCATAGCGGCAATGCTTTCAGGTATGCAGAAGCAGATGGCTATATGGGTAAATATGCCATCATAGGATTACACGAAAATTATATAGCACAAAATATATTGACAGATATTCATGCCAATCCTTTTATAGATTATTGTACCTACGAAGATATTTTTATTCACGAAAAAAAGAATTTCATCCAATCAGTGGCTCACGCCACGGGCTTTACAGAAGATACCTATACGGGTATAGAGTTGGATCTGGATGCTGTTGAGTATGCATTGAGCAGTGCGTCTTCGCCCAGCGGAATTTCATTATTGCAGGCAAGACAATATATTACTTTTGCTTCTACAGATGCTAAAGTAGCTTACCTGCACATAACAGAAGGGGTTACTCAACGTGCGGATGGAACTAAAGATGAGCATACCGGGAAGTTAATAAGTTACCTGGTATCAGATTTTGTAAAAGCTAATTCTACAATGTGAAAAATAAGTTCAAAACAAAAAGCCATTTCTTAATTGAAATGGCTTTTTGTTTATGATAAATTAATGATCATGCTTCTTCAAGATATCTTGCATACGCATATCCTTCTTCATCATCATCCGTTCTTACCAGCCACCACTGCTCGTTGCTACGGCTGATAAGGGTAATAATTTCATTGTGAGCAGCTTTACCAACAATTGGCTGGTCTGTACCTGGCCCTTTCCTGATATTTAGATTACTACTGTCTGTTATAACTTTTACTTTAGTAACAGATGCATCTTTTGCTACATTAATATTCATGATGAGATCGCCACCCGAAAAATTAGGATCCAACTGACCATAAGTATTCCAAAGCTGATCTTTAACAGCGCCACTTGGAGCTGTGCCATCAATATATAAAACGCCGTCTTGTTCTCTAACCAGTAAATCTGAAACACCGGATGTTGTTGCAGCATCTGTTAGTGCCTTATATTTATCTTGTAATGCCATAATAGTTTCCTCCTTTTATTTAATGGTTAAATTGTTTTCTATTTTTTTTGGCTTCAGAGAGTTTAAGCTCATCATCAATTTTTGCATTTGATCTTTTTTTAATTCCCCGGTTAAGGTAATTACACCACCAGATACGGATGCCATTACTGTTGGAAAATCTTTTGTTGCATCTTTTACAGAATTGCTGAGAGGATCATCAGCAGTTATTGCTACAGGGGCTGCAGCTGCTACCGGCAAAGTCGTATTGTCCTGTACAGTTTTTACACCCTTTACTGCCTGCACTTTAGAAGACAAGCCAGCTTTGGCCATTTCATCAGAAACCTCACCACTAAGTGTGGCTACACCTTCATCTACCATTACCATTACAGATGAAGTAGCGGGAGATTCTTTTAATGTTTTTTCAATGCTGGCTTTAATGTCGGCATCTTTTGGTTTGCATCCTGTAAAAGATACAGCCGCTAAGAGCATCAGTACCGGAATGAGTTTTACAATTTTCATAATTTTATTTTTAGTGTAATAATAATACACTCAAAAATAAAACCACAATTATTTTTATTTTATAAACATGCCAATCTTCCACCATCAACAGGCAAATTTATTCCGTTGATGTATGAAGCTGCCGGAGATGCAAGAAAAGCTACTGCAGCACCAAATTCCTCTGGTTTGCCAATTCTTCCTACAGGAATTTCTTTTTCTAATTCTGCCATTATTTCCTCCCTCGTTTTTCCACTGTCCTGCACTTTTTTCTCAATCACATAATCTGCTCTTACTGTTTTTGTAAAGCCGGGCAATACATTATTTACCGTGATGCCAAATGGCCCCAGTTCTGTAGCAAGTGTTTTACTCCAGTTTGCTACAGCAGCCCTTATTGTATTACTTACGCCCAGGCCGGCTATAGGTTGTTTTACCGAAGTAGAAATGATATTGATGATCCTTCCATATGCTGCATCTTTCATTGAAGGCACCAACGCCTTTGTAAGAATATGATTACACAACAAGTGATTATTAAAAGCCTGCAGCATATCTTCTACCGTTGCATTTAAAACGGTGCCTGCCGCCGGGCCACCGGTATTGTTTATTAAAATATGAGCAATATTGCCTTGTTCAATAAAAGAATTAATAGCGGCAATTACCTGGTTAATATCAGAAAAATCTGCCACTAAATATTGATGTGACTGGCCCTGGCGGGTATCCAGGGTTGAGATAACTTCTTTAAGTTTTTCTTCATTTCGGGCAAACAATACCACATTAGCTCCAAGCAATGCCAATTCTATAGCGCAGGCATAACCAAGTCCCTGTGTACTGCCACAAACAACAGCCGTTTTATTTGTTAGGTCAAGATTCATTTTATTTTAAATTAAGTGGTATACAACAAGGTTTCTGAATATTTTTTTGTGAAGTATTAAACCAATTCCTTAAATCCTGTTTCTATTTTTAATTGCTCAACTACATTAAAAATGATAGGGCACATGGCATAATGCACCAGTGTGCCAAAGAGGCGATCTTTAAAATTCTTTCTGTGCAGGTGAGGAAATTCCTTGCATTCTGTAAAACGATTTTCATACACACTGCAACGGGTGCCTTCCAGGAAATGACAAGGCATCTGGTTAATGATTAGTTGTCCCTGCTGGCTTTCTTCTATAAAGGCATCCTTAAATGATGTGAGCGACATGTTTAATGCACCAGATAATTTTTCCGCTTCTTCTTTCTTCACATTTATCATTAATGTTTTGCAACAGGCACCACATGCGGTACAATCAATAAGTGGTTCAATGGTTTTATTTAAACGATGAACAAGAGAATCTATTTTTTCTCCGTCGCAATTCTTAATAAATACACGAAAAGAATCATTCTCCAATTCGTTGGAAGCTGCATATTCCGCTATGTAATCCCGGTCTGTTTGTAACTGTTTAATAAGGATAAATTTATATGTTAACTACAAAACTAAAGCTAAGCGTACACTCTTCTTCATAATTTTAATAATCCCATTTATACTTATGCACAACTGTTTAAAAACACCCTTCATTTCTGTGTGCTCATTTAACTATATTTGCCTCTATCATAAAATACTAAAAATATTAGTAGATTGCACTTCTTTGGAAAGCTAACAGTAGTCAACGCAACGCCGTATTGGGTGCCATGCCAATGAAGAATAAAAATAACCGTAGGAACAAAAGAAATTATGGCAGAAACAAATCTATTTGATTATACCGAAGACAATATCCGCAGCCTCGACTGGCAGGAACATATCAGGCTTCGTCCCGGGATGTATATTGGTAAACTGGGGGACGGCAGTAGCCCCGATGATGGTATTTACGTTTTACTAAAGGAAGTAATTGACAACTGTATTGATGAACATACCATGGGTCATGGAAAGCATGTGGATGTGAAGATTGACGGAAAAACAATTACCGTTAGAGATTATGGCCGTGGTATTCCGTTGGGAAAAGTAGTAGATGTGGTAAGCAAAATGAATACAGGTGCAAAGTATGATAGCAAGGCCTTTCAAAAAAGTGTAGGATTAAATGGGGTGGGTAGTAAAGCGGTGAATGCATTGAGTAATTATTTTAAAGTAACAGCCTACCGGGAAGGGAAAGAAAAAACAGCGGAGTTTGAAAGAGGTATTCTTACCAAAGAACATAAAGAAGCAGTAACAAAAGAAGAAAACGGAACCTTTGTAACCTTTATACCGGATGAAAGTATTTTTAAAAACTTTCATTTTGTGCAGGAATATTTAGACAACCAGTTTTGGAATTACTGTTACCTTAATGCAGGCCTGGTAATGAACCTGAACAACAAAAGGTATGTGAGCAAAAACGGCTTGTTGGATTTGCTGCAGCGCAAAACCAATGAAGATGAATTACGCTATCCCATCATTCATTTAAAAGGAGAAGATATAGAAGCAGCCATCAGCCATGAAAATGGTTATGGCGAAGAATATTACAGTTTTGTAAACGGACAGTTTACCACACAAGGCGGTACGCATCTTGCCGCTTTCTGAGAAGGATATGTAAAAACCATTCGTGAATTTTTTAAAAAAGATTACGATGCTGCTGATATCAGGGGAAGTATTTGCGCAGCTATTTCTGTAAGAGTGCAGGAGCCCGTTTTTGAAAGCCAGACAAAAACAAAGCTGGGTTCTATGACTGTTAGCGAAGGCGGACAAAGTATGAAAAATTTTATTGGTGATTTCTTAATGAAAGAACTGGATAATTTTTTACACCGCAATAATGCCACTGCTGAGGCTTTAAAAAAACGTATTGAGCAAAATGAAAGAGAACGCAAGGAACTTGCAGGCATAAAAAAACTAGCCAATGAAAGAGCCAAAAAAGCCAATCTTCATAATAAAAAATTAAGAGATTGTAAATTTCATTATAACGACGAACCTGCAGGAAAAGATAAGGATGCGATTGTAGAAAAACAAAAGGAGAGTACCATCTTTATCACAGAAGGAGATAGTGCCAGTGGTTCAATTACCAAGGCAAGAAATGTAAACACCCAGGCTGTATTTAGTTTAAGAGGAAAACCCTTAAACTGTTTTGGATTAACCAAAAAAGTTGTGTACGAAAATGAAGAGTTCAACCTTTTGCAACATGCATTAAATATTGAAGAAGGATATGAAGGGTTGCGGTATAATAATATTGTAATTGCTACCGATGCTGATGTAGATGGAATGCATATCAGGCTTTTATTAATGACATTTTTCCTGCAGTTCTTTCCAGATCTTGCAAAGAACGGACATGTGTATGTTTTGGAAACACCTTTGTTCAGGGTAAGAAATAAACAGGAAACCATTTACTGTTATGACGAAACCGAAAAACAGGCGGCAATGAAAAAATTGGGCACCAAGCCAGAAATTACCCGCTTTAAAGGTTTGGGAGAGATCAGCCCTAACGAGTTTGCCCGGTTTATTGGCGTAGATATGAAACTGCAACCTGTGATTATGGAGCAGGGAGAACATATTCAAAATCTGCTGGAATATTATATGGGAAAAAATACGCCCCAGCGCCAGGATTTTATTATTGGAAATTTAAGAGTAGAACTAGATCTGATAGAACAACCCGAAGGGGCCTTGGCTCCCTGATAATGGGAGATTTTTTAAAAATAAAGAAACAGAATATTGCTGCAAATAAATGATAAACTTTAAAAAATAAAGACTTCATACCCTGCAGGGGTTTGGGGTTGTATTTAGATGTACGAGTTTCATACAGATTATAAAAAATATTTCGACATTCAATTGTCCAATGCACGCCAATGGGTGCTGCCTTTTGTGCAACAGGCAAAGCCCGTGCAAGCCGGCATGCAATTACTGGAAATTGGTTGTGGCCAGGGATCATTATTGCGTGCCTTCAGCGAAGCTGGCTGCATTTGCACCGGCGTGGAAATGTATCCCCTTTGGCTGCAAAAAGCACATGAATGGTTGCAGCCGGAATTAGCTGCAGGTACGGTGAGATTGATAGATAGTAATATTTATGATGTAGATGCAGAGAAAGACCTGGGTACAAAATTCGATATCATCATTTTAAAAGATGTGATAGAGCATATTCATGACCAGGAAAAACTAATCGGCTGGATGAAAAATTTTCTTAAACCGGGAGGCATTATATTTTTTGGATTTCCGCCATGGCAAATGCCTTATGGTGGCCACCAGCAAATGATGCAGGGATGGTTAGGAAAAACACCTTACTGGCATTTGCTGCCCATGCCTTTATTTAAAGGCCTCATGAAAATAAATAATAAATATTCAGAAGATCTGGTAGAGATAAAAGAAACAGGAATTACCATAGAGCGTTTTGAAAAAATTTTAAAAAAGACAGGCTACACAATTTTAAAACAAAAGCATTGGCTCATTAACCCAGTGTATGAATACAAATTTGGCTGGAAACCAAGAGTGCAATTTCAGTTAATAAAATCCATTCCTTTTGTAAGGAATTTTTTTACAACCGCCGTGTACTATATTATTACACCGGAACAATAAACATTTTTAAATGATACATATAGTTTTTAATGAAGGCGATGTAAGCGTATTGCAGGCAGCTATAGCTATGGATGAAAGCCTTGCCGGTGAAGTGATTCAAATAAAAGATGACTATGCTGTAGGCCCCCTGGATAATATTTATCTTGGCGAAGGAATAGCTGCAAGAAAAGAATGGTGGACGATGCTGCTCTCTGGCGGTGATTATGAAATAAAGGCCGGCATCAACGAAGTGGATGATTATAAAATCGCTGCCGATTTAGTAGGCACAATGCGCCGTAACGAAGAAGAGCAGATATGGATTTGGACAGCACAAAACAAACATGATGTATCCGGGTATTATTGGCTGTTGAAATATATGAAAGAGTTCCAGGGGAGAGTGTCAATTTTATATTTAAACAACCTTCCTTTTTTCAATGACAAAGGGCACATTTTTTACCCGCAATGGCTGCACCAGATTCCGGCAAAAGAATTTTTAAAAGCAAAAAAACTGGCCAGGGAAATAACGCCAAGCGAATTTGAAGTAGACCCCGATGAGTGGACAAAATTATGTAATGAAAGCAAGGGCGTTCGTTTGTTGGAAGGGGGCAAAAAACTGGCTCAATACGATTATGATTTTTATGACACCGAGTTTAAAAAATATATTACGGCAGACTGGCAGAAAGCCTCAAAACTGATACATCATTTTTTAGCAAAAGCCAAAGAAACTACCGGCGATGCTTACCTGTTATGGAGATTAAAAACCATGATAGCACAGGATATGATTGATGTGCAGGGCAAGCTGGGGAATATGAAAGACTTTGAAGTAAAAACAAAAGCAGTGTAAAGTTTAATGACAGTGATATTTAATTAATTGTGTATGGTCAATATTCACCATTCACCATTCACCATTCCATTCACCATTCACCATTCACCATCCACCATGAACCGTTCACCGTTCACCATTCACCATTCACCGTTCACCAAAACAGGTAAAGAAAAATGAACATAAAAGGCTTACATCATATTGCAATTCTTACAGATGATTACGAAAAAAGTAAAACCTTTTATACAAAGGTTTTAGGCTTTGCCATCATCAAAGAAACATACAGGGAAGAAAGAAAATCGTATAAGCTCGATCTCAGCATTAATGGCGTATACCAGGTAGAATTGTTTTCATTTCCTCACTATAAAGAAAGAGCTTCGTTCCCCGAGGCAAAAGGGCTCCGGCACCTTGCCTTTGCTGTAGAAGATATAGAAGCGTCAGTAAAAGAATTAATAACGCATGGCGTTAATGTGCAGGAGATCAGGACAGATGAATTGACCAATAAACGTTTTTGTTTTTTCTATGATCCAAACGGGCAGCCACTGGAGTTGTATGAAATATAAAAGAGGGCCCAGATAGTGTAATGTTCTTAAACAACTTACCTAAAAAGTAAATAATAAATTTGAAAGGTATAATCAATCGGAGCACATGTACCGCACCTACGGAGCGGAAAAGCAATTTCTACATTGCAGCTACAAAGCGACTGCCCCTAAGGGGCAAAACGTTTTTACATAGGAATGAATTT
>Ga0136634_10001150_pt1 | contig 10350 bp, 12 predicted proteins | sample AntDrymUQ8332106_2_FD_104654 | JGI IMG/M metagenome (GOLD analysis project Ga0136634, IMG submission 104654) | Polar desert sand microbial communities from Dry Valleys, Antarctica - metaG UQ833 (21.06) | ecosystem: Environmental > Terrestrial > Soil > Desert | place: Antarctica: Dry Valley... | reverse complement strand
GATCGTGAGATGAAACAGCTTCCGATTGCCAGGCATGAGTTTCACGGTGACTGGAACTACACCATCAAGGCAACGAGAGAAGAATCCGAGCAAGGAAGTGAGTAATTTAATTACAAGCCCTTAGGAAGCCGAAGAGAGGAATGATCCTCATGGGTCTGCTCGACAAGCTGCTGGGCCACGACGAGTCGCGATCCGACCGGCCCGGACCCACCTCCGACCGAACTGCCTCTGAGCAGGCGCGAGACCCCGACGAGGTGGCGGTGGAGCGCTACCCGGTACATGCTGCGCACCGCGCCGCCGGAGACCGTCGAGCAGGCGCACGAGGAGGCCTTCGCCAAGCTCACCCCGCAGCAGCGGCGGCGGGTGCTCGCCGACGTCGGCGACACGCTACCCGAGGCCGAACGGGCCACGGCCGATGACCCGTGCTCGCTGGCCCGGATGGCCACCCGGGCCGAGATGCGCCAGCCCGGCACCATGGAGCGCGCCCTGGGTGGGGCAGGCAGGGGGGCCCCGGGCATGGGCGGCATGCTCGCGGGGAGTCTGCTGGCCGGTGTCGCCGGCGCGTTCGTCGGCTCCGCCGTGGCCGACGCCTTCCTCGGCGACGACCTCGGTCACGACGCTGCCGAGGGGGACCCCGCTGACGGCGATCCCGGCGGTGATCCGGGCACTGAGAACCCCGGTGGCGGCGGCGAGTTCGCCGGATCCGACCTCGACGGGTTCGACGACCTGGGCGGCGGCATGGACGACATCGGCATCTGATGGCTTCCGCTCGGCCTGGAGGGTTATTCAGGAGCCGAGAGTTGATCTTCCGGTACGTACTCTGACCTGCGACGATGTCCGTCGTGACCTAGGCCGTGAATAAGCCTCCCGGTTCCTCCTCCGAGGGTGACCTGCCTGAGAGGTCAGGTCAACGTCTTGCGGGACCTGCGCCGGATCGCCCCATACGCGGCCGTGGCCAGGAACAGCACCACGCCGAGGATGGTCAACCAGAACAGCCCCTTGATCACGGCACCGAGAATCGCCAGCACCAGCCATACGACGAGCAGAACTCCGATCAGCGCCAGCATCTTGGGACTCCTGAGGTTGGCAGTTCTGGGCCGGGCGGTATCCGGGGTCCTGCGACGTCACCAAACGGACCTCGCGACCGACCCCGGACGAGTCCGGGGTCGGTCAGTCCTTGGTGACTGCGTCCTTGACCTTGCCGACGGCGTCCTTGACCTTCTCCCCGGCCTGCTTGAGGCCGGCCTCGGTCTGGTCGGCTCGGCCTTCCGCGCGCAGCTCGTCGTCACCGGTGGCGTCGCCGATTGCTTCCTTGCCCTTGCCGACCAGCTCTTCGGTCTTGTTCTGAATCTTGTCGTCGGTGCCCATCAGCGTCGACCCCTCATCGCGAAAACCTCGTCGAGCGACGAGGACCCAAGTTTAGAGGACCCAAGGTAGAGGTGCTGCAGACTCGGCGCCACCGCAGCAGCTGTCCGTACTGATCGAGATGGTCGAGATCCTATGAGTGTGCGCGGCAGCCGATCGGCGGCGGAGCTGAGCCTGCGCCGGTGCTGTGCCTGTCTCCAGCGAGTGACTGTGGGTCAGCGTGCCCCGTTGTTGCGGGTCGAGGCGTCGGGCAGGAGCCGGTCGAGGATGTCGTGCAGGGTCACGAGCCCCACCAGTGCGCCCTCGGACTCCACCAGCGTCAGGTGGTTGCGGGTCTGGCGCATCGCGCGCAGCGCGGCGTGCACCGGTGTGTCCGCGGCCAGGGTGAGCACCGGGCGCATCAGGTCGGTGGCCGTGGTCGACCCCGGCCGGCCCAGGGTGTCGCGGACGTGCACCACTCCGATCGGGTCCGCGTCGGGCTCCCCGACGACCAACCGCAGGTGTCCACTGCGATGGGCCACGGCCCGGATCCGGTCGACGGTCGCGGCCGCGGGGACTGCGGCTACCTCCGCACGCGGCCGGACCAGGTCGCGCAAGGGGGCGCTGTCCAGCTCCAGGGCGGTGACCAGCTGGTCGCGGCGACCCTGGTCCAGGGTTCCGGCGGTGGCCGAGTGGTCGACGAGCTCGCGCAGGTCCGCCGGGCTGCGCCCGGCGGAGACCTCGTCGACCGGGTCGACCCCGACCCGGCGCAGGCACCAGTTGGCCATCCCGTTGAGCGCCACCAACAGCGGCCGGGTGAGCACCATGAACACCCGCATCGGCAGCGCGAGCAGCGTGACCGAGCGTTCGGGGTGTGAGATCGCCCACGACTTCGGGGCCATTTCCCCGATCACCAGGTGCAGGAACGTCACGATCATCAGCGACAGCACGAACGCGACCACCCCCGCGGTGCCCGCGGGGAGTCCCCACCCGGCCAGCAGGGGTTCGAGGGCCTCGTCCACCGCGGGCTTGGCGATCGCACCCAGCCCCAGGGTGCACAGCGTGATGCCCAGCTGCGAGCCGGCCAGTAGCAGCGACAGGTCCTGGGCGCTGCGCAGCGCGGCCCGCGCCGCCGCACTGTTCTCGGCGGCCTCTTCCAGCCGGTAGCGCCGCGCGGCGACGAGGGCGAACTCGATCGCGACGAAGAACGCGCTCAACCCGATGAGCGCGATCGACACCACGACCGCGGTGACGCTCATGGCCGCTGCTCCGATAGCTGCTCGGGGGCCACGCCGGGCACCCAGGCCAGCTGCACGGTGTTCGGCACGAGCCGATCAACGGTCTGCACCGTGATCTCCAGTCGGCGCCCGGGTGCATCCGGTTCGTCACCCGGTTCCCGCTGCGCTGTCACGGTGACGATGTCCCCGGGCTGCGCCAGCCGCTGCAACGCGGCGACCACGAGTCCGCCGATGGTCTGGTAGTCCCCCTCGGGCAGTTCCGCGTCGACGAGGCGCTCGGCCTCGCTGATGTGCAGCGCACCGGGAACGGTCCAGCCCGCACCGGTCTGGGTGGCGTCCTCGCTGGCGGGGTCGTGCTCGTCGGTGATCTCACCGACGAGCTCCTCGGCGATGTCCTCGACGGTGATGATCCCGGCGAGGCCGCCGTACTCGTCGAGCACGCAGACGAACTCGTCCTCGGCCGCCCGCATCCGTTCCAGCACGGCCAGCAACGGCAGCGAGTCGGGCACGATCACGGCCACGCGCATCACCTCGGTGACCCGTACCTCCGCGGCGGCGGGGTCGCGGGCGAGGACGTCGCGCAGGCTGACCACCCCGAGCACGTCGTCGGCGCCCTCGCCCAGCACCGGGTAGCGCGAGTGCGCGGCCGACATCCGCTCGACCAGATCCGTCACCGTGGCATCGGCACGCACCGACGCGACCCGGGGGCGCGGGATCATCGCGGCCCGGGCGGTGCGGGCGGTGAAGCCCAAGACCCGGTCGAGCAGCACGGACAGCTCCGGGGCGAGATCCCCGCTGTCCCGGGACTCGTCGATGATCGCTTCCAGGTCCCGCGGGGTCGCGGCGTGCTCCACGTCGTGCACCGGCTCGATCCGCAACGCCTTGAGCAGCAGGTTCGACGCCGCGTCGAACAGCCGGATCAGCCAACCGAACATCGCCAGGTAGATCGCGGTCGACATCGCCAACGCCCGCGCCACCCGCTCGGGCCGGGCGATGGCGAGGTTCTTCGGGAACAGCTCCCCGAACACCATCTGCACCACGGTCGCGAACAGCAGCGCGAGCACCGTGCCCACCGCGATACCGACCCCGGCCGGTACACCGACGCCGCCGAGCAGCGCACCGATCCCGTCCCCGATCAACGGCTCGGCCACATACCCGACCAGCAGGCCGGTGACCGTGATACCCAGCTGGGCGCCCGACAACATGAACGAGGTCCGCCGGGTGATCCGCAATGCCCGCTGCGCGCCGGCGTCACCCACACCCGCCCTGGCGCGCAGCCGGGAGCGATCCACGGCCATATAGCCGAACTCCTGCGCCACGAAGTACCCGGTCAACGCCGTGATCGCCAGGACGACCAGCACGCCCAACAGAACCGACAGCACCGTGGTCACGCGACGGCCCACCCTGCTGCTTCACGGCCGAGCGACCAGGACACGGCGCCCGCGCGGCCAAAGACGGCGGCGCCGGTACGGAGGGGCGGATCCATCGACGCTGTCTCCCGGTGCGCCCGCCGAAGCCGATTCGGGCGATTCAGGCAGTATAGCGAGACGCAGCACGAAGGACCGCCCACAGCCGTCCGCGTGCGGCGGCGAGCAGTTCTCCTGCCGCACGAAAGGGCGCTCAGCCGCCACGGTGGCCCTGGAGCGAGCGGCGTTGGCAAGGCCGCGGGCGTCCTTACACGTTGACGCCGTGGTCGCGGGCGACCACGGCCAGGCCAGAGGTGTAGCCCCCGGGCCGACGGCGCGGAGTTCCACTCACCGCCGTGGCGGTAGAGCTCGCCTCGTCGCCGGGGTGTTGTTCGTGCTGCTGATCCGGGAGTGCTTGTAGAACGCGTTCACGGTGACCTCGACACCGCGGGTGACGACCGTGGTCTGGAAGGTCTGCGGGGTGGCGGGTTCACGGCCTGGACGGTGCCGGCGGCCGGCGAAAACCAGCTCGACCTGGTCGGGGCGGGGCGATGTCGAGGTTGTCGGCCACGAGTGCCTCGAAGAACCCGCGGGCGTGGCGCGGTTGGGCGAACACGATGGTGCGGGAGACCTCGACCTGGCGCATCGACAGCTCCCACCAGTACCCGGCGGCCCGGTCGGCCTCGGTGAGCGGCAGCGGCAGGACCGCGAACCAACGCGCGGCGAACTCCTCGATGGTGCCTGGCCCGAGCCGGTCGCAGAGGGCCTGCAGGCGGTCGGGGTCGTCGGTGGCGGCGAACCCGTTGGACACCTCGGTGAACCCGATCCCGGCCTGTGCCGCCTGGCCTTTGGCCCACTCGTGCCCGTTGATCCAGATCTTGGCCGGGTAGGGGAAGTAGGCACAGATCTTGAACAACGCAGGCCCGAGCTCGACATCCCACAGGTAGAAGTAGTAGCAGCTCACCCGCCGATCGGCCTTGGCGAAGGCGAATCACGGGCGGCATCGCGCTCGGTGCCGGTGAACACGCTCGCGTACTCCTGGGCGACCCCGATCGCGGCCACCCCGGACCGGCCCGTCTCGGCCTGCGCCTCCAGGTAGGGCCGCATCACCTCGATCTTGCGGTCGCCCTTGGCGAAGCGCACCCAACCTTGATCACCTTTGCCCCGGCTGCAGCTGCCACCAGTGCGGCGGGCGTGGACGCATTGAGCGTGCGCAGTCCTTCTTGCCGCTTCCAGCCAACAGCGGCAGTCAGGGGGATCCCGGACGCAAGACCGGGGATAACCACCATGCGTACGGCTCACTCGGACGCGGACAGTCGTAGGTGAAGCCGGACGCACGAGGCGCCCGGACGAATGACGAGGAGGAGCTCGGTGACCTCGATCCTGACCGTGACCCGCTCCCGAGATGACCGGGTAATCGCAGGGGTGTGCGCAGGCATAGCCGAACGGTTCGGCTGGCGACCGTTCGACGTGCGCGTCGTCTTCCTGGTGAGCTGCCTGCTTCCCGGACCGCAGTTCGTCCTCTACCTCCTGCTGTGGCTGCTGATGCCCAGCAGGGAGGACGGAGCCGCACCGCCACCATACGAGGTGGGGAAGCAACCGGGCGGCTCAGGCAGCCGTTAGCCCGCGCTGCTCCAGGATCCGCCGCAGCTCGGTCAGGGTTCGCGCCCTGGTCGGCCCGAGGCTCCCGCTCGGCATCCCGACATCGCGGGCGATCTGGGTGTACGGCTTGCCGTCGCCGGCAAACAGCGCACCCAGCAACGCCTGCCGCTGCGGCGGCAGCTCGGCGACCGCGTCGCGCACGACGGCGCGGGAGTACGCGTCGATGACGGTCTGCTCGGGGCCCGGGGCGGCGTCCTGCACAGACAGCACGACCTCGTCGGCGAGCACCGTCCGCGCGGACCGGCGCAACGTCAGCAAGCACTCCCTGCTGATCACTGTCGCGAGCCACCCGGCGAGGTGCTTCGGGGTGTGGATCCGGTGCACGTTCTCGGCCAGGCGCAGCCAGGTCGTCTGTATCGCGTCGAGCTCGTCGGCCTCCTGCAGCCGGTACCGGCGTGCCCGGGCCCGCAGCAGCGGCGTGTAGCGGCGGGTCAGCTCGGCCCAGGCGCCCTGGTGGCCCGCGGCGGCGCGGCGGAGCAACTCGGTGACGTCGGGCTCGGCGGTGTCCCGCTCGACGGTGCCGGCCAACTCGGCGGTGTGCATCAGGTGCTCCTTTCGCGGTCTCCTGTGCGATGCCATCAGGCTGTCCGCGGGCCGGTCCCGTGCCGACGGCGCCGATCCCGGCCCGTTCGGGAGGGCTGCCCGAGCACCGGGCGCCTGTCCCGGCCCCACTAAGCTGCGTGTCCATGGGCGACACCGACGAGCCCCCGGTGACCGTGCTGCTCGTCGATGACCACCCCCTCGTCCGGCACGGCCTCGCGGCCCTGCTCGGGCTGGAACCATGGGTCGCGCGGGTGGTGGAGGCGGGGACCGTGCGCGACGGCGCGCGCACCGCGATGCTGGAGGCCGTGGACGTCGCCGTCGTCGACCTCGGCCTGCCCGACGGCGACGGCGTCGAGCTGGTCCGGCAGCTGCGCCGCGCCCCGGGCTGCCCCGTTCTGATCCTGACCATGACCCGGGACAGCGCCGCCGCGGTGCAGGAGTGCCTGGACGCCGGCGCCGCCGGCTACGTGCTCAAGGACACCCCGCCCGCAGCGGTCGTGCACGCGGTGCGGGCGGTGCTGGACGGCGCCGTCGTGCTCGGTCCGAACGTCAGCACGGCCCCGCCCGCCACGCAGCGGACCCAGCTGCCGGCACCGCTGGACCGCCTCACCCCCACCGACCTGCGGCTGCTCACGCTTCTCGCGCAGGGCCGGACCAACTCCCAAATCGCCTCAGAGCTGAGCGTCGCTGAGAAGACAGTCCGCAACCGGGTCGCGATCATGCTCGGGGTACTCGGTGTCGCCGACCGGCTTCAGGCCGCACTACTGGCCCGGGAGAAAGGCCTGCTCAACGATCACGATTGAACCACCGAAGGGGTAATCGACCTCCACCCGCTCGGGTGCCGTGGCATCATGGGTTAGAGATCATGCCGTCCAGCCAGTGCCGTCCCTGGAGCGATCATGACAACGCCCGAGATGTCCGTCCTCGCCATCACACCGGAGAACACACTGCTGCATGTCGCCTCCGCCACCGAGGTGGTGGCACACCTCGAGGCGGAGGTGCTCGGGCCGGGCAACGGCGCTGCTCCCTCGATGGATTTCTTCGACGGCACCGGCCGCACGTTGTCACTGGTGACCGATCCGGAGACCGGCGCCGTGACGCTGCAGGTCGACGCGTCCCAACCCGACCCGGAACCACTCACCAGGCAGTTGGTGGTCGACCGGATCGACTCCTTCCTCGCGCAGGCACAGGTGGTGCTGACCCAGGAGCTGCTCCATGGCACCACCCCGGGCCTCGAGCGCGTGCCCAGGGTGCAGGGAGATCTCACCGACGTCCTCGCCACGCTGGCCGAGGCGGAGGGCCCGCTGCCGGTGATCCCGCAGCCAGGGACCAACACCTTGTTCAACGCGGGGAGCCCCTTGCACAACCTCGGGCACCGGGTCTTCGGCTGAGCTGAGCCGAACCAGCGAGAGCCGCCACGATGGCCACACCGGCAGCCCTTCGGCGGAGTTGGGACCAGCGCCTGGTCGAGTTCCCGGTACCGGCACTGATCGGCGCGGGGATCGCACTCGTCGTCCTCGGCCTCGCCGGTCCCCTGCTCGGTGAGATCGGCCCCACTCCGGTGTCGCCCGCGATGACGGTGACGATGGCTGCGGCGTTCACCCCATTCGCGGTATTTGTCACCCGTCGGTTGCCCGGCCACCCGCTCGGCCGGCTGATGCTGCTCATCGGGATGAGCGCGTCCGTCGCCGCGGTGGCGGTGAGCTGGTCGGCCCTGCTGCCCGCCGCCTGGCTGAGCCAGTGGGTCTGGTGGGTGCCGTTGGCGCTCATCCCGATCCTGCTCTTGTTGACCCCGGACGGGCGGCTGCCGTCACCTCGGTGGCGACCGCTGGCCGCCGTCCTGCTCGTCGCCGCGTCCGTGGGAGCGGCCGCAGTGGCGGCGGCCGCGGTAGCGCGCCCCCGCACACTGCTGAGCGCGCTGGAGGAGACCCTGCCCCCGGTCGCCCAGCTGCTGCTGGTCGTCGCCACCATCGCAGGCGCGACCGTGCTGCTCGCCACGATCGGGGTGTTCGCCGCGCTGATCGTCCGCTGGCGCCGGGCGGAGCCGCTGCAGCGCCGCCAGCTCGCCTGTCTCCTGCCGAGCGTCGTCCTGTTCGCCCTCGGCGTGACGCTCGACGTCACCATCTCCGTGCCTTACACGTGGCTCGTCGCGGTGGCGGCCCTCCCGCTCGGACTCACCTTCGCGGTGCTGCGCTACCAGCTCCACGACCTCGATCTGTACGTGCACCGCGGCACCGTCTGGTTCGTCCTGACCGGTCTGGCGGTGGCCACGTACGCCATCGTCGTGACCGCGCTCAGCGGCACCGTCGTGCAGGCCGGCTCGCCGGTGGCCTCGCTGCTGGCCGCAGGGGCGGTCGCCGCGCTGCTGTACCCCGCGCAGCAGCTCGTCCAGCGCGGGGTGTCCCGGCTGCTCTACGGCCGCCGCGACGAGCCCTACGCCGTCATCACCGAACTCGGGCAGCATCTCGGGTCGGTACGCGACCCGCTGGCGGTGCTTCCCCAGATCGCGGCGACCATCGTCGAGAGCCTGCGCGTCCCCTACGCGGCGGTGCGGCTGGCCGCGGACGACGGCGAGAGCTCCACCGTCGCTGAACGGGGGCGCTGGAGCGGCCCTCCCGAGCGGTTCCAGATGATGGCGCACGGTGAGCCGGTCGGTGAGCTGCTGGTCGCCCCGCGCCGGCCGGGCACCCGGTTCTCCGACATGGAGACCCTGCTGCTCAGCGACCTCGCAGGGCAGGCCGCGCTCGCTGCCGAGGCCTGCCGCAGCGCCGTCGCCCTGCAACGCGCGCGGGACCGGCTGGTGTTGGCCCGCGAGGAGGAGCGGCGACGGCTGCGCCGGGACCTGCACGACGGCGTCGCGTCCGCGCTGGTCGGGACGCGGATGCTGGCCGAGGTCGCCCGCCGCTCCGTACCCGCGGACGGCCCGGCACCACAGCTGCTCGAGACGCTGGCCGCCGACCTCGACACCTGCACCGCCGAGGTCCGCGAGCTCATCGACGGGCTGCGTCCCGCGGCGCTGGACGACGGCCTGGAGAAAGCCCTGCACGCCCTCGTCGATCGCTTCAGCGGGCAGGGGCCGAAGATCTCCCTGACCGTGGACGGCGAGCTGGCCGAACTGCCCGCAGCCCTCGAGGTGGTGGCCTACCGCGTGGTCACCGAGGCGCTGACCAACGTCGTCAAGCACGCGCGCGCCCAGACCGTCACACTGCTCGTGCGCCGCGACGAGCGCTACCTCGACGTTCAGATCTCCGACGACGGAGTGGGCTTCGACGCTTCCCCCGACAGGCCGGGCGTGGGGCTGCAGTCCATCCGCTCCCGCGCTGAGGAGCTCGGCGGGCAAAGCGACATCCGCTCCGACCCGTCCGGCACGACGGTCGAGCTGATCCTGCCCCTAATCAGCTGATCCCGCATCCCATTCCCTTCACACACCTCGGTGTCCATGGCCAGAAACGCTTGTCGTGCTCTTCGAGCAAGCACTCGACACGGTAAAACCGCCTCTTCCGAGTGGACTGATAATCGTTGGCAAGCCCAACAAAACAGATCATTCGGAGTTCGTAAAAGCTGCCGAAAATCTCGTAACGCGACCGCTCCTTGACTACACCTCTTGATCAACGAACGGCTCGGAAGTATCGCCGCGCGGCAGGTGGCCAATACAATTTGCTAAATTCCGGAGCCTCCTGTCTGCGCTGAGCACCTCAGACTGAATAATGGAGATTCCAACGAGATAAACATTCTTGTCAATCCAGTAGTAGAACATACCACCTTGTTCAACATCAAAGACTGTACGAATGAGAACACCACCGTCAAGTTGACTGGTATAGATGCGAAGGCGGTCAATTACCCAATGCAATTTTCTGCCTGCTCGCTCATACTCTTGACGTCGAATTTTGCGGTCAACGCCTCGAAATAATCGATTTAGATGGTCACTATCAAGCGAGTCAACATGAAACCGGCATGTCCCACTCACATAGTATCCGATAAAATGCACCTCGTCGAGATTCACTTGCGAAAGACAAAGCTGCGCCACCTCTTCATCGAGGGTTATTCAGCCGTATGTATAGAAGTGCAAAGCGACGACAGTAGAAATGGTCTCCTGGAATGTAGTAATCGGGCGACGGTAGTCGGTGTGCAGGATTCGCCAGGTCTTGAAGTTGGCG
>Ga0136634_10001149_pt1 | contig 10351 bp, 9 predicted proteins | sample AntDrymUQ8332106_2_FD_104654 | JGI IMG/M metagenome (GOLD analysis project Ga0136634, IMG submission 104654) | Polar desert sand microbial communities from Dry Valleys, Antarctica - metaG UQ833 (21.06) | ecosystem: Environmental > Terrestrial > Soil > Desert | place: Antarctica: Dry Valley... | reverse complement strand
GGCCTGGCGCGCGAGCTGAACCTCGAGGCGGAGGGCATCGACATCGGGCCCTCGCCGAGCGACGCGGCGATGGCCGCTGACCTGGCGCTGCCGATCGAGTCGCTCGAGCTGACCGTGCGGTCGTACAACTGTCTCAAGCGCGAGGGAATCCACAGCGTCGGCGAGCTGGTGGCGCGCAGCGAGCCCGACCTGATGGACATCCGCAACTTCGGCGCGAAGTCGATCGACGAGGTCAAGGCGAAGCTCGCCTCCATGGGGCTCGCGTTGAAGGACAGTCCTCCCGGCTTCGAGCCGGAGCTGATCCTCGGGTACGACGACGACGAGGACGACGAGGACGACGTCGGCGACCCAGGTTACGCGGAGACCGAGCAGTACTGACCCAAGGTCGCGGCACAGTAGCCACCCGATGTCGCACCCGCGTGGCTGCACGAGCGACTGGACAAGCGACTGGACAAGCGACTGGACAAGCGACTGGGCACCATCGACCGGCATGCAAGACAACTCGCAACGCGCGTGACATCGACTGGAGAGAGACACCATGCCTACGCCCACGAAGGGTCGGCGTCTCGGCGGCAGCCCGACGCACCAGCGGCTCATGCTGGCGAACCTCGCGACGGCGCTGTTCGAGCACGGTCGGCTGACGACGACGGAGGCGAAGGCTCGGCGCTTGCGGCCGGTGGCTGAGCGACTCATCACCTTCGCCAAGCGCGGTGACCTGCACGCGCGCCGGCAGGTGCTGACGGTCGTGCGGGACAAGAGCGTCGTGCACACGTTGTTCACCGAGATCGGACCTCGCTTCGAGGCTCGGCAGGGCGGCTACACGCGGATCACCAAGATCGGCCCGCGAAAGGGCGACAACGCGCCGATGGTGGTCATCGAGCTGGTCGAGGCGCAGACCGTCGCCCAGCAGGCTGTGGGCGAGGGGGAGCGGGCCCGCCGCACCCGCTTCGTACGGGGCAGCAGGAACGACGCGCGCCCCGCGGCCGCTGCCGAGCAGGAGCGCAACGCGGCCGCGACGAGCGGGAGCACAGCAGTCGTCGCCGGCGGCGCGACCGCCGTCGGCGCCAGCGCCACCACGGCTGAGGGAGACACCATGGCAACGGGTGAGACCACGGGCACGGCGGCGGACGACGCGGTGCGGAACGCCGAGACATACAGCGAGAACGAATCGGTCGCGCCGGTCGACGATGCCGCGCCGATCGACGTGCTGTCCGCCGAGGAGACTGCTCAGCTGAATGCCGACTCGAGTGTTTCAGCGGGCACGCCGGCGGATGATGCCGCGGTTGCGGCGGCAGCTGAGGCGGCCGGCCCGGCGGATGTCAGCGGAGGCGACCCGGAGACCAGCGTTGGGGACGGAACCGAACGCTGACCGACGCTGCTGCGCCAGACACGGGATCTATGGTTGAGCCCGCCATCCCGCACATCGGGATCGGCGGGCTCGTCCGTGTCCGTCTCGACCTCGCGTACGACGGGACCGCCTTCGCGGGATGGGCGCGCCAGCCCGGCCAGCGCACCGTCCAAGGGGTGCTCGAGACGGCGCTGTCCACCGTGCTGCGCCTGGACTCGGCGCCGATGCTCACCGTGGCCGGGCGTACGGACGCCGGAGTGCACGCGCGAGGGCAGGTGTGCCACGTCGACCTGACCCCTGCCACCTGGGGCGATGTGGGACGCACCGCAGGCGAGGATCCCGGGCCGGGAGTCGTCCTCGTCCGAAAGCTCGGCGGTCTGCTGCCGCCCGACGTCCGAGTGCGGCGGGCATCGGTGGCGCCGGCGGGTTTCGATGCCCGATTCGCCGCGCTCGCGCGGCGCTATGCATACCGGATCGCCGATGACGTCGCCTCGTCCGACCCGCTGCGGCGGCACTTTGTGGCCCGTCACCCCCGACCGCTCGACGCTGCGGCTATGGACGCCGCGGCTGCGGGACTCCTCGGCGAGCACGACTTCGCGGCGTACTGCCGTCGACGCGACGGCGGCACGACCATCCGTACGCTGCTGCGGCTGCGGTGTGACCGCGTGGGGGACGGCACGCTTCACGTCGACGTCGAGGCGGATGCGTTCTGCCACCAGATGGTCCGCTCACTGGTCGGCGCGCTGGTTGCGGTGGGCGATGGGCGTCGCCTGGTCGACTGGCCGGCGTCACTGCTGCGGGCCCGCCAGCGCGAGTCTGCTGTCACCGTCATGCCGGCCAAAGGTCTCACCCTCGAGGAGGTCCGCTACCCGCCCGACGACCAGATTCTTGCTCGTACGCTGCAGACCCGCGCCGTCCGCAAACTCGGTGTTCCCCAATGACCCCGTTTCGGCGTCGGCTTGCGTCCTGACGCTGACGCGTGCGGACGAACCGCGCGGACACGAAGCGAGCGGGACAGTGGAATCCGGCGCACACTGGAAGGGTTACCTCTGCAAGGCGTATCAAGCACCCGAGAGGGAGAAACGAATGTCACCGGCAGGCGGACCTGGGGCACCCGGATCGCGGGCACCCGGGTCCTTGTACACGCTCAGCGACGACCTGCCCGACCTCGACCGTCCTGTTCTGCTGCATGCGCTGCCGGGCATGGTCGACGCCGGGCATGCCGTACGGCTCGCGAGCGAGCACCTGATGTCGACCTTGTCGAGCAAGGTCGTTGCAACGTTCGACCACGACATCCTCGTCGACTACCGGGGCGGCCGGCCGAGCCTGATCTTCGCGACCGACCACTATCAGGACTACGTCCCGCCGGAGATCACCTTGCACGCGGTCGAGGACGGCGTCGGCACGCCTTTCCTGATGCTGATCGGCCGTGAGCCCGACTTCCAGTGGGACCGCTTCATCACGTCGATGATCGAGATCGTCGAGCGTTTTGCCGTGCGGCAGAGTCTCGGGCTGCTCGCGATCCCGATGGCGGTGCCGCACACGCGACCGCTGTCGGTGACGGGTCACGGCACCCGTACCGGGCTCGTGCCGACCGACGGCAACTTCCTGCGCGGCAACATCCAGGTGCCCGCGACCGTCGGCTCCCTGCTCGAGCTCCGGCTGGGCGAGGCCGGCCACGACGCTGCCGGCTTCGCAGCACACGTGCCCCATTACCTTTCGGCGACGGAATACCCCGATGCGGCGATCACGCTCATCGAGCGCGTTTCGGCGGTCACGGGACTGACACTTCCCATCGATGGCCTGTCGGAGGTGGCCGTGAGCACGCGTCGCGCTGTCGACCTGCAGGTCGCCGCGTCCGACGAGGTGCGCGAGATCGTCGGCACCCTGGAGAAGCAGTACGACGCGGCGCTCGCAACCGGCACGGGAGCGCTCGTGAGCGGCGACCAGTCCCTGCCTGACGCGGACCAGATCGGCGCTGAGCTGGAGCGGTACCTCGCCGGGTTGGAAGAGGGCGGCCCGACCAAGGGCTGACGGGTCACTCGCGCGCCCTGATCACCACGTTCGGGCGGCGGCGTTGCGTCGGCTCCGGCGTTGCGTCGGCTCCGGCGTTGCGTCGGCTCCGGCGTTGACCACGTATCGGGGGCGGAGTGTGCCTCTACGTGGTTCCCACGCCACGTGCGACCACCCTGCGCCACCGATACGTGGTCAAAGGAGCGCCTCGATGGGCGTCTGCTGGCAGCGTGGGCAGAAGTAGAGCTTGCGGCTGGAGAGCATGTGCATCGCGACGGGTGTGCCGCAGAGGCGGCAGGGCAGGCCCGTACGCCGGTAGACATAGTGTGCGTCCGCGCTAGCTACGCGGCCAGTGCGGCGAGAGCGATGCACGGGCAGTGTGGTGATGATGCGACCGCTGCGTACGCCCGCCCGCATCAGCGTCACCAGGTCCGCCCAGATGGCGGCCCAACGTTCCGGGCCCAGCTCGCGGCCGGGAAGGTAGGGCGGTACTCGATGGCGGAACAGGACCTCGGCTCTATACACGTTGCCGATCCCGGACAGGACGCTCTGGTCCATCAGGAGCCCGGCGATGGGCGCGCGGCTGCGAGCGATCCGCAGCCCGGCGAGCGAGCCGTCGGGGCGCCGGGCGAGCGGATCGGGTCCGAGCCGGGCGAGGATCCCCGCCACGTCGTCGGGAGTCAACACCTCGCACGCCGTCGCACCCCGCAGGTCGGTCCACGCGTCCGTGCCGACCCATCGCATCCGCAGCGCGCCCCGGGGCTCTGGCGGTGTCCCGTTCCCGGCGGCGAACTTGCCGTACAGACCAAGGTGCACGTGCACCGTGTGGGCGCCGAACACGGCGAACAGGTGCTTGCCGTGAGCGCGTACGACGTTTAGCACCTGCCCGTCGACGAGCGCGGCGCCCTCGGCGAAGCGGCCCTGCGGGCTGGACACGCGCACCGGACGACCGGCGAAGCGAGTGGTCTGGTCGCGCGCGAGCCGATGCAGCGTATGACCCTCAGGCATCCGCCAACCCTGTCTACCTCAGCCGCCGGGGCACAACTCGACACGGATGTCCACAGTTGCCACGCGCTCCGAGGGAGCGGAACCTAGACCGCGTGTGCGACCGGGCTGGCTGCTGGCGCGGTCAGGTCCGGCACGGGCGACGCTGCCGCGGGAGTGCTCTCGAGGGCGTCCACCGGGTCGGGCTGCGAGGTCGATCGACTGCCGGCCCTCCGCGGCCTCACGTCGACGTACCGCAGCGAGAGCGCGCCCGCGCCGGTGCGACGCACCTCGACGAGCTGCAGCATGCCGCGGAGGATGACCACGACGCCGAGCATCTCGAGCAGCTCCTCGAGCCCGGTGACGAGTGCGTACGCGAGGCCGTCCCCGACCGCTTCCAGCACCACACCGGAGATCATCTCCAAGCCCAGGGCTCCGCCGAGGAACAGCGCGATGCCGAAGGTCAGCTGACGTCGGGCGTGCGTCCGGAGGCGCCGAGTCAACTGAACGACCGCAAGCACGATGAGGCACGCCCCGAGGAAGCCCGGAACCACCCAGGTGAAGTGCAGCAGACCTCCCGCGGAGGCGCCGTTCGTCAGGTCGGCCCCTACGTCACCGAAGCGCTCGTGCAGCCCGGCCGTGTCGTCGAGGGAGAGTGCGGCGAGCAGGGTGGCGAGGACGAACCAGCCGCGGCGAAGACCTCTCGGCTCACGGGGGGCCAGCTTCCCGACCGCGCCCGCGACGACCGCCGCGATGAGCAGCAGCCCCGAGGCGTACCACGTGGGCACGTTCTGCTCCACCGTCACCGAGAACAGGGTGATGAAAGGCTCGACACCGATCCCGCGCAACAGCAGGCAGACGAACACCAGGCCCACTGCGACGAGCGCGAGCGGGACGGCTATCACGTCGGCGGGGCTCATCGCAGCGCGGATGGTTCTCAACCGTTCTCGCATGAACACCTCCTGAACATCTACCTCGACGTTAGGACCGCAAGATGAGAGACCGGTGCGGCCACGCCGCGCGTCCCCGCCCACGGCGGCCCTGCTCCGAAGTGCACTCTGCATACTTGTTCACTGACATGTATAGTCATGCACTGTGACGTCAGACCTGCTGGGCCGCGGACGTGTCGCCGCCACCAAGGCCGGTCGGCACGCCCTCATCGGCGAGCTGGTCGCGGCATCGCCGGTGCGGTCGCAGTCCGAGCTGGCAGCCGCCTTGACGAGCCGGGGCGTGGACGTGACGCAGGCGACGCTGTCCCGCGACCTGGTCGAGCTCGGTGCGGTGAAGGTCCGCGACTCCGCCGGCTTGGTGTACGCGCTGCCGGCCGAGGGCGGTGACCGCACGCCACGGGCGGCGGCGGATGCTGATGTCGTCGCCGCGCGACTGGGCCGGCTCTGCGAGGAGTTGCTCGTCACCGCGGAGGCGTCGGCGAACCTCGTGGTGCTGCGTACGCCCCCCGGAGCAGCTCAGTTCCTCGCCAGTGCGATCGACCACTCCGTGCTCGGCGAGGTGCTCGGCACCATCGCCGGGGATGACACCGTGCTAGTCATCGCCCGCGGCGCCGCCGGCGGGGAGGCGCTCGCCGCCCGCTTCCTCGACCTCGCCAAACCGTGAAGTCCGAAGCAACCGGGGCCACCCGGTCAGAAGTCGTCGATCCCGCGAAGGACCTGCTGTGACGAAACGCATCGTGCTGGCGTACTCCGGGGGCCTCGACACCTCGGTGGCGATCGGGTGGATCGGCGACAGGACCGGTGCCGAGGTCGTGGCTGTAGCCGTCGACGTGGGCCAGAACGGCGAGGACCTCGAGGTCATCCGTGAACGGGCCCTCGCGTGCGGGGCCGTCGAGGCGTACGTCGCGGATGCGCGGGCGGAGTTCGCCGAGCAGTACTGCGTGCCGGCGCTGCAGGCCAACGCGCTCTACATGGACCAGTACCCGCTCGTGTCGGCGCTGTCGCGGCCTGTGATCGTGAAGCACCTGGTGGCCGCGGCCCGGTTGCACGGCGCCACCACCGTCGCGCACGGCTGCACCGGCAAGGGCAACGACCAGGTCCGCTTCGAGGTGGGCATCGCGTCGCTCGCGCCCGACCTGGCCTGCATCGCGCCCGTACGGGATCTCGCCCTCACACGGGACAAGGCCATCACGTACGCCGAGCAACACGCGCTCCCCATCGAGACGACGCGGAGCAACCCGTTCTCGATCGACCAGAACCTCTGGGGCCGGGCCGTCGAGACCGGCTTCCTCGAGGACATCTGGAACGCCCCGACGCCCGAGGTCTACTCGTACACCTCCGATCCCGCGATACCGCGGGAACCGGACGAGGTCGTCGTCACCTTTGCCGGCGGGGTGCCGGTCGCCGTTGATGGCCGGTCGTTGACTCCGCTCGCGGTCATCGAGGAGCTCAACGCGCGCGCCGGGGCGCAGGGGATCGGCCGTCTCGACCTCGTCGAAGACAGGCTGGTCGGGATCAAGAGCCGCGAGGTGTACGAGGCGCCGGGCGCGATCGCGCTCATCACGGCCCACCAACAACTCGAGAACGTGACGCTCGAGCGGGATCTGGCACGTTTCAAGCGGCAGGCGGAGCAGCGGTGGGGCGAGCTGGTCTACGACGGGCTGTGGTTCTCGCCGCTGAAGCGGGCGCTGGACGCCTTCTTCGCGGAGACGCAGGAGCACGTGAGCGGTGAGATCCGCCTCGTGCTGCATGGTGGCCGGGCCACCGTCAGTGGTCGGCGCAGTGATGCCAGCCTGTACGACTTCGCGCTGGCGACGTACGACGAGGGCGATGCCTTCGACCAGTCTCAGGCTCGCGGTTTCGTCGAACTGTGGGGTCTGCCGAGCAAGCTCGCCGCGACCCGGGACGCCAAACTGTCGAATGCCTGAGCTGTCACGTGCCGGACCGGTTCCTCCGAGGCATTTGGGCGCCGGTCGATGACGCTATGGGGTGGTCGGTTTGCGGCGGGCCCCGCCGATGCGATGGCCGCGCTGTCGCGCTCGACCCACTTCGACTGGCGGTTGGCGCCGTACGACCTGCGCTGCTCGATGGCGCACGCCCGCGCCCTCCACCGCGCCGGACTGCTGACGGACGACGAGCTGCCGGAAATGCTGGGCGGGCTGGAGCGTCTCGGGGATGACGTCGGGTCAGGCGTCTTCGCGCCGGAGCCCGGCGACGAGGACGTGCACTCCGCGCTCGAGCGGGGGCTTGTCGAGCGGATCGGGCCTGAGCTGGGCGGGCGCCTGCGGGCCGGCCGATCACGCAACGACCAGATCGCGACGCTGCTGCGGATGTACCTCCGCGACGGCGCGGCGGCTGTCACGACGCTGGTGCTCGATCTCGCGGACGCGCTGATCGGTCAGGCGACGGCCCACCTCGGCGTCGTGATGCCGGGCCGGACCCACTTCCAGCACGCGCAGCCGGTGCTCTTGTCGCATCACCTGCTGGCGCACGTGTGGCCGCTGCTGCGCGACGTCGACCGGCTCGCCGACTGGGAACGCCGGGCGGCGTGGTCGCCGTACGGGTCGGGGGCGCTCGCGGGCACGTCCCTAGGTCTCGACCCGGAGCTCGTGGCGGCGGATCTTGGCTTCGAAGGTTCGGTGGAGAACTCCATCGACGGGACTGCGTCGAGGGACCTTGCGGCCGAGTTCGCCTTCATCCTGGCCATGATCGGCGTCGACCTGTCCCGGCTGGCCGAGGAGGTCGTGCTGTGGGCGTCGCAGGAGCTGGCGTACGTGGTGCTGGCCGACGCCTACTCGACCGGGTCGAGCATCATGCCGCAGAAGAAGAACCCCGACGTCGCCGAGCTGGCTCGCGGCAAGGCCGGGCGGTTGATCGGGGACCTCACCGGGCTCTTGGTGACCCTGAAGGGACTGCCGCTCGCGTACAACCGGGATCTGCAGGAGGACAAGGAGCCGGTGTTCGACGGGCTCGACACGCTCACGGTGCTGCTGCCGGCGTTCACTGGGATGGTCGCGACGCTGCGTTTCGACACCGAGCGGCTCGAGTCCCTTGCGCCAAAGGGTTTCTCGCTCGCGACGGATATCGCCGAGTGGCTCGTACGCCGCCGCGTCCCGTTTCGCGAGGCGCACGAGATCACGGGCCGGTGCGTACGCGTGGCTGAGTCGCGGGGTGTCGAGCTGTGGGACCTCACCGACGCCGAGCTGGCCGAGGCTTCCCCGGAGCTGACCCCCGACGTACGCGAGATCCTCACCGCCGCGGGCTCGGTCGCTTCGCGTGACGGCCGCGGTGGCACCGCGCCTGTACGGGTTGCGGAGCAGCTGGCCGATGCCGGCACGCGCATCGCCGCCGCCCGTGCCTGAGGGAGGGTGGCGGTCAGGGGGAGCCGAGGGCAGCGCGGAGCAGGGCGTCGCGGCCGGTGATCCTGGCCCGGGTCCGGCCTCGTTCCGCGCCCAGCATTGCCTCGGCCGCCTCGATGGCGCGCCACCCCTCCCAGCTGACCGTACGAATCCCGCGTTCGGCGAGGAGTCGGACGAGCCCGTCGCCATCCTGGATCGCGGCGCGAGGCAGGAGCGGCGCGTCCTCGAGCAGTGACGTCACCGTCTCGCGGGCGTCCTTCTTGTTGGTCCCGATGACTCCGGTCGGGCCGCGCTTGATCCAGCCGGCGACGTACCGGCCGCTCACGGGCTTCCCGTCGAGCAGGACGCGGCCGGCTGCGTTCGGGACGGTGCCGCTGCGCTCGTCGAACGGCAGCCCCGCCATCGCGACGCCGCGATAACCCACCGAACGCAGGACCATCTGGGCCTCGATCGTGGACATGTTGCCGTCGCCCACGGCGTTGCCGGACTCGTCCAGACGGGTGCCCTCGACGAGCAGACCCGTGACTCGCTCGTCGCCGAGCACCTCCACGGGTCGTCGCCAGAAATGGACGTGCAGCCGGCGCGGCTTGCCGGTGGGCTCGCGCGATGCCCAGCCGTGCAGAACCTCGAGATTGCGCCGCGCCATCGCCTGGGTCGCCAGCAGCTGCTCGGTGGCCGCGTCGAGCTCGAGCTCGGCGGGGTCAACGATCACGTCAGCGTTGGCGAGCTCGCCGAGCTCACGGAGCTCGGTGGTCGTGAACTTCGCCTGCGCGGGGCCACGACGTCCGACCATGTGCAAGTCCGTGACGAAACTTCGGTCGAGCGTCTCGAGGACGTGGTCCGGCATGTCGGTGACGCGCAGGTCGTCCGCGGTCTTGGCGAGCACCCGTACGACGTCGACCGCGACGTTGCCCACGCCCACCACGGCGACACTGCGCACATCCGCGGTGAAGGCATCGGGTGCGACGTCGGGATGGCCGTTGTACCAGGCGACGAACTCGGTCGCAGAGTAACTGCCCGGCAAGTCTTCGCCTGGCACTCCCAGCCGACGGTCGATGGCTGCACCGAAGGCCACGATCACCGCGTCATAGAAGGTGTCCAGCTCCGCCAGGCTGACATCCGTACCGACGTCGACGTTGCCGAGGAACCGTACGTTCGGGTGCTCGAGCACGTTGGTCAGGGCCGCGCTGATCGAGCGGATCTTCGGGTGGTCGGGCGCGACGCCGTACCGCACGAGCCCGAACGGGCAGGGCAGCCGGTCGAGCACGTCGACCACGGCATCGCCGTTGCGGGTCCCATTACGGGTCAATGCCTCCGCAGCGTAGATGCCCGCCGGGCCTGAACCCACGATCGCCACCCGCAGCACAGGCCCAACTCTGGCATGGGCGAATCGCCGGACGCCGGGGACGTGGGTAGGTAGCCGGCGTGGCGCGCTCGTCATCCAGGGGTACACCTGACCACGACACGCCGCACTGGCAGGTCAGGAGGGCCCCACGATCCGCCAGCCGCATGCCTAACCCGTGATCAAGGGGCGCTCCTTACTGCGACACGCCGTACGGGCAGGTCAGCACAGCCCCTCAATCGGCCCGCTCGCTGTTGAGTCCTGGGCGGGACGGTGGGCTCGGTTGGGCTTGACGACCGAAGCTGCGCTGCCGGGCGACCCGTGATCAAGGGGCGCGCCCGACCGCGACACGCCG
>Ga0136634_10001148_pt1 | contig 10353 bp, 10 predicted proteins | sample AntDrymUQ8332106_2_FD_104654 | JGI IMG/M metagenome (GOLD analysis project Ga0136634, IMG submission 104654) | Polar desert sand microbial communities from Dry Valleys, Antarctica - metaG UQ833 (21.06) | ecosystem: Environmental > Terrestrial > Soil > Desert | place: Antarctica: Dry Valley... | reverse complement strand
TGGAGATCGGCCCGTTTTCGGTGATCGGACCCCAGGTCGTGCTGCGCGACGGCGTACGCGTTCATTCGCATGCCGTTATCGCGGGGCGAACGGAAATCGGCGCGGGCACGGAAGTGTTCCCCTTCGCCTCGCTCGGTAACGCGCCGCAGGACCGTAAATTCCGCGGCGAGGATAGCCGGCTGATCATCGGCGCGCACAATATCATCCGCGAATATGTGACGATGAACCCGGGCACGGAGCAGGGCGGCCTCGTCACGCGCGTCGGCGACAACGGTCTGTTCCTGACCGGGGCTCATATTGCTCACGACTGTCAGATCGGCGACAATGTGCTGCTGGTCAACAATGCGACGCTGGGCGGGCATTGCGTGGTGGGGGATTTCGCCAGCATCGGCGGGCTGTCCGCCGTGCATCAATTCGTGCGTATCGGCGCCTATGCCTTTATCGGCGGCATGTCCGGCGTGGAGAATGACGTGATCCCGTTCGGCATGGCGCTTGGCAATCGCGCTTACCTCGCCGGGCTCAATATTGTCGGCCTGAAGCGGCGCAATTTCGACCGCGAACAGATCCACACCTTGCGCAAGGCGTACCGGATGCTTTTCGCGACGGAGGGCACGCTCATGGAGCGCCTGGATGATGTGGAGAAGATGTTCACCGGGGATGCCCAGGTGGTGCAGCGCATCATCCAGTTCATCAAGGCGGATTCCAGCCGCTCGCTCTGCGTGCCGCGCGCGGGCGGCTGAATGGCCGTAGCACCACAAAACGGATGCCTGGGGATCGTCGCCGGCGGGGGAGCCATGCCGGCCGCGGTCTGCGAGGCCGCCCTGGCGCAAGGGAAACGCGTGCATGTCGTGGCCTTCAAGGGCCAGGCCGACCCCCTCCTATCGCGCTTCCCGCATGAGTGGGTGCGCTTGGGCCAGCTCGGGCATTTGCTGTCGTCGCTGCGTGGCGCGGGCTGCGAGGAGATCGTCATCATCGGCAGCCTGCGCCGCCCGAATATTTGGAAGGCTGGTGTCGATCTCGGCTTTTTCCGCCATTTGCCGACCATTCTCAGCCTCAGGCATGGCGGCGATGACAGCTTGCTGACCCGGGTGGTGCGCTTTTTTGAAAGACAAGGCTTCCAGGTGCGCGGCGCGCATGAGATCGCCCCGTCCTTGCTGGCGCCCTCCGGCGTGCTCGGCGGCATCGAGCCGGGCGCTGAAGCCAGCGCGGACATTGCTCGCGCTTTTGCCCTCTTGACCGTGCTCGCGCCTTTCGATATCGGCCAGGCGGCGATCGTTGCGCGCGGGCATGTTCTGGCCGTGGAGGCCGCCGAGGGAACGGACGCGATGCTGACGCGCTGTGCCGGGCTGCGACAATGGGGCGGCCGCGGCCGTGCGGGCGTCCTCGTCAAGACGCCGAAACACGGGCAGGAATTGCGGGTGGACATGCCCGTCATCGGCCCGCGCACCATCGAATTGGCCGCAAGGGCTGGTCTCGCGGGAATTGCGGTTGCGAGTGGAAAAGTTATGATCGCAGAGCAGATGGAAGTGATCGCTATCGCGGACCGGCACGGACTCTTTGTCCTTGGCACGGGCGCGGCTGCTTCCGCGTAAGCGACATCGCGCCGGAGAGAGCACGTGAAACCGAGAACACGCCGCATCTTCATCGTGGCGGGCGAACATTCCGGCGATCAGCTCGGCGGCAAGCTGATAGCCGCGCTGAAAGCCCAGTGCGAGATTCCGATTGTCTTTACCGGGGTGGGCGGCGAGGCCATGGAAAAACAGGGCCTGGATACAATTTTTCCGCTGTCCGATGTCGCCGTGATGGGGCCGCTCGCCATTCTCGCCCGGCTGCCAAAGCTTGTGCGCCGTGTCTATCAGGCGGTCGCGGCCGGGCTGCAGGCCGATGCGGACGCCGTCATCATCATCGACAGCCCGGAATTTACCCATCCAATCGCGAAACGCCTCCGCAAGCGGCAGCCGCTCATTCCGATCATCGGCTACGTCTCGCCCAGCGTCTGGGCTTGGAGGCCGGGCCGCGCGCGCAAGATGCGGCCCTATGTCGATCATCTCCTCGCGATCCTGCCATTCGAGCCCGCGGCGCACGAGCGGCTTGGCGGCCCGCCCTGCACCTATGTCGGCCACCCGCTCATCGAAAAAGTGGATTGGATCAAAAGCCTGGATGCGCAAGAGCTGGCCAGGCGGCTTGGGCTTGCGCCCGGCAAGCCCGTTCTCCTCGTACTGCCCGGGAGCCGCCCCACGGAGGTGCGCCGCTTGATGCCGCCCTTCGGCGAAGCGGTGCGGCTCATTCAGGACAGGGCCGGTCCACTGGAAGTTATCATTCCCGCCGTCGCGTCCGTGCGCCCGCTGATCGAGGCGGGGCTGCCAAACTGGCCGTTAGCTCCGCATATCGTCGACGGGGAGGGGGATAAATTCAAATCCTTCCGTCTTGCTCGCGCGGCGCTTGCCGCGTCCGGGACGGTCACGCTGGAGCTTGCGCTCAGCGGCGTTCCCATGGTGGTGGCCTATAGGGTGGACGCGGTTGCCAAGCGCATGCGGTTTTTAATGAAGGTGCCCTCCGTCGTCCTGGCCAATCTGGTTCTTGGCGAAAACGTGTTCCCCGAATTTCTCCAGGAGGATTGCACGCCGGAAAAACTTGCCGCCGCGACCGTTCCGTTGCTGCAAGCGGGAACACCCGAGCGGGAACGGCAGATGGCGGGTCTGCGGCAGATTTCTGGAAAGATGATGCTGGAGGGCGCGACGCCGAGCGGGCGTGCCGCTGAAACCGTGCTCGCCGTGCTTGATGCCGGGATCCGCAAGCGGCTCGAAGTGTCCCCGTAAGCATCGTCCGCGATCGCAATGCGAACAGCCGTGGCATCGTCCCGGATCATTCCCTAGCCGAGCCGGATGCCTTCGCGGCCGGCGGCGTCCTGGATGAACTGCCAAGCGACGCGGCCCGAACGCGCCCCGCGCGTCATGGACCATTGCAGCGCCTGCGCCTCGAGCGCCTCCATTTTGAGGCCGAAATGGGCGGCATAGCCGCGCACCATCTCCAAATAATCGGCTTGGCTGCAATTGTGGAAGCCGATCCACAGGCCGAAACGGTCCGACAGCGAAACCTTCTCCTCCACCGCCTCGGACGGGCTGATCGCGGTTGAGCGTTCGTTCTCCATCATGTCGCGCGGCATCAAATGCCGCCGGTTGGAGGTTGCGTAGAACAGCACATTCTCCGGCCGCCCCTCTATGCCGCCTTCCAGAACCGCCTTGAGCGATTTGTAGGACGTATCGTCGGCGTCGAAGGAGAGGTCGTCGCAGAAAATGATGAAGCGGTGTTTTTCGGCGCGCAGATGCGCCAGGCAATGCGGCAGGGAGGCGATGTCCTCGCGGTGGATCTCGACCAGCTTCAGACCGGGACCGCCACTCGCCGCCGATGATTGTTGCACCTCGCCGTGCACAGCTTTGACGAGCGAGCTTTTGCCCATGCCGCGCGCGCCCCAAAGCAGGGCATTGTTGGCGGGCAGGCCGCGGGCGAAACGCTGCGTATTGGCGAGCAGGGTATCGCGCATGGACGTGATGGACTTCAACAGAGCGATGGGCACACGGTTGACTTGCCGGACCGGCAGAAACGCCTCCGGGTGCGCCTGCCAGATGAAAGCCTCCGCTGTGTCGAAATCCGGCTTGGCGGGCGGGGGAGGGGCGATGCGCTCGATCGCCACGGCAATGCGCTCAAGGGCCTCGGACAGAACATGGGCGGCGAAGGCGGTGGGCTGGCGCGGCGCTTGGGCGTTCATGAGCGTGTTCCGGGGCTTTGACCGATGCGAAAGACTGCACGCGCACAGAATCAAGCCTTGCGGCGTTCGTCAAGCCCGCAGGGATGCGGCGGCGCGCCGATCTTTACGCGGCAAGCCGCTTCGGCACTGGCGGATACCGCGCCGCCGCGCTATGAAACAGACCTCGGCATTCGCCGACATTGCCGTTGCATCAGCGCGCCGCGGCATTATATTTGCGCAAATTCGCCAGAAGCCGCCTTGCTCCCTGGAAGGAGGGGCTGTTTCCAAGGGAGATAGGTCCAATGTTTATTACGGCAGCCTATGCGCAGGGCGTTCCGGGTGTGGCGGGAGGAAGCTTCCTCTTCCAGCTTCTTCCCTTCGTCATGATCCTGGGCATCATGTATTTTCTCATCATCCGCCCCCAGCAGAAGCGGCTGAAGGACCATCGCGATATGATCGCCTCCATCAAGCGCGGCGACACGGTCGTGACATCCGGGGGCATCGTGGGTAAGGTAACGAAAGTTCTTGGCGACGCCGAATTGCAGGTGGAAATCGCCGAAGGCGTCAAGATACGCCTCGTTCGCGGAACGATCTCAGAGGTGCGCACGCGCGGCGATGTGCGCGACACCGAGGCGCGCAAGGCTCTTGCCCGCGCCGACAATGACGATGATCTGGACGACGAGCCCGTGGATGATACCGCCAAGCCCGGATCTCGCGAGCGGATGACGAAAACCGATATTTGACGCCGGGCTGCTGCAGGCAAGGCCTTAGCTTCCCGTGAAGGCGAGCTTTTATGCTGTATTTTAGTCGTTGGAAGGTCCTGTTGATTGTCGGCATCTCGCTTGTCGGCATTGTCTTCACGCTGCCCAATTTCTTTTCGACGCGCCAGCTGGCGAGCCTGCCGCAATGGATGCAGCTGAAGATGCCCTTGGGCCTCGATTTGCAGGGCGGCTCGCATCTTCTGCTGCAGATGAATGTCGAGGAACTGCGCAAGGAGTGGCTGGAGTCCATCACCGGCGATGTGCGGCAGACCCTGCGGCAGGAGAAAATCGGCTATTCGGGGCTGGCGACCACCCGGGATGAAGTCCGGGTGACGATCCGCCCGACTGAGCAGGTGGATGCAGGCCTTACTAAGCTCAAGGCGATCGCCCGCCCCACGACCAACGCGATTTTCGGCACAAGCACTTTGGATTTGGACGTCACGCGCGGCGAGGGCGACGTCATCACCTTGAAGCCGACGCAAGCCGCACTCAATGAGCGGGTCACGAATGCCCTTGGCTCCACGATCGAGACGATCAGGCGGCGCATCGACAGCACAGGCACCACCGAGCCTGTCATTCAGCGCCAGGGCCGCGAGCGCATTCTCGTGCAGGTGCCCGGCTTCAACGATCCCGCCAGACTGAAGACGCTGATCGGCAAAACGGCCAAGCTCACCTTTCAGCTCGTCGATACCACGATGACGGCGCAGGAAGCGCAAACCGGCGCACCGCCGCCCGGTTCCGCCTTGGTGACCTCGCAAGAGGAAGGCGAACAAGCTTACCTGCTGCAAAAGCGGGTCATCGTAAGCGGCGAGGATCTCATCGACGCGCAGCCCGGCTTCGACCAGCGCAGCAATGAGCCGATCGTCTCCTTCCGCTTCAATTCGTCCGGCGCCCAGCGTTTCGGCAAGACGACGCAGGAAAATGTCGGGCGGCCCTTCGCCATCGTCCTGGACGAAGCCGTGATCTCGGCGCCGGTGATCCGCGAGCCTATTCTGGGCGGCACCGGGCAGATTTCCGGCAATTTCAGCGTCGAGGAAGCGAACACGCTGTCCGTGCTCTTGCGCTCCGGCGCGCTGCCGGCCTCGCTCGATGTCATCGAGGAGCGCTCGGTGGGCCCAAGCTTGGGCGCCGATTCCATCGCCGCCGGCCGCACCGCCACCTTGATCGGCTTCGCCGCCGTCGCCGCTTTCATGATCCTGGGTTACGGGCTTTTCGGCCTTTTTTCCATCACCGCGCTGTTCATCAACCTCGTGCTGATCACCGCGGCGATGTCGCTCATGCAGGCCACCCTGACATTGCCGGGCATCGCCGGAATCGTGCTCACAATGGGCATGTCGGTGGACGCCAACGTGCTGATCAACGAGCGTTTGCGCGATGAGCTGCGATCCGGAAAATCCGCGATTCTTGCCATCGAGACCGCGTTTACCCGGGCATACGGCACTATCCTGGACACCAATATGACCGGGCTGCTGGCCGCAATGATCCTGTTCTGGCTTGGCTCGGGCCCGGTGCGCGGCTTCGCCGTGACGCTGGCCATCGGCATCATCGCCTCGTTCTTTACCGCCACCACCATCACACGGCTGCTCGTGGCCGAGTGGATCAGGTGGACGCGGCCCACAACCGTTCCGATCTAAGGCGCGACAGCGATGAAAATGCCCTTCAAGCCCATCGAATTCGTTCCCCATGGCACGAAATTCTCCTTCGCCTCGCATCGGCGGCTGGCGATCATCGAGACCATCGCGCTGGCGGTTGTGACCGTGATCCTTCTCTCCACGATGGGCCTCAATTTCGGCATCGACTTCCAGGGCGGAACGCTCGTTGAGGTGCGCTTCACCAAGGGACCGCCCAATTTGCCCGATTTGCGCTCCAAGCTGGGGGGCCTGGGCCTAGGCGACGTGCAGATCCAGGAGTTCGGCGCGGCTGACGACATCATGATCCGCGTCGAGGAGCAGCCCGGCGGCGAACGGGCGCAGCAGGAGGCCGTCACCAAAGTGCAGGGCGCGCTTGGCGGCGACATCGAGCTGCGGCGCGTCGAGGTGGTGGGCGCCACCGTTTCAAAGGAATTGTTCCAATCCTCCGTGATCGCTCTGGCCGTCGCGGCGCTGGGCATCTTTCTGTATCTATGGTTTCGCTTCGAGTGGCAGTTTTCAGTGAGCGCCATCATCGCTTTGCTGCATGACCTTGCCTTCACCCTCTGCGTGCTGTCGATTTTCCAGATCGATTTCGATCTGACCATCGTTGCGGCGCTGCTGACGCTGATCGGCTATGCCGTGAACGACACGGTCGTCACATTCGACCGCGTTCGCGAAAACTTGCGCAAATACAAGAAAATGCCGCTTGCGGATCTCATCGATCTCTCCGTCAACGAAACGCTGTCACGGACGGTGATGACCGCCGGCGCGGTGCTGCTCGCGGTGCTGTCGCTGTTCCTGTTCGGCGGCGAGGTCATTCGCGGGTTTACCACGACCATGCTCGTCGGCATGGCGGTGAGCAGCTATACCTCGTTTTTCGTTGCCGCGCCTCTCCTCTACACGCTCGGCGTCAAGCGGGATTGGAGCGGCTTGGAGACCTCCAAGCCAAAGCGCGCCCGCGAGACGGCGCGGGTGTAGCGCATGGACGCGCCTGGCCCCGAGCCGCTCCTGCCGGGCCGGGCGCCGATCGGCTTTTATGGCAAGGGCGGCTTTCGCACCGGCGGACGCCAGCATCGCGGTTCCCTTCTCATCCTGCCGCAAGGCACGTTTCCATGGCCGGTCGTCTCCGCCGCCGAGCTGACCCCCGAGAGCCTGTCACAGGTGCTGGCGGCAGGCCCATCGCAAGGGTTCCTGCTGCTGGGGACCGGCGCGGCGCAAATTTTCCCCGACCGCACGCTGCGTGACGCCTTCGCCTCCGCCGGGCTCGCCCTGGAGGCCATGGATACTCCGGCCGCCTGCCGCACCTACAACGTCCTCCTCGGCGAGGGAAGGGTTTTCGCCACCGCCCTTATCGCCATGCCCGCTTGAGAGCCGCCCCCGACCCCCAATGAAACAGCCAGCCGGGCAATCGAGAGCCGTGACGGACCGGGCGCTCATCCGCGATCCGGTCCGTGCCGGGGATCAGGACCGCTACTGGGCCGGCCTTTTCATGCCGCTACCGGCCCGCGATCATCTTTTTGCGCTATACGCCTTCAACATCGAGCTGGCGCGCATCGGCGAACACGCGCGTGAGGTTCATCTTGGCGAAATCCGCCTGCAATGGTGGCGCGATGCGTTGGCGGTTCCGGCCGGCGCGGTGTCGGGGCATCCCGTCGCCGACGCCATCGCGGCGGCACGCACCGCCCATGACCTGCCGCCCGATGTGCTGGACGGCATGATCGACGCCCGCGCGGTGGACATCTACCCCGAGCCCGTGGCCGATATGGACGCCCTGCGCGCCTATCTGTCGGCGACGGCGGGGGCGGTGTTCCGGCTCGGAGCGTGGATCGCCGGCGCGCGGGATGCCGGCGCCGAGGCCGCCAGCGCGGAAGCCGCCATGGCCTACGGGCTGACCGGCTTGATGCGGGCGCTCCCCTATCACACCGCGCGCGGCCAGCTCTTTATGCCCGCCGCTTTCCTGCGGTCCTTCGGCATTGAGGGCGAGGCGGTTTTGCGCGGCGAGGACAGCGAGGGGCTGCGCGCGGCGCTCGGCGTGCTGCGCGAGCGGGCGGGCGAGCATCTGGCCGCTTTCCGGCGTCAGGCCGAGGCACTGCCGCCCTCGGCGCTGCCGGTTTTTTTGCCGCTGACGCTCATCCCGGCCTATCTGCGCCAGATGGCCGCCCCTGGGCACCGCCCGTTGCATGACATCGCCCAGCTCAACCCGCTCAGCCGTTATGCGCGGATCTGGAAAGCGCAGCTGCGCGGCAGGGTTTGAACTTTGCCGCGCCATCTCAAGATCAGAGCGTGTCAGTATCCGCGCCTGCATGCGTGCGCCGTCATCAGACCCTTGCCGGCTTCGGCAGCAAGCCAAGCTGTCGACCGATCAGGCGGTCGACCATTCGGCTTGGAAGCATCGACGGCAGCGTCGAATTCAGGAATTTGCCCTTTACCACCGCATAGCGCGTTCGCGGCCTGGATGCCGTCAGCGCCGTCGCGATCACCTCGCCCACGCGCTCGGGGGCAAGCCCGTTGCGTCCCTCCTTGATCATGTAACCGGTGAAAGTCTTGAACGGTTGATCCCAGATCGTACCCGCCAGATGGTCGAGCGAAAGCGCCTCCGCCTTATCCCAGATCGCCGTGGCAACCGAGCCGGGCCCGATGATTATAACGTCGACGCCAATGAGCTGAAGCTCCCGCCTGAGGCTCTCGGAAAAGCCCTCGACACCGTGCTTGGCTGCGGCGTAAGCGCCGAGGAACGGAGGGCCCATCTTTCCGCCGACGGAGCTGATATTGACGATGCGTCCCTTGTCTCCGGCCAGGGTCGGGTCCGCGCCAAGCAGCGGCGCAAATGCCCGCGTCACGGCGAACATACCGACCAGGTTGATCTCGATCTGCTTGCGGAAATCGGCGACGCTTTGGACGAGTAGCGGGTCGGTGAAGGAACTGCCGGCATTGTTTACCAAACCGTCGAGGGTTCGTCCGGCCAAGTGCGACCGCACGTCCTCGGCCGCGGCAAGGATAGCCTCGTTATCCTGGACATCGAAGACCAGCGGCGTGAACGTCTCGCCAAGCTCGCTTTTGAGCGCGCGCGCGTCGGCTTGCCCGCGGACACTTCCAAATACATGCCAGCCCTTTTCGACAAGGACCGATGCAGAACCCCTGCCTATGCCGGTCGAAACGCCGGTAACCACCACGGTCTTCATGCTCACTCCTATGTTGACAGTGTCAACGTGGGAAGGGTTGTTGACGTTGTCAACATCGGAGTGCCATGTTTCCGCGCATGACCGAAACCACCAAAGAGCAACTTGTATCGGCTGCGTCGAAGCTTCTCGACAGCGGCGGCCAGCATGCCGTCACCTTGCGCGCGGTGGCCGAGCAGGTCGGCGTATCGCATAATGCGCCCTACCGGCATTTCCCCAGCCGGAGCGCGTTGCTGGCGGCGGTGGCCGAACGCGACTTCGATCGGCTAAGGCAAGCATTCGAGGACCAGGTCAGCGCAGGTCACGATGCCGAGACGGCGCTGCGGAATGCGGCAGCGGCGCTCATTGAGTATGCCGTCCAGCACAAGGCGCGATACCGGCTTCTGTTTAGCGACCCAGGATTATTGCCGGAACCAAGCCTCAGACACGCCGCGCTCGGTTCGTTTCAGGCGTTCGGCCTCATTGTCTCCCGATGTCAGCGGGAGGGCATACTCCCTGCGATCGACGCGGTAAGCCTGACAGGCTTGATCTACGCCGCTTTGCACGGCGCGATCGATCTCGAACTGGGCGGACGCGCGAGTGAATCGAAGGGGCTCGGCAGTATCGAAGCCACGGTCGGCTTGCTTTTCCACCTGCTCAAGAATGTTGATCTTAACGCGGCCTGAGCTCTGCCCCCGAACGGCCCCTCACGCTCATTTCCGCTTAGCCGGTGTCGACAGAGCTCCCTCCCGAGCAAACCGCCGGTCACAGCCGCGACGGCTGCCGTCATCTGGTGACTGTGAGTAGGCATAGTATGATCAAGTAAGATGGAACGGAGAGGCGCGCAACACATGAAGTCGTTATCGCCGCGAAGGCGGGGGATCCAGATCCGCAGGGATGACGGCTGAAGTTGCTGGCAGGCTGTGCCAGATGCTTCCAGCTTGACTGATCATGGACTAATAGCCGGCCCGGACGACGAAGGACCTTGACTCAAGCCGTCTGCTGCAGCGCAAGCGGCGACAGCCACGCGTCGATGTCGCGCAGCGCGCGGCTCG
>Ga0136634_10001147_pt1 | contig 10353 bp, 8 predicted proteins | sample AntDrymUQ8332106_2_FD_104654 | JGI IMG/M metagenome (GOLD analysis project Ga0136634, IMG submission 104654) | Polar desert sand microbial communities from Dry Valleys, Antarctica - metaG UQ833 (21.06) | ecosystem: Environmental > Terrestrial > Soil > Desert | place: Antarctica: Dry Valley... | reverse complement strand
GATCGGCTGCTGGTAAAAATGCCAAGGGCGGCTCGGGCGGCGGCGGCGGAACCGGAAGCTATGGCGGCACCGGCGGCGGCGGCGGTGCTGGCGGCAACGCTAAGGGCAACAATACGGTCGGCGGCTCAGGCGGCGGCGGCGGAGCGGGTAGCTACGGCGGCACTGGCGGCACTGGCGGCGCTGGCGGTGGCGCTTACTAAGCATCGTTGATGGATGGGAGGAGGCGATCCTGCCGGATCGCCCCCTCTACCGTTCAATGCAAATGGCCTCCTCGTCCTCTAGCTCTAAGGAGCTGAAAAATGCGGAAGATGTTTATTTTGGTCGCTGCCGCGGGCGTCGCCGCTGCCGGCCTAGCTGCGCACGCAGCCTCTGTTCACCCCCCCATGCTCTCCGCCGCAAGCGGGAAGGCTGGGAGTGCCGGCGTATCTAGCCCTCTCACCCGGGTCAAGACCGACGACAAAACTTATGCCTACTGCATCAAGGTGATGGACGACATGAAACGCGGCAAGACATATGGCGGCAAAGGCAGCGACGGGCTCGCCGCTTCGGATTGCGTTGGACTGTTCGCCACACCAGCCCAAGCCGGACAGCCCGGCCGCGGCGGCGATGGCGCCGGTTTGCCCGGCCTGCCAGGCGGTAAAGGCGGCCAAAGCGGAGCTGCTGGCGGCGGCGGTGCCTCGAGCGCCAATTATGAAGCGGCATTTTTCGCCTATTGCGCCGATGTTTTGAAACAGGCCCGTCCGGGCGCATCGAGCAAGAAGCCCGTGCAATCCGACGACTACGAAGCTGAGGACTGCATCGACTATTTCGCCTCTCTCGAGACCGGTCAAAGCGGTGCCGGCGCGGGCGGAAAAGGCGGCACGGCGGGACGTGACGGGACGGCTGGCCAGAGCATTGCCGGCGGTCAGGGCGGCAAGGGCGGCAAGTCCGGAAGCGGCTCTGGCGGCGGCAGCGGCGGTGGCGGCGGGGCCGGTATCGCTGGCGGCAAGGGCGGTAAAGGCGGCGCGGGCGGCGCGACCGACTAGCGGCTGAAACGCCGTCCGGTAACGGCTATTGCAGGCATTGATGAGCAGGCCAGGCGCAAGCTTGGCCTGAATGCTGACTAAAGCAGGATCATTTCGCGCAATCGCGATTCCGCGTCATCGCGAGCGCCGGCACAGCCGGTGCAAGGAAACCGCCGCATACCTGGCCTCCGCCCATGGGATGCCTTCATGCGCGGCCCCGCCTAATTCCTGATCCGGTACCCTGTCTGAAAAATCCGCCAGACCGTCAACACGCAGAGTATGAGAAAGACCGCGATCATCGCGATGCTCACGCTGACACTGACATCGGAGATTTCATAAAAGCTCCAGCGAAAACCGCTGATCAAATACAGCACCGGATTGAAAAGCGTGAGCGTCTTCCAGAAGGGCGGAAGCATGTTGATCGAGTAGAAGCTCCCGCCTAAAAACACCAGCGGCGTCACCACCAGAAGAGGAATGACCTGCAGCTTTTCAAAACCGTCAGCCCAAATGCCGATGATAAAGCCGAACAGACTGAACGTGACGGCCATCAGCACCAGGAAGGTGAGCATCAAGATCGGGTGCTCGATATGAAAGGGCACGAAGAGCGCCGCTGTCGCTAGAATGATCAAGGCCAGGATGATGGACTTGGTCGCCGCCGCGCCCACGTAACCGATGACGATTTCCATGTAGGAAATCGGCGCGGACAGCAGCTCGTAAATCGTGCCCGTGAATTTTGGAAAATAGATGCCGAAGGACGCATTGGCGATGCTTTGCGTCAGCACGGACAGCACGATCAGCCCCGGAACGATATACGTGCCATAGCTGACGCCGTCCACCTCGGGAATGCGCGAACCGATAGCGGAGCCGAAGACCACGAAATACAGCGAGGTCGAGAGAACGGGCGAGATGATGCTTTGAAAGATGGTGCGTTTCCACCGGGCCATCTCGAACAGGTAGATTGCTTTAATCGCGGGATAATTCATGCCGTTCTCTTCACCAGTCCAACAAAGATTTCCTCAAGCGAGCTCTGCTTGGTGTTGAGGTCCTTGAAGCGTATGCCCGCCTCGTTGAGGTCCTTCAGCAGCGCGGTAATGCCGGTGCGCTCGCCTTGCGTGTCATAGGTATAGATGAGCTGGCTGCCGCCTTGCGCGAGCTCTAAACTGTGCATCGCGAGGTGAGCAGGGATGGCGGTGAGATCTTTTTGCAGGTCGAGCATGAGGCGCTTTTTGCCAAGCTTGCGCATAAGCTCCACCTTATCTTCCACCAAGATCAGCTCGCCATTGTTGATCACCCCCACCCGGTCCGCCATTTCCTGGGCTTCTTCGATGTAATGCGTCGTCAGAATGACGGTGACGCCAGAGTCGCGCAACGCGCGCACCGCCTGCCACATATCGCGGCGTAGCTCGACATCGACGCCAGCGGTCGGCTCATCGAGAAATAGGATGCGCGGCTCATGCGAAAGGGCTTTGGCGATCATCAGGCGGCGCTTCATGCCGCCGGAAAGGGTCATGACCTTAGCGTCCTTTTTATTCCACAAGGACAGCTCCTTCAGCACCTTTTCGATATGGGCAGGATTTGCCCTCTTGCCGAAAAGCCCCCGGGTGAACGTCACCGTATCCCAAACGGTCTCGAAGGCATCCGTCGTCAATTCCTGCGGCACCAGGCCAATGAGCGCGCGGGCGGCCCGGTAGTCGGTGATAATGTCATGGCCGTCGACAGTAACTGTCCCCCCGCTGGGGTTCACGATACCGCAGACGATGCTGATCAGCGTCGTCTTGCCCGCACCGTTGGGGCCTAGCAGTGCGAAAATTTCGCCGCGGCGGATCTCCAGATTGATGTTTTTGAGCGCCTCGAATCCCGTGGCGTAGGTTTTTGCGATATTGGCGATGCTGATGATTGGGGGCATGGAGCGATCGGAGCTATGGGGCGAATGATGAAGGGTGGCGTCGAGAGAATGGAACCTGGGTAGCACGCGGCGGCGTAAAGCCACGCCAATCAAATGGTCGCGGCGGTTGAAGCAAGAACGCTCGCCTGCCTTTACACTGTCGCGCTTTGGCGCTTGCTGAGACGCGGTATATGAGAGGCGTTTCGCCCACCGCCAACCACCATGTCGCGCAAAAAAGCCGCGCGTGATGCTTCCGCAACTGTTCATGAGCCATTAACTCTAAACATGCTGGCCTAAAAAGCGCATCCGCAAGGGCACGGGCTTGCGGTTTGTACGCGGTGAACCGCATACGCCCGCGGGGCGTTATGGTTAAAGATCTTCGGCACAAGCTCTCCTTGGCTGGGAGGATTGCGCCCGCAGCAAAGTGGAAAGCGGCAATGTGGGTGTTCAATTCAGATAAGGCTCGTGAAAAGAAGCAGCGCCAGAGTGAGGAGCTGGAACGCCGCGAGGAGGAACGCGAAAGGCTTCGCGAAGAGAAAGAGCGTCTGGAACTTGGCAAGCTCTTGGAACAGCGCTGGCAGTCCGTGCGCTCCCGCTATACCGACACTTACAAGCGCGGCGAGCTTCTCGACCTGGACTCAGAGCGCGATAATTCGCTCGTGCTCAATTACGCCAACCCGCTCTCGGCCGCGATCGAGAGTTCGCCGTCGTCTCTCGATCAGGCCCTGCTCGCCGACGCGGCCGGCAGTTTCATAACGCAGTCCCTTAGCGCTCACGCGCAGAAGCTTTACACGGTCCGCGACCGGCACGGCCTGCAGCCGCAAGACTTGATCATCCGCAACGTCTTTTTCGATCGCGATATCAGCCCCAAGATGCGCGCGGAATTGCGGGAGCTGCGCGAGCGCATCCGCTTCGCGATGTATCACGTCGCCGAGATGATCGAACTCGACTCGGTGCGCAAAAACACCCAGCGCGCCGAACTCGCCCGCTCCGCCGACAGCTATCAGCTGCAAAAGCTGAACAGAGCCGCGCAGGGCGAATACGAATTTCACGTGTCCTACCGCTCGCTGGCCGTCGCGATGAAGATTTTCTCGCAGGTCAACCGGCATCTCAAGCAGGAGGCCGCCAAGGCAGGCCGACAGGGCTCGAAACGCACCGAGCTGGATTTCCAGACGCAAAGCGCGCTGCTGGTCTTTGAATTCCTGGATGTCATTATCGGGCATCTCAAGAATTTCCAGATCGGCGGCGAGGACACGCTGCGCACCCTGTTCCGCGAGATCGAAGCCGACGTGAAAGCGAACGAGACGGCCGACCGCGACCTCGAAAAGCGCATGGATGCGATCCTGGATCAGAACGCCATCGGCAATGACCGCCGCATTCTCGAGGCGCGCAAGGCAGGCCGCCGCATGGTGCTCGACAAATGGCAGGGGCTGCTCGATAAGCTCTCGCGGGCGTCGGACAAGGCAACGCGCTTCACCAGCAAAATCGCCATCCTGGAGGTAAAGCGCGACAACGCCCGTAACCAAATCGGGCTGATGGCCTTGTTGCGGCTCGCCAATTTCGCCGACGAGAACATTCAAGCGGTCGAGGCGTTGTTGGATGTCGATGGGCTGGAGCTGGAGATCCTGGAGCCGGAGGATTTCGCCAGCCTCCTCAACATGGCCCCCGACGAATACGAAAAGCTGCAGAAGCCAAAGCCCGAGGACGCCGTCCCTGTGCAAATCACGCGGGGTGTGCCAGCCAGCGACGCCCTTAACTCAGCACCGGTCGCAGCTCCGCCTCTGCTCGACCGAAAATAGTGTTGCTGGCGATAAGGACGCGCGGCGTTGCGCCTTGAGCGGCATTTTCGCTGCCTGAACACTTCGGACGGGATGCAAGAATGGCGCTCTTTGCACTGCACGAGCTTGAAACCGCTTGCAGTCTCGTTTACGCGGTCATGCCGCCCACGGCCCAATATGCCTGGCCGCTGCTGGCCGAGCGCACCGGCTGCGCGGTCTGGGTGAAGCACGAGAACCACACACCGACCGGGGCATTCAAGGTGCGAGGCGGCCTGGTCTATCTGGATGCGATGGCCAAACGCGGGCAGCTCCCGAAAGGCGTGATCAGCGCAACGCGCGGAAATCACGGTCAGTCCGTGGCCTTTGCCGCGGCCAGGCATGGCCTGTCCAGCGTCATTGTCGTACCGGAGGGGAACGCGGCGGAGAAGAATGCCGCGATGCGCGCCTGGGGCGCCGAACTGATCGTGTCGGGCCGCGACTTCGACGAGAGCCGGCTGCACGCCGCCGCCCTCGCGGAAATGCGCGGGCTGCATGCGATCCCGTCATTCCATCCCGATCTCGTCCTAGGCGTCGCGACCTACGCGCTGGAATTTTTCAGCGCCTGCACCGATCTCGATGCGGTTTATGCGCCGATCGGCATGGGATCGGGAATATGCGGGCTCATCATGGTGCGTGACCTTCTCGGCCTCAAGACCGAAATTATCGGCGTGGTCGCGGAAAATGCTCCGGCGATAGCGCTGTCGGTCGAGGCCGGGCGGATTACCCGGACCGAGACCGCCAACACTTTCGCCGACGGCATGGCCTGCCGCGATCCCGATCCGCAGGCTTTTGCCCTCATCCAGGCCGGAGCGGCGCGCATCGTTCGCGTTAGCGAGGCGGAGATGGCCGCGGCGGTGCGCGCCTATTACACCGATACGCACAATCTGGCGGAAGGCGCGGGGGCCGCTCCTCTTGCCGCGCTGATGCAAGACAGGGGTGCGATGCAGGGCAAAAAGGCCGGGCTGATCCTGAGCGGCGGCAATATCGACTTGGACGTGTTCCACCGCTTGATGGCGTGAGTGTTGCGCAACAATGGCGCGCCGCGCGGCCGATCACTCGTCTTCGACGAACACCTGCTCGCGCTTCTTCGCCACGGACGGCAAGAACACGATGACCAGCGCGGCCAAGGACACCAGGAGCAAAGTGAGGCTGATCGGCCGGTTGAGAAAGATCATCGGGTCGCCGCGCGAAATGATCATGGCGCGGCGTAGATGTTCCTCCAGCATCGGGCCGAGAATGAAGCCGAGCAGAAGCGGCGCGGGCTCGCAGCCCAGCTTGAAGAAAAGATAGCCGACCGCGCCGAAGACGGCGACCGCATAGAGATCGAAAATGTTGGAGTTTATGCTGTAAACGCCAATGGCCGAGAAGGCCATGATCGCCGGAAACAGAATGTAATAGGGCACCCGCAACACACGCACCCATAGCCCGACCAGCGGCAGATTGAGCACCACCAGCATGAGGTTGCCCAGCCACATCGAGGCGATGATGCCCCAGAACAATTCCGGCCGCTCCGTTGCCACATTGGGACCAGGCACGATGCCTTGGATGATGAACGCGCCGATCATCAAGGCCATCACCGGATTGGCGGGAATCCCCAGCGTGAGCATCGGGATGAAGGAGGTCTGCGCCGCGGCGTTGTTGGCGCTTTCCGGACCGGCGACGCCTTCGATCGCGCCATGGCCGAAACGCTCCGGGGTCTTGGAAAGCTTCTTTTCCATCGTGTAAGCGGCAAAGGAGGCCAGCACCGCGCCGCCGCCCGGAAGAATGCCGAGCGCCGATCCCAGCAGTGTGCCGCGCAAGATAGGCGCGGCCATGGCCTTCAAGTCCTCGCGCGTCGGCATCAGATTGGTGACGGTCTTGATGCTGATTTCCCGGTCCTTTTCGTTCTCCAGATTGCGCAAGATCTCGGCGATGCCGAAAATCCCGACCGCCACGGACACGAAGTTGATCCCGTCCGCGAGTTCGAGGAAGCCGAACGTCATGCGCGGCGTGCCGGTGTAGATATCGGTGCCGACCAGCCCGAGAAGCAACCCGATCACGATCATCGCAAGCGCTTTAAGGATCGAGCCGTAAGCCAGGGCAACCGAGGTGATCAGCGCGAGGACCATCAGCGAGAAATATTCCGGCGAGCCGAATTTCAGCGCGACGGCGGTGAGCGGGGGGGCTGCGGCGGCGATGATGAAGGTCGCGACCGTGCCGGCGAAGAACGAGCCGATGGCGGCTGTCGCCAGAGCGGGCCCCGCTCTGCCCTGCCGGGCCATTTGGTAACCGTCGATGGTGGTCACCGCCGAAGAGGACTCGCCCGGCAGATTGATCAGCACCGCGGTGGTCGACCCGCCATATTGCGCGCCGTAATAAATGCCGGCCAGCATAATCAGCGAGGAAACCGGCTCCAGACTGTAGGTGATAGGCAGCAGCATTGCGATGGTAGCCGTCGGCCCCAGACCGGGCAGCACGCCGATCAGCGTGCCCAAAAGCGTGCCGAGGAAGCAGTAGAATATGTTGGCCGGCTGGAGCGCCGTGCTTAGGCCGATGCCCAGATTGGTAATTAGATCCATATCAATTCCCCAGCCCGAGGGCCTGCATCCAAGGACCGAAGAGCCGGATGGGCGATCCGAGCCCCCAGGAGAAGACGGCGACGCAAAAAGCGACGAGGCCGATTGTCAAAGCGATCGCCAGGAGGAGTGACATGCGCTGGCTGGCGAAGGCGGTGATAAAGGCGATGATCGCTAGCGCGGGCACCAGGCCCAGCCCCTGCAGGGTGGCGCCGAACACAATCGGGCCGAGCAGGATGAAAAATAGCCCGCGCCAAGGTATCGCGCCCCAGGATTCATCGGGAACCTGCAGCGCGTGAAAGAAAATGGCAACGCCAAGGATCAACAGTGCGCCAGAGAGCAGGAGCGGAAAGTAACCCGGTCCCATGCGAATATTGGTGCCGAGATCGAGGGTGAAGTAAGCGTTCAGCCCAAAACCGAGCCCGAGCAGGATGAACAGTACCCCGGCGGCGGCGTCCTTGGAATTGATCGTCATTGCAATGCGCTTCCAGGGGAGAGGGTGGTCATGCGGAGCCTTCCCGGCGATTGCGAAGGGCGGCCGAAGCCGCCCTTTTTACGTTCAGTCGGCGTAAACGCCAGCCGCTTTGATGACCGGCGCCCAACGGGTGATCTCCCCTTCGAGCTTGGTCTTGAGAGCCGCGCCGGTCGCTTGGTCCTGCGCCACCGGCTCGGTGCCGAGTTCGGCGAAACGCGCCTTCACATTGTCGTCCTGCAATGCCTTCTGCAGCGACTGCGTAAGGCGGTCGAGGATCTCTTTCGGCGTGCTTTTCGGCGCGTAGATCGCGTGCCAGATGCCGACCTGGAAGTCCTTCAGGCCGGCCTCCTCGGCGGTCGGCACATCGGGGAGCGCGGCGAGGCGTTTGGCGGTCGTGGTGGCGTAGGCCTTGATCTTTCCGGCCTTGATCTGGTTGGTGGTGTTGGTGGTTTGATCGCACATGAAGTCGACCTGGCCACCCAGCAGATCCGTCATCGCCGGCCCGGTGCCCTTGTACGGAACCGTGGTGACCTGGGTTTCGACCGCGCTCATGAACAGCATGCCGCAAAGATGCGAGGCCGCGCCAATGCCGGCATTGGCATAGGTGACCTTCTCCTTATTGGCCTTCACGTAGTCGATGAGCCCTTTGAGGTCCTTGGCTTCGAAATTGCCGCGCGCGACGATGGTCATCGGTACATCCGTGACGAGGCCGACATAGTCGAAGGCGTTCAGCGTGTCATAGGGCAGCTTGCGGTACAGGCTCGCGCTCGTCGCCATGCCGATATGGTGCAGCAGCAGCGTGTAACCGTCGGGCGCCGCCTTGGCAACGCGTGCGGCGCCCAGCGTGCCTCCGGCCCCGCCCACATTTTCCACCACGACCTGCTGGCCGAGATCCTTGCTCATCGATTCGGAGATCAAACGCGTCACGGTGTCGGTCGGGCCGCCGGCGGCAAACGGCACCACCACGGTGACCGGCCGGGTCGGATAGGACTGAGCCCACGCAGCCCCCGCGGTCAAAGCGATAACGCCGGCCATGGTAGCGGTCCGTCGGGCGAGCTTGAAGATCATGATTCCTCCAGTATAGGACAAGACAGCCCGCCAACGGCACCGCCTCGCGGGAGGCCGTTTCGACCGCAGGGCGCGTGATCAGCAGGCTTTTACAGGGGCGTAGCCTCCAATCCTAGCCATGTCTTGTCAATAGAGAATCGCCCAGCAATGCTCTGCACTAAGGTATGAGAAAATAAGCCTTATTCCCCACTGAGGAATAAGGCTGCACTTGTGTAGACCGCTCAGAGGCTTAGCCTGCGGCCATGGCCTCGGGCGCGGTCTTCTGCCGCCGCACGATCAGCTTGTTGAGCGCACTGACATAGGCCCGGGCTGAGGCAACCAGCGTATCGGTGTCCGAGCCGCGGCCGGTGACCGTCTTGCCGTTCTCCTCCAGCCGCACGCTCACCTCCGCCTGTGCGTCGGTGCCCTCGGTCACGGCATGGACTTGGAACAAAGCCAGGCGTGCTTCATGCGGAACGATGGCCTGGATGGCGCGGAACGTTGCGTCGACAGGACCATCGCCCTGGCTCTCCGCGGTTTTGTGCTTCCCGTCCACATCGAGCGTGATGGTCGCCTTCTGCGGGCCGCCCGTGCCCGCGATCACCGTCAGCGACAGCACCTTGATGCGGTCATGGGCGGTCGCCATGCCCTGATCGACGATGGCCTCGATATCCTCGTCGAAAACGTGCTTCTTCTTGTCGGCGAGGTCCTTCATGCGCTGGAAGGCGTCCTGCAACGCGTTGTCGCCGAGTTCATAGCCCATGTCGCGCAGTTTTTCGCGGAAGGCGTGGCGGCCGGAATGCTTGCCCATGACGAGCGCGGATTCCTTCACGCCGACGCTCTCGGGCGTCATGATCTCATAAGTCTGGGCGTTCTTCAGCACGCCGTCCTGATGGATGCCGGACTCATGCGCGAAAGCATTCTTGCCGACGATGGCCTTGTTATACTGCACCGGGAAGGCGCACACCGCCGCAACCAGCTTGGAGGCGCGCATGATGAGCTTGGTGTCGATCTCCGTCCAGAAGGGCAGCACATCGTTGCGCGTCTCGATCGCCATCACGACCTCCTCCAGCGCGGCGTTGCCAGCGCGCTCGCCGAGACCGTTGATGGTGCATTCGATTTGGCGCGCGCCCGCCGCCAGCCCCGCAAGCGAGTTGGCCACGGCCAGACCGAGATCGTTGTGGCAATGCGTGGAGAAGATCGCTTTGTCGGCGTTCGGCACCCGCTCGCGCAGCATGCGGATCAGCGCGCCGAATTCCTCCGGCGTCGCATAGCCGACCGTGTCGGGGATGTTGATGGTGGTCGCGCCAGCCTTGATGGCGGCCTCCACGCAGCGGCAGAGAAAATCATGCTCGGTGCGTGTCGCGTCCATCGGCGACCACTCGACGTCGTCGGTAAAGCCGCGCGCCCGGGTCACGGAGGCGACCACATGGTCGAAGACTTGGGCTTGATCCATCTGCAGCTGATATTGCCGGTGCAGCGGCGAGGTGCCGATGAAAGTGTGGATGCGCGGACGTTGTGCGCCGGCCAGCGCTTCGCCGGCGCGGTCGATGTCCTTGGCTCCGGCGCG
>Ga0136634_10001146_pt1 | contig 10354 bp, 7 predicted proteins | sample AntDrymUQ8332106_2_FD_104654 | JGI IMG/M metagenome (GOLD analysis project Ga0136634, IMG submission 104654) | Polar desert sand microbial communities from Dry Valleys, Antarctica - metaG UQ833 (21.06) | ecosystem: Environmental > Terrestrial > Soil > Desert | place: Antarctica: Dry Valley... | reverse complement strand
GGAATCTGGCTATGTGCGTTCAAGCCCACTCTTTGTTCAAGATGTTCCAGTATGAAGTCACGAGCCACCTGAAGAGACAAATTCCTCTGGACTTCATACCAGTTTTCAATTAACTCTTCGATTCGCATTAATTCTAGTTGTGTGAAGGCACGGATAGCACTAAAAAAGTGAGTTTTAATTGCCTCAGATGTCCTTACCATGAATAGTTCAATTCCACACACTTGCTTAATGGCTCGATGGTAACATTCAATCCCCCAATGAATCGAATGTAATTCCTTAAACTCAGCGATATAAATTAAAGACAGTGCATCTTTGCCAGGCACATACATGATGTAATATCTGGGAACTTCGTTTTTGAAAATTCTCCGAAATACTTTCACTTGTCCAAACTTTTTCAGATGCACTATTAAGCCGTTCTCTGGAATTTCTATATTTTGGACGTGGGTATAATTTTTACCATCAACTGAACATAAACGATTTTTAGCTATACCAGTTAAAAACTCTAATCCCTTGTTTTTAAAGAATTTTAAGTTTTTTCGACTCGAATACCAAGCATCAGTAGTTACTGCCTTTGGCTTCAAACCCCAATCTAAAACCTCAGTAATCATTTCTCGTAAATAATCATTTTTGGTCTTGCCTTCCTGTTTGTTATAAATCCGGTAATTTAGAGGTACAGATTTACCTGATAATTCCGTGTAATACAAGGTAATTAGCTGAATTCCTTTAACTGTACGATGATGTCTTCCAGAATAAATATAACCAAGTAATTCTGTAAGTTTTGGGTCACTATGAGGCTTATCAATTACTGTATCATCTGCACTTAATGTGCCATCTACTAAGTTGATATATGGCTTGACTTCATCAAATAAATCCCTTGGTTCATATCGCTCACGCAGCAAAAATCTGTTGACACTTTACGTGACTTTCAAATATATCTCTAATTGCTTCTTTATTTCGATACATTTCTCCTAATTCTGGAGCGAATTTTTGCAGTGAATTTATCTTGGCTTTTTCCTGATCATTGATCATTGAGGCTTTCTTTTTTCTTTAATAAAGGGTATTTACTGTGAGTTAATCCTGCTAATTTCTCCTCTCTCTCTTGCCGATTTTTAATTTTGACTGCTGCCCGTTTTTCCTGCTTTCTTCTTTCATCTAACTCCTGATTTATTTGTTTCATTACATGGAATCTATCGGCTACCCTCCGGGTTCGCAGTCGCCTGCGGAGGGAAACCCTCCCGCAGCGCTGACTCACTACTTGAGCATTTGGTAGCATTTCTTGGATTAAACTTTTATAGGGTATCCATAAGTCTATACTGACTTCTTCTATTTGATTTAATACCTCTGAACCTAGGCTTGATAAGTATTCTGCTATGACGGCTTTATTTCTTTTCTCCAATAACATTATTGGTTTTCTTGTTTCTAAATCTACTAATACAGCCGCATAGTTTTTTCCTCCTTTTAGCTGGGTTATTTCATCTATACCTAACTTTTTTAGCTGAAGAGGTTTTTCTTTGAGTAAATCAGCTTCTTGTTCTTTTAATAAGGTTTCTACCTCCGATGCTGTCATTCTATTTCTGATGGCTGCACTCTCTACATTCGTTTCTAATACTTCCTTAATTACTTTCATCCCTAGTCTTTTTGTATAGGTTCTTCTAGTTTTTATAAAATCTAGTGACTCACTGAAGACTTGACGACATTTTGTGCATCTCAATTGCCGACGATTTACCTTTAACAATACTTGATAATCACTCAGAGGTATATCTCTGACTGTATACCAATGATTTTGATGGATTTTATCAGTTGTATGTCCACAGTGTGGACATTGACCAACTTTTAGCTTATTTTCGACTTCTATGACTATTTCATCATCAGTGATAAAGTCATAATTAATAACCTTGATATCTTCAAGATTAATAACTTTAGTAATAAAGTGCAGCAAGGGATTAGATGGCATATTTATTAAATCACTAATTCTTATCTCAACCTTTTTTATATTTTCTAGTTCTAATTATTTTTGTATCTCTACCCCAGACTCGCTTTGAGATGTTTTTGATGATAAAAATATGAGCAGTTATTTATTTTATTTATAGTATTTTATCATAACCACTCTAGGAGAGCCAATTTTAATAAGTCAATCTTGCAATACTTTATTGCCACAAGCATTAAAATCTGAACGTTAACAAAGATAAATAAATAATGTTAATAAAAGGTTAACAAGTCAATAAGATTAAGTAAAATCTTAAGCTAAATGAATAATATTTTGAAAACAAAAGGATTTTAAATAGATATTCAATATGGAATTACGAAATCTTAGTGTTTTGTGGTAAAACAATATATATAAGAATTTGAACCAATAATTACTTAATGATGAAGCTCTAAAATCTCTAAAGTCAATCCCAAATCTCAAATTGAAATGGTTTGACACCAAAAACTGATTTTTTAGTTATTTTCGCACTTTAGTTTTCATCACAATTAATATTAAAATATATTTAGTTGAATCTTTAATTATACTAAGCTAAACGGAAAAAATAATTGCGGCAGATGGAGATTTAAAAGAATTGGTAGAAATTATCTCACAATTTAAATCAATCTAAATTATCAAATTATTATAACATTCAACCACTAATAATATAGCTATCGATGAGTAAGTTAGTTGTGATCAACTTAGAAAGAGGAAATCTTAACGAGGGTTTTTATCCTGTCACTGCCCAAATTTGGGAAGGTAACAATTCACGTCCCACAAAATTTACTGCGAGTTTACCTGCTGCGCCAGAACTGTTGGATCTATATCAACGCTTTCAATTAATTTATACTGCCCTCTCCCAAGGCTTTAGAAAGCGCTCGGAACTGGAAATAGAAACAGTAGGCTTAAATAACGTTAGTGAAATAGATTTTAGTGATATTTGTCGGTTATTAAAAATACAAATTAATAATTTGTTAAATTCAAATTCATTTCGCCTTATAGACCAACAATTAAGAGCGCGTTTAGCTTTAAATGAAGAATTTCAAGTGATTATTGAAACCAGCGATAATATAATGCGGCGGCTACCTTGGCATTTGTGGAATTTTTTTGAAGATTATCAAAAAGCAGAAATAGCTATCAGTAGTTCTAAATATGAAAAAGTTAAACAACTAACTAAAAATACGACTTCTAAAGTTAGGATATTAGCAATTTTAGGTAATAGTACAGGTATTGATATTCAGCAAGACCGAATGATGCTGGAACGATTGCCTAATGCTTCTTGTGTGTTTTTGGTAGAACCTTCACGCTCAGAATTAGATAAATGCTTGTGGGAGAAACAAGGCTGGGATATTTTGTTTTTTGCCGGACACAGTAGTAGTGATGATGAGAAAGGTCAGATTTATATTAATCAAAATAGTAGTTTGACTATTTATGAGTTAAAGAATGCTTTGAAGTATGCGCTCACTCGCGGTTTGAAATTGGCGATTTTCAATTCCTGCAATGGTTTGGGATTGGCGCAACAGTTAGCAGATTTGCATATCCCTCAAATCATTGTGATGCGAGAGAATGTACCAGATTTAATTGCTCAAGCATTTTTGAAGTATTTTTTGTTAAGTTTTGCTAGTGGTCAGTCTTTATATTTAGCAGTACGTTACGCACGGGAAAGGTTGCAAGGTTTAGAAGATGATTTTCCGGCCGCTTCTTGGTTACCTATAATTTGCCAAAATCCAGCAGAGGAACCACCAACTTGGGATGGATTACGCGGTTTAAATGATACAATCGCGCCTGGTTGGTTGAATAGACAAAGTCTGCAATTATTATTTCTGGTAAGTATTGTCATCACTAATTTAATTTTTGGGATGCGATCGCTAGGAGTAATGCAGTCATGGGAATTATTGGCTTTCGATGCGATGATGCAGATGCGACCAGATGAGGGTATGGATCAACGACTGCTAGCGATTATGATTACCGAAGCAGATATTCAAGCGCAAAACCAAAAGCAAAAAACGTCACTATCAGACGCTACACTACAACAGTTATTGCAAAAATTAACTCCCTACCAACCCCAAGTCATTGGTTTAGATATCTATCGTGATTTTCCTGTAGATAGCCAATATCCCGAATTAGCAACTCGTTTGCAACACAATAATGAATTGATTGCTATATGTAAAGTTAGCGGTGATACCCAAAAAGCAATTGGTATTTCACCACCTCCAGAAGTTTCCGGGGATCGTGTAGGCTTTAGCGATGTGTTACTGGATCAAGATTATATTATGCGTCGCCATCTGTTATTTATGAATCCTAGTTCTGAATCTCCTTGCAAAACAAATTATTCCCTGAGTTTTCAGTTGGCGCGCCAGTACCTGGCCAAGCAAGGTATTCAATTGCAAATTACCAATAATGGCTTCTTACAGCTTGGTAGTGTTGTTTTTAAACCTATAGATATGCCGACAGGAGCCTATCAGACGTTTGACGCCAGGGGACACCAAATATTACTGAATTCCCGTTCTACACCTCATGTTGTGCAACAAGTTACTCTTAGCCAAGTTCTCAATGATCAAGTTAATCCTGAGTGGATTCGTGATCGCATTATTTTGATTGGAGTTGATGCCGAAAGCGTCAAAGATACCTTTTTCACACCATATATTCAAGGTAATATGCGTCGCCAAGAAGTACCAGGAGTGATAATTCATGCTCAAATGGTGAGTCAGATTCTCAGTGCAGTTTTAGACAATCGACCATTATTGTGGGTATGGCCTGTATGGAGTGATTTTCTTTGGATTTGGAGTTGGTCGTTAATCGGAGGTTTGGCAGCTTTATACCGCACTTCACCGTTGCGACTGGCACTAATTAGTAGTACTGCACTCATCACCTTGTATAGTAGTTGTTTTGTTTTATTATTTTTTGGTGCTTGGATACCTTTTGTTCCTTCAGTGTTGGCATTGATGGCAAGCAGATTTGGCTTCAAAGCTTCTGCTCGTTTCTTTTTAAGAAATAAAGTAATTTAATGAGACAAAACTGATGAATAAAATTAGTTTGTTATTCCAAAGAATCGTAGTATTTAGTCTAACCTTTTATTTAGCTAATATCACACAAATAGCAGCACAATCTAAGCAGTTACACAAAAATCATTTGAAAACTGCAAAAGTAACTTTTATTCAGCCAAACTTAGTTAAAAAGCCGGGAAATCGGGGTGCGCCAAAGGAGCGCACAGGGGCTGGAACTCGTGGTGAATGTCCTACACTTGCAAATAAACCAAAGCTAACTGGATTAGTCCCTTTGATGCAAATCACCGACAAACAAAAGCAATTAGAAGCTACAAATACACTCATGTCAGAATTTGTTTTAGGGTTAACAGTATCAGAATATCCGACTTTTTGGTTTTATGTTCCTTATTTACCTAAAGATATTAAATTTAGCAAATTTATTCTGCTTGATGAAAATAAAAACTCTGTGATGAAAGAGCCTCTTGCCATCACTATATCTGAAATACCAGGAGTAATTAGTGTTCAGATACCTAAAACAGAAAAAGCTCTCGAAATCGGTAAATATTATCATTGGTACTTTGTAATTAATTGCAATTCACAAGGGAACTCTGAAGATACAGCGGTTGAAGGATTAGTTAAAAGAATTGACCCCAATCCCGATTTAGAACGCCGCTTACAACTAGCAACACCAAAAGAACGTGTTGGGTTATATGCTGAAGCTGGAATTTGGCAAGATGCTGTCTCTCTTTTGGGTGAACTTCGTCGTACTCAACCACAAGATTCTCATCTGGTGTCTGATTGGCAAGATTTATTGCAATCTATAGATCTAAATAGTGTGATGAATGAACCCATTACACCGTGTTGTGCCTTGAATAACTAATAACACGTATGTTGATGATTACAGTTCAAAATTTTCTCTTAGCCTGATATCCCCTAAACTCACCTCAACAGTAAATAATTGTCCTGGTTCACCTTGAAAAGTATTGAGTTGAATGTAATTATCTTGACTTCTAGAATTAACTTCACACAAAATATTCCCCATTGTTGATACTAAACTCAGCTTAATATTTTGTTGCAAAAACTTTTGTCCAATTTGTGGATGTAACTGAATTAATACACTTAATTTATTGTCATTTTTTGGGGTGATATTGACTAGTAAAACTACATGTTGATTTCCTAATTGTATTCCCAAGTCAATCAACCTACCTCTTTTTACACCTTGATCAATATTTCTCAAGCCCAAGGACAAATTTTTATTTGGGTTGATTAATTCCTCAATTGCTTGCCAACCTGCATCAAATTCACCCTGCAACCATTGTCCCAGTTTGGTGATATTTTTTTGGAGATATTGCTCTAATTTATTATCAGTACTCGCATCTGCAATTGTAGGTAAAGGAATACTTGCTTTTTCTAGGAAACGACTGTAAAATAATAAGTGATTTGGTTCAGGATCTAATTCTGATAATGGTATATCGTAAAAATTATTTTGGATGATTTGTGAATTAGTTTTATGCAGATAATTAAGCAAATGGTCGCACCGAATAAATCCTCTAATAATAACTTCTTCCTGTTCTTCTAATACTTCTATTACTACATATAAATGAGCTAAAAAATCGGGATTATCAATAGAATTTTTTGGAAAATTAACTACTTCATTAAGCAAATTTTCAGTAGCAAGCACACAGAGTTTAAATTCACCTACCTGCAAAAACATCAAAGACTCAATTACATTGTTTTTTCTCTGGATTGGTTCCTGTGGTAAATGTTCTTTAAGCCATTTTTCAAATCCAACAAGTGCTAGTGCATTCAAATATGTTTGCCATTGGTAGGTTTCGTTATAGGGATACTGACTAATATCTTTAGCCCAATTTAAATGTTCTGGTTCTAAATAAATTACTTCTGGTAATAAGAGTCTCAAGTTAATGGAACTGTTGGGATTGTTAATCATTAATTTTACCTTACAAAAGTTTTATTGTTGTTAATTGTTTGAGGAATTTTCGCCAAAGTAATTCGTAATTCTTGAGCATAAAAACTGTCTAGAGAACGGCTTTTTCCTGCTCTAATTTCTTCTCCTGCTTCTTGAAATACTTCTTCATCAGCAAAATTTTCTATTTGTTCAGCTAAGGTTTTGAGATAGTCTGGTTGAGGGGGAATTGTTGTTAAACCTTTTTCTTGAGCTGTGTTTAAAATCTTTTCCAGAAGTTGCTGTATGGTTACAGTCCTAACATTGCTCAATAGTTTGCCTGGATTTAATAATCTTCTCGCTTGATCCCAGCTTGTCATACTCAATAAAGGTACTATTTCCTTCAAACTTTTATATTCACAGTAATATAGTTGTAAGCCAGGAATATATTTTGTGGCTAGAGAAGCATAGCTTCTACTTTTGAGCAAGTTTTTAATATTATTACTCACTTCTTGCTCTATGGCCGTAACTACAGATATCCTTAATTGTTCATGTAAAAAATGTAGAATTTCTTGTTGTTCTACATCTTCTTCATTAAAAGACTCAGTTGGTAAATCTGATCTGGGTGTATAGTTACCTGTTTCTGGGTCTTGAAACTCCAGAGGTTCTCTATAAGTCCAGATGTCATATTGTCTCAATTGCTTTGCTACTTGTTCAAGTCCTCGCTTTAAATTTTCAGTGCTGTTGATGATGATATCTCGTTTTTGTAAACAAACAAGCATTTCTTGCAACTGCATAAGCGAAGGATCTGGACATCTTTTAGCTTCTATGTGTCTTTGCTCTCGCCTATCTCGACGATATACAGTATGAAAAACTTCTACTAAGTGGCGATCGCGTTCAGATAAATTTTCAATTTGTTTAGGTCTGGTTTTATTTAATAATGCCCAATCACTGAGATGTTTAAAACCAAATTCTGATAAAAAATCTTTAATTTCTGAATTTTGTTTGGTTTGTAAGTATGCCCAATTATCTAAACTCATGCTGGATTGAGAATGATATTTAAATGTCCGCAAAACCTCAACAGTAAAGAATTTATAAGGCTTTTTCTTTACGTTACCATGCTCATCAATGACAAGTTGAGTTTTGCGATCGCTATCTAGAATAATCTGAGTTTTACCATCGTCATTCAAAACAAATGGCAGCAAATCATGGTAGGTGAAATACTTGTCACCGCCAAAGAGATGATCAATTTTTTGGCAGGCTTTCAAAATGGGATAAGAAATATAACTTCTCAAACAAAGTCCAGCTGCGGCAATACTTGTGTTATCAACCGTAGAATTTAGAGTGTGAAAATAACCAAGTAGAAAAGCTTGTGTATCTCCATTTTGGCAATTGACCACTTCTTCCTCAAAAAACTGCTGCGCCTTTGGTACTACATACAGTTGGTATCCAAGTTTGGTATCAGCAGAGCTAATTCGCAAAATTTTCCAGTATCTTGATGATGCACCCATAGAACCTACGATATTCTGGCTTTAGTAACTTTTTCAGATTATTGCATACGCTAACTATATAATATTGAATTTACCTAACAATGTTGCCCACTTCTTATAAATTAGGACTTACGCATTGACAGAATAACAAAATAGTGAATTGATAAATATAGGTCGTCTATTTTCCAGGTATCGGATAATCAGAGAAATTACTAAACCCTCCACAGCACAATGTAATCTAGACATCTACACTTTGTTTTTGCTGTCAGAGCCAAAGTTTGCAGGGTGCAGTAGGTTAGCAGAGATATTGGGAGATGTTTCACATGATAGCGTGAATCGCTTTTTATTAAGAGAGAGATATGAACCGAAAGATTTATTCAAAATAATAGAGAAAATCATCAATTTGATAGGGGGGATACTAAGTGTAGATGATACAGTAGTAGAAAAGATTTACAGTGACCCTAAAAATGCGGCATTAATCAGTTATTTCTGGTCAGGGAAAGCTCATAAAACTATCATTGGCTTAAATTTAATCACTTTATATTATAGTGATATTAATGGTAATTCAGTTCCAATTAATTACAGAATATATGACAAAAAGGAGGGAAAAACAAAAAACGATTATTTTAGAGAAATGGTGAGTGAAATAATAAACTGGGGAGTCAAGCCAAGAATTGTAACAGGAGATAGTTGGTATTCAGGAGTAGAAAACTTAAAATTTCTAAAAAACCAGAAACTGGGTTTCCTCTTCGGAATTGAAAAAAATAGAACTGTCTCAAATAAGCCACATAAGTATTGCCAGGTAAGTACTTTGGTTATGGGAGCAATGCGATTTTGTTAGACGACCCCAAAAAAGTGCGATCACTAAAAATCCAATCTAAGTAAAAAGTGATTTTATTTACATAAAATTTATTGTTTTACACAAAAAATTATCTTGATGAGATATCTCAAGAAGACTACTATTATGTCATTTGAGGATTATTCCCAACTATAATCAGTCTTTATACTTAGTACTAATTACAGCCAATATTAACTGAATATGAGAAGTAAAGTATAAAATGTATTAAACAGTTTGAAGTTTAATAAAGGAATTAAAGATAGAACCACAAAAATTATCCCAACTTCCAGCTATCCATTGACAACGCAGATATAACATAATTTCTGCATTTTCTTGCAACCAAAATTTACTGTTACCCTTGATTCTTAAATTGACAACTTGGCGGATTAAACTCTCAATTGCACCACTACCAATAGGTAGTTTTTTCTTTATTGCTTTATCATAATTTAAACGACCTTTACGATAAGCATCTAAAAGATAATTTCGCTTGCCTACCATAATCTTACACCGCTCTCCAGTAGCTAGAGCAATCAACTCATCCATCTGGTTGATTAAAGATTTAGCATTACCTTTTTTCAAACTCTTTCTGGCTTTTATAAACCATTGTTTAGACTGTAGTTCTTCATGAAATGCTGCGTCTGCAAATACTTTTAAATTTTCCGTAACATGATAGAAATCGAAGAGTTGATAAGTTTCGACTGGGCATCCTAATCGTGTCAAAAGTGGGGGAATATGTATCCAGATCCACTCTGCCCCATCCGCGATTAATAAAACTTGTTTTGCCTGACTAATTCCCAAGTCAACTAAATGCGCTTCTAAAATTTCCAAAAGCGCTTTGTATCCGTCATAAGTACCATCATTAGTAATAAAAATATCAGAGTTATTCACTTTTTTACCTTGTTCATCAACAACATAAATTGTTAATAACTTTGGCTCCACCCATTTGCCAATAAACCCGTGTCGCTTGGTTTGGGAATTTTTTCTCCCCTTTTTATTAATTCGGATTCTACTCCGACCACCATCTACGGCGATGACAACTCTTTTATCTTTAAGAATATTACCTTCAGCTAAATTCCCTAATTGCCGATTTAATATTTTAGATTGACGTAAATTGATGCCAATTTGACCAAATTTATATGTTAGTCTTTCTATTCGTTTGAAACTAATATTAAT
>Ga0136634_10001145_pt1 | contig 10354 bp, 13 predicted proteins | sample AntDrymUQ8332106_2_FD_104654 | JGI IMG/M metagenome (GOLD analysis project Ga0136634, IMG submission 104654) | Polar desert sand microbial communities from Dry Valleys, Antarctica - metaG UQ833 (21.06) | ecosystem: Environmental > Terrestrial > Soil > Desert | place: Antarctica: Dry Valley... | reverse complement strand
GCCGAAAAGCTCGAATCCGGCATTATCTGGATAAACTGCTGGCTGCTGCGCGACTTGCGCACGCCATTCGGCGGTATGAAAGACTCCGGCATGGGCCGTGAAGGCGGATTTGAGGCGTTGAAATTTTTTACTGAAGAGAAGAATGTTTGTGTGAAGATTTAGGTCCGAACCACCTGCGTAAGGGCGTTGAGAAAAGGTGGAAACAAATGAAAACCCTAAAACTAATCATCATTTGGACACTGGTCTTTGTGACCGGCTATATTTTAATCGGTATCATTGTGAGCGACTTTATTTATCCGGTCGAAAAGGTTGATCTATCAAATTATTTTCAACCCGGCGACCGGCTCGTCAGCAAATTTGAAGGCTTCAACCAGACGGTCTTGAATGTTAACGACGGATGGCTGCACACGCGTTTGGAAGTCGCTCCGAACGCTCTGGGGCCGCCGGAGCATTTTCACGAAGCGTTCGAAGCAACGTTTACAGTAAAAAGCGGGACGATCAGCATCTTAATCAACGGCGAAAAACGAACGTTGATGACAGGCGAAACGCTCTCGATACCGCCGATGACGCGTCATAAGCCGTTCAACGAAACGGGTGAGACGGTCGTGATCGAAAGCGAAAACACGAAGTCGCTGCCAGTGCAGTTCGGCTATATTCTTTCGCAGCTTTACGGTTTTATGGACAGTTATCCGAACGGTCCAAGCACGCCGCAGATGCTGATGCAGCTGTCGGTTTACGGCAACGATGCGGATTCGTGGATCGCCGACGGGCCGCCTCTCTCGGTGCAAAAAACTATTGCGTGTGCTGATGGCCCCGACGGCGAGGCTGCTTGGCTACAAGAATTATTACGCCGAGTACAAACCGCGAAGGGAAAATTTCAGGCGTTTAGATGATTTACGAAATTGAAATTCGATTAGCAACGACTTTAAAGTTGCGAACCGCATCTATACATACACGTTCGCATGCGAACGATTGAATAAGAAGAAATAATCTAATGACATCACGTTAATTGTTATGAAAACCATTTGTTATCTAGTTTTAGTATTGATATTCGTAGGAGGCGCGGGCGCGCAGCAGAAGGCTCCGACCGAATCGTCTATGGACCGCTTTCTTCGATATGTGAAGATCGACACGCAGTCGGCTGAGGACGCGGGCAAAGTGCCGAGTACAGAAAAACAGCTTGTGCTGGCACGTTTGCTGGAAAAGGAGTTGAAAGAACTCAACGCCCAGAATGTTCGGGTCAGCGAATGGGGGATTGTGTATGCGATGATTCCGGGTAATTTAGCTGACAATTCAAAGGTGCCGACAATCGGCTTTATCGCGCATATGGACACGTCGCCGGCGGTCTCGGGAGCGAACGTCAACGCCATTATTCATAAGAATTATCAGGGCGGCGATATTGTTTTGCCGAACGATAAAACGCAGATAATCAGCGTTGCTCAAAATCCCAATCTTAAAAATCTGATCGGCGACGACATCATAACGGCGGACGGCACGACACTGCTCGGCTCAGACGATAAAGCGGGCATCGCTGAGATAATGACAATGATTGACATTTTGAAACAGAATCCGTCAGTTAAGCACGGCAACATCGCCATCGCATTTACGCCGGACGAAGAGGTCGGCGGAGGCATCGACAAATTTGAGATCGAGAAATGGGGTGCGAAGTTCGCGTACACCGTCGATGGCGGGCAGCTTGGCGATATTTCGAATGAGACCTGGTCGGCACGCACCGCAACGGTAACTTTCAGAGGCGTTTCCACGCATCCGGGAACCGCGAAGGGTATTCTGGTGAATTCGTCACTCGCCGCCGGCGATTTTCTCTCGCAGTTTCCGGATAGTGTGAAGAATCGCCCGGAGACGACCGAGGGCCGCGTCGGGTTTATCCATCCTTATGCGGGAACGCTCGATATCGAAACATCAACTGTTAAAATTCTGCTTCGCGATTTCGACATCACGGGACTCGAGGCGCAGGAAACACTCGTCAAAAGCCTCGTCGCAAATACGCAAAAAAAGTTTCCCAATGTAAAGATCGAATATGCCAGCGTCCTCGGCTATCTGAATATGAAAGAGGTACTGAAAGATTATCCGCAGCTTACCGATTACGCGATCGAGGCGGCAAAACGTGCGGGCGTTACTGCTCAGTTAAGGCCGATACGGGGCGGGACCGACGGTTCGAACCTGACTGCTAAAGGTCTGCCGACGCCGAACCTTTTCACCGGCGGGCATAACTTTCACGGCAAGCTCGAATTTAACTCGCGCAATGGCTTGGAAAAATCGACCGAGACACTGGTGAATCTTGTTCAGGTTTATGCCGAAAAGGCGAAGTAACGCTGACGCGTCCAGCCAATTGTCGTTCGGGTATCGGGCTTACACAGGCGGCAGAATGCCGCCGGGATAGCCGGCTGGAAGCCTGCGTCAAAATATGGCGGAAACAATCAATTCTTCAAAAGCTCCTGAACCGGTCGGGCTTTATCCGCACGCGCGCCGGGTCGGGAATCTGCTTTTTTTATCCGGTGTCGGGCCAAGAGAAAGAGGCGTGAAAACTATTCCCGGAGTCGATTTGGACGAAGCCGGAAATATAGTATCCTACGATATCGAATCGCAATGCCGGTCGGTTTTTCAGAATGTGCGGTATATTCTCGAAGATGCCGGATCGTCGTGGGACAATATCGTCGACGTGACGGTTTTTTTGACGAATATGAAGGACGATTTCGCGCTGTACAATCGGATTTATGCAGAATACTTTGCCGAAAATCAGCCATGCCGGACGACCTTTGAAGTAAACGCCCTTCCCACGCCGATCGCGATCGAACTAAAAGTGATAGCAATTGTAGACTAGGGACAAAAAGGAGAAAGATAATGATAGCAGCAGAAACAAAAGCCGTAGCGACGCGCGGTTTTGCGACACATGGGCCTGAAGCGAAATTTGAAGCGTTCGAATTTACGCGGCGGGAAGTAGGAGCGAACGACATTCTGATTGACATTGAATACTGCGGTATTTGTCATTCGGATATTCACATGGCGAAGAACGAATGGGCCGCCTTTATGCCGACGGTTTACCCGCTGGTTCCCGGTCACGAGATCGTCGGACGGGTTTCACAGGTTGGCGATTCAGTGACGAAATTTAAGGTCGGGGATGCTGCCGGTATCGGCTGCTTCGTTGACAGCTGCGGCGAATGCCCGAGTTGTGCCGGCGGCAACGAGCATTATTGCTTCAAACAGGCCGCATACACGTACGGCGGCACTGAGATGGATCGGGTGACGCCGACCTACGGTGGTTATTCGAACAAGTACGTCATCGACGAGCATTACGCACACACGATTGCCGCCGCCGGCGACCTCTCCGGCGTTGCACCGCTGCTGTGCGCAGGCATCACCACGTATTCGCCCCTTCGCCGCTTCAACGTCGGGCCGGGACAAAAGGTGGGCATTGTCGGCCTCGGCGGTTTGGGCCACATGGGCGTCAAGATCGCGAGGGCGATGGGCGCCGAAGTAACCGTGTTCAGTACATCTCCTGCCAAAGAGGCCGATGCCCGGGCACTGGGTGCAGATAATTTTGTCGTAACAACTGATCCCGAAAATCTAACACCGCTCGCGGGTACATTCAATCTGATTCTGGACACCGTTTCAGCCGATCATGATATCAATCCGCTTCTTGGATGCCTGAGTATCAACGGCGTGCTGGCAGTTGTCGGTTTGCCCCACTCGCCTGCCAATATACATCACGCTGCATTGATAATGGGTAACAAAACGCTTGCCGGCTCTCTGATCGGCGGCATTCCGGAAACTCAGGAGATGCTCGACTTCTGTGCGGAGCACAACATCACCGCTGACATTGAGGTCATCACGCCCGGTCAGATTGAAGAAGCGTATGACCGCACACTAAAGTCGGACGTTCGTTACCGTTTTGTTATAGATATGCGTTAACGTTTAATCAAGGATGAAATACGTCGCCCTGCTCCGCGGAATTAACGTCGGCGGTAGAAACATGATAAAGATGGAGACACTGCGGGCGGCGTTTGAGTCGCTCGGATTTACGGATGTAAAGAGCTATATCAATAGCGGGAACCTTGTCTTCGAAACCGCGCAGACGGATGACGGCAAGCTCGCAAAGCGCATCCATGACGGAATCAAAAAGGATTTCGGCTTCGACATTTCCGTGATGGTCAGGTCGGAGGCAGAGATCGATGAGATCATAGCCAATAATCCATATATCGGGCAGTTCGAAAACGACAAGTATATGCACGCCTTATTTCTCAATGAACCGCTGACTGCCGGGCAAGCCGAAATATTGACCGCACAGGGAACTGACGCCGAGCTTTTTTACGTCACCGACCGATACATACTCTGCCTCTTAACCATCAGCATCCTCGACAGCATTGTCGGAAAGGGCTTCATCGACAAAAAGCTAAAGGTCGCGACGACCGCAAGAAATTGGCGGACCGTCAAGAAGATAGCCGAGCTGTTTCAGGCATGAATTGCCGAAACGTTAATCGTCTTGCGTCTCGGGGTCGAGTTGCCGCAAAAGGCCTTCCAGTTCGACGAGCGCCGGGTTATAGGTTATCTTGAAATAGAGCTCAGTCCCGATAATGACCCCTATTTCGTAAGCAGCTAAAATTTTGATCATCCAAAAAGCCCAATCCGTAAAAGCAACACCGGGTTTATCGAAAAAGCCCAAACCGTAAAACGCGGCTGGAACTATAACCGGGCACAGAACATACACAACAAAGCGCGTTCGCCGGAAATAATTTTTCATCGTTAGAATTTTCGCGTTTAGCGAATCCTTTACGGCTATTTGATCTGCGTCTGTCCCTTCCCGCTTGTAGAGCACCCGAAGCTCGCGGACATACCAGATGCCCAGAACAACCACCAAAACGAAAGCAAATATCATTCTCGGATAAAAAAAGACCGGAATAAGAGTCAGCGCGGCAGTTATGCTCTGCACCCAAATATCGATCCTCGCCTTTCGGCGAAGTTTGCCGTGCCAGGCGTTCGAGATATTTTTAAGATTCGCAAAATCGATTCCGGGAACGGTTTGATCCGCCTTCCATATTTTTTTTAATTCATCTTCGTTCATGTCGATAATTTCTCCATCAATTGTATTTTCAAACGCATCAGGCGCGAGGCGACGTTGGTTTTGGTGATGCCGAGAATCTGAGCCGTTTCTTCATACGATTTATCGTCGAGATATAAACTGACAATGGCGCGATCGATCGGTTTTAGTTCACGCATCGCCGCGTAAAGCCTTGGCAGCCGTTCATCCGGGGCGTTATCCGTAACAGGTTGGATAAAAATTTTCCCATCGAGTGGTTCAAATCGTTTTTTGCTGCGTGCGAGCTTTGAGCGAAAACTCAAAGCCGTATTTATGCAGATTTGATAAATCCAAGTCGAAATTTTTGACTCGCCGCGAAAATTCCCGGTCGAACGCCAAATCTGCACCAGCATTTCCTGAAACAGTTCTTCATATTCATCAGCATTGTATGTGTAAACGCGGCAAAGCTTATGCAAAACGCCGGCGTTTTCCTTAATTGTCTGCTCGAATTCCGGCTTCATTGCTATATTAGTTATGCGGTGATGACGAAAATCACAAAATTTTTGAAAGATATTTCGCGGAGAAGTGTGATTTTAATATCCGAGGCCGATACTAATACAAAGGATTTAGAAAAATCACACTAGGGAGTTGCTAAATGAAGAAAATTTTCTCTCTGTTATTCACCCTATTATTTTTGACCGTTTCAAATATTCAGTCTCAAACAATCAAAACGGCCGCAAATTCCGGCTTGCTTTACGAAATCAGCGGAAAAAACCTTAAAAAACCATCCTACCTTTTCGGCACGATTCACCTGATTTGCGCAAAGGACATGTTTGCGACTGAAAAAATGAAAGGCTATATCGATCAAACCAAACAGATCATGCTCGAATTTGATTTGGATGATAAGGCGGTGATTCAAAAGGCTTTAGGGCTTTCCATGCTGAAGGACGGTAAGTCGGTAAAAGAGTATTTGACCGCGCAAGAATATGCCAGACTGGACTCTCTTTATAAAAACTACCTGGGCATGTCGTTCGATGTCCTACAGAGATTCAAACCTATGATCTCGGGCACATTTTTGCTGACGAGCCCAAAAGTTCTCGGCTGTCAGCCGCCCACGGTCTATGATAATTATCTGGCTCAGACGGCTGCCGTCAATAAAATGCCCGTCATCGGTCTCGAGACGGCCGAGGAACAGATCGCCGTCATCGATTCCGAACCTCTGGACCAACAAATCAAGGCGTTGAACGCGATAGGCTCTAATCCGCAAAAAGGCATTGCCGAATTTCAAGCCCTTTACAAACTTTATCTTACCCAGGATTCCGACGCCCTCTATGCTCTGGCGGCGGCCCAGCTAAAGGCGGAGGGATACTCTCAATCAAAAATGCTCGATAACCGTAACCAGAAATGGATACCGGCAATCGAAAAAAACATTGCCGAAAAACCGACCTTCATCGCTGTCGGCGCCGCCCACCTCGGCGGAAAGAATGGGGTGATCCGCCTCTTACGGGCGAGAGGATACAAGCTGACTCCGATTAAGCTGTGAAATCGCGAGACAGTTCGGCACATTGACGCTGTGTATTGATCGTGTGTATCATTTCGATATGAGAAAGAAAGTGCATCAACGCTTGAATATTACGCTGCCCGAGGAAACGGTCGCGTTACTCGATACTGTCGCCGGTAAAGGCACCAGGAGCACGTTCATTGATGCCGCGATCAGAAAGCATGTACATGAAGTCAAGACGGCCCGGATGCGAGAAGCGTTAAAAGCTGGTGCCATCGCGAATGCGGAGAGAGACCTTGCGATGGCCCAGGAGTGGTTTCATCTTGAGGAAGAGATATGGAAAGACTAGCTTCCCCGAGACGAGGCGAAGTCTATTTGGTTCGTTTTGACCCGACGCTTGGTTCGGAGATAAAGAAAACCCGTCCCGTGTTGGTTATCCAAAACGATACCGGGAATGAATTTAGCCCAATAACTATCGTCGCAGCAATCACATCAAAAATCAGCGATCCTCGATACCCGACCGATGTACTGATTGATGCCGGAGAAGGTGGGCTGACTCAAACATCTGCTGTTTTATTGAATCATATTCGCTCAATCGACCACAGCCGGCTTTTGAAAAGGTTAGGCAAGGTTGAGGCGGCAACTCTGAGAAAAGTAGACGTCTCTATACAAATAAGCCTCGGCCTAAGGTCGTACTAACCGCCAATGATTAGACGCCCATTTAATTTCAAACAGTGGATCGACGAGCACCGGCATTTGCTCAAGCCGCCGGTGGGGAACCAGTGTGTTTATGACGACGGCGATTTTATCGTGATGGTGGTCGGCGGGCCGAATTCTCGTAAAGATTATCATTGGGACGAGGGCGAGGAGTTCTTTTATCAGCTCGAAGGCGATATTCTCGTCAAAATCCAGGAAGACGGCAAATCGGCCGATGTGCCGATCCGCGAGGGCGAAATGTTTCTGCTCCCCGCCCGCGTGCCACATAATCCGGTCCGCGGCGCGAACACAATCGGCATGGTAATCGAACGCAAACGCCGCGATGGCGAACAAGACGGCCTGCTGTGGTTTTGCGAGAACTGCAACGAGAAATTGTATGAAGAATATTTTGAACTCGAAGACATTACGACGCAATTTCAGGGAGTTTTCGAGCGTTTTTGTGATGACTTGACTCTGCGAACCTGTAAAAATTGTGCAGCTGTGATGGAACCGCCCGCAACCCTAAGATAAAATTTAAGGAATGTTTTACTCGATCCGTAAAGTCAACAAGATGACACTCCGAATCTCGCAAAATTGCTAAAAGACTACATTCAGGAAACATATAAACAACGATGGAGCGGAACAGTTGAACAGCTAGAACAGGATATTTTTAAAAAGGATTTAGAAGTGTTTGTCGCCGAAGCATCCGAGCATGGGACGGTGGAATTCACGCATTTATTTTGGATACGACGGTTCATCCCGAATTTAGGCGGCGCGGCATTGGAATTCGTTTAGTAAAGGAAGCGGCAAAGATCGCAAAAGAACGCGGAATTGAATGGCTTCATGGATTTTGAGCCGCACTTGCAAAGTTTTTATGAAAAGGGCGGTTTTAAGAATACAAAGGCTGGATTGATAAACTTAATGCAGGAGACAGCTAAATAAAGAACAAAAATGGCGACGCTTTTAGAGGAACTGGACCAACTCGTTTCCGCGCTCAACGAAAACGAAATCGAATACGCGGTGTGCGGCGGATTGGCGATGGCGATTCATGGTTTTGCGCGTGCTACCTTGGACATTGATATCCTGATCATGGCCGATTCACTGGAAAAGGCCTATAAGGTCGGTACCGAGAAGGGTTACGATATTCGCGGGCTTGATATATCATTCAAGGAAAGAGCCGTCGAAATTCGGCGTGTATCCAAGATCGACGACGATGGCGAAGTGCTTTCGCTTGATCTTTTGCTCGTAACGCCGCATGTACAGGATGTTTGGGAAACAAAACAAAACGTAGATTTTTTGGGCAAACAGCTTTCGGTTGTTTCGCGTGACGGTCTGATAAAAATGAAAACGCTTGCCGCCCGCCCGCAGGATTTGGCGGATATTCACCGGTTGCAAAATGAAGAAAGTTGATATGTCGGAACAGGCGATTCTGCGGCGTTTGAAAACTGTTGATAAACTCCGTGAGTTATGCCTGTGCCTGATGAAATCGAATCCAAGACTGCCTAAACCAGGCCGAAAGGCCGACGCGATATTCACATCGGGCACCGAAACGCGGACTTCTTTTGGTAAGAAAATGCCCTTCTAGTATAAGTTTTTCTCAGTTGGCCCAAGTTGCCAGTTATAAAATTTATCTTTTACCTCGAATCAACACGAAGAAGTCCAAAACAAACGTCTTTATTCGTGTTTCTTTGTGTTATTTAGTGGTTTCAGCTCTTTAATTGGCAAAAAACACGAATAAAACCTTTATTTGGTGATTTCAGAAAATTTGCGGAACGCAACTGCACCTGCCAGAATAGATAAAAATTCGTTTATAAGAATCGGAATCGATCACAGGGCGGGAAAATGGCTTTAAGTTTAGAAATTGACGAGGCGTTAATAGAATTCTTTCGGCAGTCTGATTTTGCCGGAAGCGGCGCCGTTATTACCGATTTGGACGGCACTGCTGTGCATGAGGAAGAGGGGCGTGTTTATATTCCGCAGCCGGTTGAGTTCGGTTTAAAGGCATTATATGACCGAGGCCGGCCCGTGGTGTTGAATTCGCTTCGGTTTCCCCTGTCGGTGATGCGGACATTTGGTAAGGAATGGCTGGCAATTGCAGGCGCTCCGATCCCAATCGTTTCGATGAACGGAAGCCAGCTCGGGTTTGTTACAACCGATGAAAAGCAGGAACTTTGCTTCGATGAGATAACCGCTTTTCCGCTCGATGCGAATGAAATAGATGCGGTGCTGGCGGGTGTCGATGCGCTGCTTGCCGACGGTATACGCGATGTTCTGCTGTTTTACTATCCCCGCGATTGGCGAATGGGCGAAATCATCTGGACGCCCGTTGCCGAAAAGGTCATTCATGTAAAGGAAAAATACACAAGCGCTTCGTCCGTAACCGCCGTCGAATCCGAGAAGCTGGCCGATCAGCTTCATGCGGAAGAGATCTGCATGATATTCCTGTTGATCGAGCGGCCCGCGGACGACCTGATGGCTTATCAACATTCGAAACCCAGCAGTTTTTTCACTACGAAAGGTGTGGATAAATTGTCCGGCTCACGGGCGATAGCAGAGCATCTCAAATTCGATCTGAAAGAATCGCTTGGTGCGGGCGATACGGCAATGGATATTTTTTTGGACGGAGTCGGGCTGGCCGTCCAGGTCGGTAATCTTGACCTGAGTTTTCGCGGACTGCGGCAAACAATACGTGTTAAAAATTCTTTTGAGCTTGGCGACCTTCTTTTTCGCCTCGCGGGAATGCAGGAGGAATCAAGCGATGAAAACGGAAAACTCGGCGTCAGCCCGGGTGGTTAATAAATTCAAAAAATTGGCTCAGGTCGTCATCAGACACCATTTTGGCACCAGCGCCCCGCGAATTGCATTCAAGGCCAGCGGTCTGACAAATTTCGTATTTGCCGTCAAACATGCCGAGGGCGATTTCATTGTCCGCATCAGCCCGGACGCCGGGCGCATAAATTCGTTTATAAAGGAGCAGTGGGCGGAGACCGCGGCGCGCAAAGCCGGTGTGCCGGCACCCGAGATATTGGAAGTCGGCTCCGAGGCAATTCCGCATCCTTACATGATCTCGCGTACGGTGTCCGGCGGCGATGCGACGCACCACCCGCAGCGGCTCGAGATTT